>Ga0080008_140842_pt1 | contig 17611 bp, 19 predicted proteins | sample ConCONMetagenome_FD_69211 | JGI IMG/M metagenome (GOLD analysis project Ga0080008, IMG submission 69211) | Hot spring microbial streamer communities from Conch Spring, Yellowstone National Park, USA - CON_C (SPADES assembly) (version 2) | ecosystem: Environmental > Aquatic > Thermal springs > Hot...
CGCCGGCAACATGAGCCCCTCCGTCGACGACGTCCTCAATTTCTTGCAGAAATACGGCGAAGCACACCAAGACTTCTAGCCGAGGTGCTCGCCGCAAAGCTACACACAGCCTTTCAAAACATCACCAATGCACCGAAGACCCCAACATCTCCGGCACTAGAGCCGACGCCTACGTCGAGACCCCGACGGAGAAGTACCCCCCAGAGGCGAAGCTCTGTATGAGTTCAGGCGCCATGCTGGGAACCGCTCAAAAAAGCCGAACACTCAAACTAGGCATCCAAGAGGCGGCGCTCACATTCCCCCAACAACATCTCTCCACGGCAGAAAGACCGCTGAAGGACTACATCCTACGGGCAGTCTACGGACGTACCGACCAAAACAACTCGGTGCTCGCGCCTCGCCTCGGACAGATTACACTTGTTAAAAATATAAGGCACTCCACGACCTTTACATAGCTACGGAATCAAAAAATCGCGGTCCTTGCAACATGATGCCTGAGGGCCATACCCGCCGCGTTCCTCGTAAGGCCCTACTCAAGAAGGCGCCAGACAGGCCTCCAGCAGGCGGGCCTCGACGTACGCCGCATCGGCAGGACTGGGAGAGGCCTCTCCACGGTCACTACCGCGAAAACCTTACGGCGCAACCCTAAATATCTGTCCCCGCCACAGACGCCGCGAAGGCCCGACAGACGCAGGAGATGGAAACCACCGCGCCTCGATGGGCTACGCCGACGGCCGCCGCGGCGGGGACGGGCCAGACGCCTCTGCCCAAAACGCTTATATATCTGTGGCTGTTCGTCGTTATGCTCCTGGCGGCGGGGTTTGTGCCTTCGCTTCTGTCGCTTTCGGCGCTTAAAAGCCGCGCCTTGCGCAAAGGAGCATGGTTTAGGGTCGGCCCCGCCGCCAGGGCGCTTATAGATGCCGCCATACTCTACCTCAAGAGGGGCGGCCGTCTAAAATCGTCAGCCCTCGCCGAGGCCCTAAGAAAAGCCGCTGAGGAGGTGCTCCGCCTAGCCGCGCCGGTGCGCGTACTGGCTAAAGCCGTGGGATACGCCCTAGCGAGACAACTCGGCGTGGACGTGGACGAGGAGAGGGCAATAGCCCTAGGCCTGCAGTGGCTAAACACGCCAAAAAAGTGGAGAAAAGAAGTCACAACGCCGTGAGACCCGGCGCTGAGAAGCCAGACTGGCGCTCCAGCTGTTGAGAGATCCGCCAGGCGCAGGGGGGATACGGCGCCTCCACATGAAGCCGCTAGTCTTGGACACACAACACGCCCTCCGCCAGCCGTAACTTTTATAACGCGCATATAGTATTTATACAGACACCGCAAAATTATCCATGGCCGGAGAAGCGGAGGAAACCACACTGAAACTAATTGCCGAGATGATGCGGAGCTACTCGCAGATACTTAAAGCAGTGGCAGAAATTGAAGAAGCAGGCAGACAACCGTTCGACGAAATACTGAAAAAACTGTTCAGCCCAGAAAAGCTCGCCGAAATGCGCAACAGAGTGCCCCCAAACCTCTATGCCATATTCGCCGTAGCTCTCTTCAAGCTTACCTCAGCGGCGCCAAAACTACAAAACCCCCTAGCGCTCTCCACAGAAGAAAAAAAGAAACTTTCAAACGAGATACTAGAAATAGCAGAAGTAATAGCAAAAATAGCCGCATCAAAGCAATAAGGGCACGTTACCGATGGCGTTGCCTATGTCCCAGTTGCACACCGCTGTAACAACTGCGTTAAACGCAGCGGCTACGCTAACCGCCGAAATAGTCCTACAAGCCGTGAGGGCCCTCGTAGGCGCTACGCCGCGTCAAGTGAGGATAGAGGAGGACCCCGACTGGGGGCCCACCTACGTCATTACGTTGGACGTAAAGGCCAGCGAGGCGCTCAGGATAAACCTAGAGCTCCAAAGGAAGCTCCCCGGGGTGCCCGTCGTTGTCGAGTGGACAGGGCCCACCGACATCAGCAAAGACGAGCTCCTAAAGCGGCTGGTCGAAATAGCACACGCCGGGAGGTTCAGGACAAGGGCAACCAGAGGCATCGACGTCGTGAGGGAAGTTTCCCAACAGAGAGACCGGTGGCCTACCTGACGCCAACATCCCCCTCAGACACTACTTCGCCGAAGACCCCAACCACCCACACGCCGTACAACTCGTAGAGACCCTGAGAACACGCAGAGAAGAAATGCTCGTATCCCTCCTAACGCTCGTCGAGCTCTATATTTCACGAAGAATCGGCGCCCTCAAGCTCCCGCCGCATTACGCCAGGTTAGGCCAAAAAGAAAAAGTAGCCACCGTAGCTACACACGTGCTGAAACACGCCAGCGACCTGCCTGTAAACAACACGCCAGCCGACCACCTGAAAAAGGCTATGCAACTCGCACACGCCCTCCGGCTAAAAACCCTCAACTTCCTCCACATCGCCTACGCGTTGCACCCAGCCGAAAGGCGGCAGACACCTTCGCCACGTTAGACAAAGAAATCGCCGATAGACGAGACATAGTAGAAAGACTCGGGCTGAGGCTCCTCACCCCATGGAACTCCTGACCGCCCTCGGCGCCGCGCTGGCCGCCGCCCACTTCGGCACACCCCTCGCCTACTACGCCGCCGCCAAGCGGTGGCTCAAAACGCCCTGGCGCATCAAGCCCGACCCCGCTTGCGCTCCCACTGTTACGGTTACTTACCTCAACAAATGACTAAAACACTTACTGGCCCAGGGTATAGCTCTAGGCTGGGCATAGCCCCCCGCCGCATTAAGGTAGCGCTGATCGGCTCGCGCGGAATACCACCGAGGTATGGAGGAGCTGAGACCTTCGTTTACGAGCTCAGCAAGCGGCTCAAAGAGGATTTCGACGTCTACGTGACTTGCGAAGACGACGGCTTCTACCTCGACGAGTACGAAGGGGTAAGGAGAGTATGCATCTGGGCCCGACATACCCCCACTATGACGATACCTGTCATCTACGACATAGTCGCAACACTGTACCTCCTAAAGAAAGTTCCCGATATCGACATCTTGTTTTACGTGGCGCCAGACGGAGCCTACGCTACCGCCCTGGCGAAACTCGCCCGGAAAAAGACAGTGGTTAGCACAGACGGCATAGAGTGGCAGAGACTACTCACACGCATAAAATACGTCCCCCTACACCACAAGCCGATATACTTACTCACAGCCCTCGCGATGTTTTTCGCCGAATTTCTTGCATGCAAAATGCCAGACGCCACAATTGCAGACGCCGTCGCGATAAAACACTACATAGAGAGGAGGTGGAAACCCAAGAAAGCAGTATACGTCGCATACGGCATACGGAAACTCCCACAGATAGACGAGGAAAGACAGAAAACAATCCTCCACAAACTCGGCCTAGAAAAACACGGCTACTACCTCACCGTGGGAAGAATAGTGGCTGAAAACAACATCCACATGGAAATACAAGCCTTCATCCAAGCTAAAACAAATAAAAAACTCGTAATAGTAGGCCCCATAAATCCTAGCGACCCCTACGTAAAATACCTCCAAAAACTCAAAAAAGATGATCCACGCATTATCTTCACAGGCCCCATATACAACACTGTAATTCTCTCCGCACTACGCGCCAATTGCAAAGCCTATATACACGCCTACACAGTAGGCGGCACCAACCCCTCCCTACTGGAACAGCTACAGTACAACCGCCCCATCCTAGCCTACGATGTACCCTTTCACCGCGAGATACTTCGCGAAAAAGGCATATACTTTAAAACCGCAGAAGAACTGAGACAAAAAATAGAAGAGCTAGAAAACAAAGAGGATACAATACAGTGGAACCCCCCGAAGATATTCACCTGGCAATACGTAGCTAACACATATAGACAACTCTTCAAACAACTTGCCAGATGATACGCCACGCTATTGTCCTCGCTGGCGGCTATGCCACACGTCTCCGCCCGACTTCGCTTTCTATGTCTAAACACCTTGTGCCTCTTGCGAATCGGCCGGTGCTGGGCTGGGTTCTCTCGCAAATTGCGGAGGCCGGTGTAAGGGAGGTGTTTATCGTCGTGGGTCTTCACAATAGGGAGCAGATTGCTGAGTATGTGGGCGACGGGTCGAGGTTCGGCTTGTCGGTCGAGTACCTTCTGCAGGAGAGGCCTCTTGGCATCGCCCACGCTGTTTCGCTGGCGGAGCGGTACGTCTCTGGGCCTTTTCTAGTGTATCTCGGCGATAACCTCCTTAAGGGCGGAGCGGCGCCGTATCTAAAGCGCTTTGTAGAGGCGCGGGCGGATGCCCTCGTGATCCTCAAGGAGATTGGGGACCCGACGCGGTTCGGTGTGGCGGTCTTCGACGGAGGCGGGAGGCTGGTGGGTTTTGTGGAGAAGCCCAAGGAGCCCCCCTCCCGCTTTGCCCTCGTGGGTCTCTACTTCTTCACGCCTGTGGTGTTTGACTGCATAAAGCAGCTCAAGCCCTCTTGGCGTGGGGAGTACGAGATTACAGACGCCCTGGCCCTCATGCTGAGAGACGGCAAGCGGGTGGAGTACGTGGTGCATGAGGGCTGGTGGCTGGACATCGGCAAGAAAGACGACGTCCTCGCCGCAAACGCCCTCCTCCTCGACGAGTACGCCCGCCTGGACGTTAGGGGCATCGTTGAGAACAGCCAGCTGGAGGGCCGGGTCGTGGTGGAGCCCAGCGCCGTGGTTAAAAACAGCGTAGTGAGGGGGCCCGCCGTCGTGGGGGAGGGCGCGGTGGTTGAGAACTCCTTCGTGGGCCCCTACACCAGCGTGGGGCCTGGTGCGGTGGTTAGAGGTAGCGCGGTGGAGTACAGCGTCTTGATGGAGGGGGCTGTGGTGGAGGACGTGGAGAGGCTTGAGGAGTCTATACTCGGCAGATACGCAAGAGTGGCGGCTGGTGGCCGGAGGGCCCTCCGCCTACACGTCTCGGACTACTCGACGGTAGAGTTTTAAGTCGGGGTGTTGGTGCCGCTATGCGTCTCTTGGTGATCGGCGGGGCTGGCTTCGTGGGGAGCAACTGCGTCAGGCGTTGGGTGTCGGCGGGGCGGGATGTGGTTGTGTACGACATCTTCACCTACGCCGGCAGGCCGGAGAACCTCCAAGACGTGAGGGAGAGAATTACAATCATTAGGGGCGACGTGGCGGACGAGGCGGCTCTTGACAGGTCTGTGGCTGACCACAGGCCTGACCTCGTGGTCAACTTCGCGGCTGAGTCCCACGTGGACCGCTCAATCAACGAGCCTGCGCGTTTCGTGAGGACTAACGTGCTGGGCGTCTTCGCCCTGATGGAGGTGGCGAGGCGGAGGAAGGTGCCCGTAGTCCACATCTCCACGGACGAGGTATACGGCGACATGTACGGCCTGCCTCCCGCCGGCGAGGAGGCGCCCCTACGCCCCAGCAGCCCCTACTCGGCGAGCAAGGCCTCCGGCGACTTGTTCATCCTCTCCTACGTCAGGACATACGGCGTCGATGCAAAGATTGTGAGACCCTCCAACATATACGGCCCGTATCAACATCCCGAGAAGCTCATCCCCCGCACAGTTGTGAGGGCCCTCCTGGGCAGGCCGGCGGTTATATATGGCGACGGCGGCGACGTGCGGGACTACCTCTACGTGGAGGATTTCTGCGAGGTGCTCGACGTAATTATAGAGAGGGGGCGGCACGTCGTCTACAACGTCCCTGGTGGGAATCCCCGCACGGTGAGGGAGGTGGTGGAGTCTGTGTTAAGGATCCTTGGCCGCGGCGAGGTGAGGTGGGGTAGGGCTAGGCCTGGCGGGGATAGGGCGTACACCATGGAGGGCCCGCGCGTCGGGGAGCTGGGCTGGCGGCCGAAGACGCCGTGGGAGGTCGGCCTCAGGCAGACTGTGGAGTGGTATTTAGCAAATAGATGGTGGTGGGAGCCCCTTGTGGACGAATACGTCCTTAGGGACGAGCCGTGGTGAAGATCCTCCTCACAGGCGCCGCGGGGTTCCTGGGGAGGAGGCTTCTTTTTCTCCTGCTGGAGAGGGGGTTCGACGTGGTGGCGGTCTTCCACAGGCGGGTGGTCGAGGTGCAACACCCCCGGCTCTCTGTGGTGGTTGGCGATCTGGCGGAGGTGGATATCCCCCGCGCAGACTTAGCCATACATGCGGCCGCTGCCACAGACGTGGACGCCTGCGAGGTGGATCGGGCTTCTTGCTGGCGTAGCAACGTGGTGGCCACTAGGCGCGTGGCTTCGCGGCTCCCCACAATATACATCTCGACGGACTACGTCTTCCCGGGCGATAAAGGTCTCTACCGGGAGGACGACTTGCCTGGGCCGGTCAATTTCTACGGCTTGACGAAGTTGCTGGGGGAGGAGGCGGTTCTTGCGCGGGGGGGTTGGGTGGTGAGGACCAGCGGGGTGTACGGCGTGGCTGGCGGCAAGAAGAGCTTCCCGGAGGCTGTGGTGGAGAGGCTGGGGAGGGGCGAGTCCGTCGCGGCTGTGGTGGATCAGTGGTACTCCCCTACGTACGCCGGGCATCTGGCTGAGGTTGTGGCAGAGATTCTTGAGATGGGCGAGAGGCCGCAGGTTCTGCACGTCGCCGGCCCCCGCCTGTCGCGTCTGGAGTTCGCCTTGGCCGTTGCCGAGGTCTTCCGCCTGCCTAAAGACTTAGTCAAGCCTGCGTATATGGCCGAGATGAGGTGGACGGCGAGGAGGCCCAGGGACTCGAGTCTGGACGCGTCGCTGGCTAGGCGTCTTCTTAAGGTGCCTTTCTGGGATCTATCTGCGGCGCTTGAAAGATTTAAGGAGGAGTTTGCTGGGCGCCATGCCTCTGCTTGAGGTCAGGAGGCTGGCTATCCCCGAGGTGATGTATTTCCGCTACCGCCTGTTTGAAGACGAGCGGGGCTTCTTCGCGGAGCTTTGGAAGCGGACTGAGTACCTTGCGGCGGGGCTTCCCTTCGACTTTGTGCAGGTTAATTTGTCTTATTCGAGGCCGTATGTGGTTAGGGGTCTTCACTACCAGCTGAAGCCGTCTGAGCAGGGTAAGTTGGTTTTTGTGGTTAGGGGTCGGGTGTTTGACGTAGCGGTGGATATCCGCAGGGGCTCGCCTCACTTCGGCAGGTGGGTGGCGGCGGAGCTGGGGCCCGGCGAGGCGCTTTGGATTCCGCCTGGCTTTGCCCACGGCTTCCAGGCCTTGGAAGAGACGTACTCCCTGTATCTCGTCACGAAGGAGTACGACCCCCAACGCGATAAATGCATAAAGTGGGACGACCCGGCCATCGCCGTGAAGTGGCCCGCCCCCGACAGAGCAATACTAAGCCAGAAGGATAGAAACTGCCCCCCGCTGGCAGAGGCGGAAAACAACTTCGAGTATTAATATTCTTGGGTCACGGTTTTGTGTCTTTTTTAGGTGTAGTATAGGGTTATTTTTTGGTGTTTGGCGCAGGGGTGTCTCCGGGGAGTTTCGTAGTATTCTGTTTTGGCGATTTTCTGGCCTAGGCGTGGGGTCTGCCCCCTTGTAGCTTGTAGGATGAGGTGGGGGATTTCTGTTAGGGAGATTATTCCCTCTATCTTGGTGGGGATTGTGGTGGCGAGGGGTACCTCTGCGAGTTGGGGGGTTGGGGGTATTCCGTGGAATAGGGCGGGCCCGAGGGCTTCGCCGTTTTAGACGTGTTCTTTTTGAGGAGCGGGTTGCGAGGGATGAGGTGGAGGCGGCTTTGGATCGTGCGTCGGACGACGAAGAGGTGTCGCCGCCGTAGTATGTTGTTTTTTGTCGTGGGGTTTTTGGTGGGGTTTGTGGGGCCTTTGGCTGGTGTTGGCGGCGGCGTGCGCCTATCGCGGTGGGGCTTCTCGGCGTGGATGTTAAATTGGCGAGGACCGGGGGACTCCTCGTGGCGGTGAAGACGTCTTCTGTGGCTGGGTCTTTCCAGGCGGGGGTTGCTTAGGCTTGTGGCTTATGCGGGGGCGGCTGTGTCGCTGGGCGCGTTTCTGGGGACGCGTCTTGGTCTGCGGGCGTTGAAGGGGGCGGTGGAGGTGGGGCTTGGGGGGTTCTCTGGTGGTTTTTGTTTTGTTGGGTAGGAGGGTGGAGTGGTCTCTGCGGCGTGTCGACGGGCTCGCCGTCCGGCTTGGGTTTGTGGGGGAGTTTTGGGAGGGTCTGTGGTGAGGTATGGCGCTGGGCGGACGGCGTGGGGGCTGACGGCCGCGTTTGGGGTGGGGCGGATGGGCACTGGCTCCAGAGATGGTGATGGGAGTACCGCTTAAGGTGGCTTGTTCTGAGGTTGCCATCGCGCTTGGAGATGCGGCGGCGTACCTCTCGGCGGGGTTTAGGCTTTTTGGTTTCGACGGAGGTGGGTGCCGTGTTGGCGCGTGTTGCGGCGAGGGTCGTGCGGCTGGTGGTTTTGCTTTTCGCCGCGGCTACGCCGCGACCTGCTGAAGGCTTCACGGCGGCGGCCAGCTGTCGTGGGCGCGGCGAGACCTGAGGGTTTTCGTCACGGCGGCGTTGTGGTGTGGAGACTGGTGCCGCGGCGCTCCTCGCCTTGTATCTCGTGGCGTCGGCGGCTAGGGGTTGTGTTGTGTGGTCTTTTCGATTTCTTCCAGGGCCTTCTGTACCTCTTTTTCTATTTCCTCGATGGGTTTTGGTGGGGGTGTGGTGGCTAGGGCGTATCCTACCCAGGCCAGTATGCCGAAGACGGCGGCCACCGCCACAAACGCCGTCAGCTGAAGAATAAAGACCTGCCACGGCGAGAAAAACATAAGCCAGCCGTACAACAAAATCCCAATCACACCCACAGCCATAAGACCAACGCCGATTGCCCTATTCACGTCTCCGCGTTTTGTGCGGTTTTTAAGTTGTAATATTTATATATCTGTGACTGTTCATCGTTATGCTCTTGGCGGTGGAGTTTGTGCCTCCGCCTAACCATGCCGATACGCGTGCTGGCCAAAGCCGTGGGATACGCCGTGGCCAGACAACTCGGCGTGGAGGTAGACGAAGAGAAGGCAATAGCCCTAGGAATACAATGGCTAAACACGCCGAGAGGATGGAGGAGGGCCGTGGCTTGACGTGGCGAGCTGCTGGACTTCTCCAAAGCGCCGACATGCGTAGAGGGCGTGTGGTGTTGTCTAAGTCTCTAGGCTCATATCGCGTTGCCCTAGGCCAATTAGGGATGTCGCTGGTGCCCTTGGCTAGACGATGAGGATCGTGTACGTGGCGCAGAGTTATTATCCGCGGATCGGCGGGGTGGAGTACGTCGTGAAGTCCGTGGCCGAGAGGATGGCTAAGCTGGGGCATGAGGTGATGGTCGTCGCGGGGGAGCCGGAGGCGGAGAAGCCGCGTGAAGAGGAGATAAACGGCGTACGTGTTATCCGGTGGCCCACCTGGGCGCCCAGCGGCGCCTACCACATACCCAGGAAGAGAAACCAGCTGAGGAGTCTCCTCCAGAGACTTCTCAACGACGTAGACGCAGTGCACATACACAACGCGCATGCGGTTCTCACGGTGTGGGCCGCCGCGGCGGCGCGGAGGATAAACCCAGACGTGCGGATCATCTTCACGCTACACTACCACGGCACGGGACACAGCGCCCTGAGGAGACTCCTCTGGATCCCCTGGAGGAGGTACGTGGCGCATGCCGTCGAGACGGCCGACGCGATACACGCCGTAAGCCCCCGCGAGGCCGGGCTCCTCAAAAGCCACTACCCGCAAGCCAGCGGCAAGATCGCCATCATCCCAAACGGCGTAGAGGAGGACGTATTCGGCTACAAGTGGCGGGGCGCCCACAGCGACTACATGATGTACGCCGGAAAGGTCGAGAGGTACAAGCGGTTAGAGGTGGCGGTTGACCTGGCAAGGGAGCTGGGGCTGAGGCTGTTGGTGGTGGGGAGGGGGCCCCACCGGGAGAAACTGAGGAGGTACGCCAGGCACCGCGGAGCCGCCGTCGAGTTCCTAGACCCCCAGCCCCGCCCCGACTACCTGCGCCTACTCACAGGCGCTAGGTACGCGGTCAACCCCAGCAGGCAGGAAGCCTACAGCATATTCGGCGCCGAGGCCCTCGCCATGGCAGTTCCAACAATAACAACGCCAGAGGTGGCAGAGAACCTACAGGCAGAAGCCGAGCCGTTCAGAAGCGGACTGGTGGCAATAAAACATGCACCCATCCTGTCTTGGAATCAGAGAATCCCTAAGTATCTTGCGCTCTATGAAGATAGCGCTAATTAGAAGGGAATACATCACCCACCTCGACAGCGTAAACAGATTCAGAGCCCTACTAGCCGAGGGGCTCATCAAGCGGGGCCACGAGCCGATCATAGCGAGCTGGTGCTGGTACGGTACCCAGCGCGAGATGCTACCGAAGAGGTTCAGAGAGATCCATGGGCTCGACGTAGAGATACCAATCTACACGCTAAAGACCTCGCCGTGTAACAGCGATCCTCGTACCTTCGCTAAGAATGCTCGTTGTGGCAATATCACAGAAGTGCAGAGAGCCAGTCCCCGCTGTCATCGAAAGATGGGGTGAGATTTCAATTTACCAGCCAATGAAAGCTTCGGTAATTATCCCCAGCAAGGGTTGTAGCTACATCAAGCACTCCCTCCTCGCCCTAAGAGTCCAGACACTCAGACCTCATGAAACAGTCCTCGTGGTTAAGAAATGCAACATAAAAGAGGTCGAAGACCTCTCCCGTAAGGCAGGCCTCAGTTGCGTCGTGATAAAACAACGGCGTGGATTCGTCACCCACGCGTTGAACCTAGGCAAGAAAAACACAATAGGTGACCTTATGCTCTTCACAGACGACGCCATACCGCTCTCTAAATGGATAGAGAAATACGTAAAGCTCCATCTCGCCTACCCCCGGGCGGCAGACATCGCCAGCAGAGACATATACCTTGACTTACAGAAAATGATACTCCTCCCAATCCCGGACGACAAGCCACCAACGAAGCTCTATAGATAGGCAGTCAGGTTCTGGCTCGAGAGGCCGCATCCCCTACTGAAGAAATACCGACTTGGCGTATACCTCACAAAAACCTAGACATCGCCCACAGCCCCTACATCCCAGACAGTGAGTGCTTCTCCCTTCTATTTAGAGGCGTCAACATGAGCTTTAAGGCGAGCGACATTCACGATGTGCGATCCCCGGAGCACCCCCTCCTCAAGAGGGCACCCGGCAACGAGTAGTACTTTGCCCTCCAGATAGTCCTCAAAGGCCTAGAGACGATATATAGTTCTTCTCGTCCTAAGGACCGTCGTAACGGCTTATATATCGTGGTTTTCTTCTAGCTGGTGAGTTCGAACAAGGCACCGTTAGTTTCTGTAATTATTCCGACACGAAATAGAGCCTACATTTTGAGAAGTGCAATCCAGAGCATTTTACGGCAAACCTATAAAAATTTGGAAATAATTATAGTTGATGATAATTCAACTGATTCTACAAGCAAAGTAGTAGAAAATATAGCTAAAGACAATCATGACATAAAATATATTAGAAACGACATCCACAGAGGATTACCTGCATCGCGCAACATAGGACTTAGTTATGCCAAAGGAAATCTTATATTTTTTTCAGAAGACGACTTGATACTAATGCCAAATACTATAGAGATCCTTGTAAAAACTTATAGTGCACTTTCTAAAAAATACAAGGTTGGAGCAGTGGCGCCAAGACTGATTCTTGTATCCTCGACAAGAATATATTCTCCGCTTCACGAATGTGCTAAAATTATAGGATATTTTAATATGCTAACTGGCGACCATTGTGCAAATTACGATGTGGAGACTTCTCATATAATACTCTCAGAGCATCCGCCAGCAACTTCATTGATACCAAGAGAGATATTTAATATAGTTGGAACATATTACACAGGGTATAAATATAATTACTTATATGAAGATAGCGATTTATACTACCGTATATTAAAGCATGGATTTATTATGTTTTATCAACCGCGTGCCGTCGCATTCCATGTTTCAGGTAATCCTGGAGGATGTACTGTTGACACATTGAAACGTCACTTTGCTAATGTCTATAACTTGATGATTTTCGATTTTCGCATGTTTGGAGTTTCAGCAATACCGCGAATAATAGCTGATGTTTTAAAAAAAATAGAAAAAATACGCTATATAAATAATCCACGGAATGAATTTGAAAAAGTTTCAACAATCGACAAGATCGGTTTTAAGTACTCCTATGTAAAACTATTAATGAAATATAAATTTTTATTTAAAGATTTATGAAATTAAAACAGCTTATTGCATCCCCACCGATATTTAACGGTATGCTTATTTCCTGCTCTGTTGTACGAATCGCGTTATTACGGATCAATTTTTTATTCGCCAGAATTTCTTTATCCTTTGCATTTTCAATAATGCAGACGGGTACAATATGAAAATTGCTCTAAATTTATGACTCTCTTAAACACGTTGGCGAGCTTGCATTGGGATTAGCACAACATTAAGGGAGCAAGTTGCACACTACTTTATTTTTCCTTATCTTCAACAAGGTCAAGGAAGTATGCTCTTTACGTTGCGAACATGCAACTTAAGTCTTTTGCCGGATGATGGTCATTAGGATCCATACGAAGTTAGAGTGGCTAGTTATGTTTCTCCTAGTTATTGCATTGCTAACCTTATTTTGGTTTTACTACACAAACAGAATTAGTGCTAGTCAGTTATTATTCGCCGAAATTAGCTTATCTCTCGCACTTATAGCGTTATTACTGCCTTCAAGCAACAGCGCTAAGCCATTTAGTATCCGTCTGCCCGTTTCCCTGTGGATCTTCCCTGTTGCCGTGTATATAGTGGCCGAGACAGAGCTTCTCCACCTCAGGAATACAGGACTTGGTTACGTCATAGCGCTAGCTTTCACGTTGTTAATTACGGCACTGGCAGATGAGAGGCCGGCGAAGAAAGTCGCCGTAGCCACGGCTATAGTGGGGACCTCCCTCATCCCGCTCTACACGCTATACGCCCCCTCCTTTGGCAACGACACGTGGGGTGACATCTTGTGGGCTACCCAGGCGCTACAGACGGGGCACGTCACGGAGACCACCGTTAGACACTCGGCCTACCCCTTCCCGATGGTTCCGCTGGAGTATGCCTTGGTGTCGCTAATGAGCGGGCTGGGTCCCGCTTGGGCCAGCGTAGTTATGGGCCTCCTGTATCTGCTACAGCTACCGCTGGTAGTCTTTCTGCTATCCCGAAGGTTCGGCGGGTTCGACGACTTCAGGGGAGCATTCGTTCTCCTCATGGTGCCGCTTGCAGTGATATGGTCTGCCTGGTACATACCACAAGTCTATTCGCTTACGGTATTCCTCACGGCGTTTCTGGCGGGCTCAGCGCTGTTACGGATACCGCTACTTGCGGCAGGCGTGTTTGGTCATGGGGGCGTCGCCACCTGGATGGTGCTGACTACTACGGCTCTCTGGATCTCTAAGAGGGGAAGAGAGACCACCGCCATGTTGCTCAACCTCATTATAATCTTCGCCGCATACGCTATCTACACCTCATTGTTCTATGTGCTGTCTGGCGCTTACAGAAATGTTGTGGAGGCTGTTCTAACCTTTCTACGGGGGGAGAAAATTCTCGCCGCGACAGCCCCCGTCTCGGCTCCGCCTACCTCATCGCTGGGCAACTTAGCTCTCTCCGTCCTAGCTGTGTCGGGGCTTCTCGTCTTTCTACACGGCAGAGGGTCTGCCAGGACCCTTGCCTTTCTCTCAGGTACGTTTCTCATCATCGCTTATATCGGGGCCTCGGCATTTCCAGCGGCGGATTTGCCACGGTACCTCGGCTTGCCGTCGGCGGCTATGCTGGCCGTATTCGCTCCCTATGCTTTCGAGTTGCTTCGAAGGAGGCGGTATGGCGCTCTATACTCTTTGCTACTTGTAGCCGTTGCTGTATTTTCTTTCGCCTATTCTGGTGTATTTGCACCGAAGAATCCATATACCAGCAATCCCTATGGGCTATCGCTATCAGGTTTGATTTCTTACGGAGATGCACAACAAATACGCATACTTTCACAGATGCTAGCCCCCGGCACTTATTTGACAGACTGGCGGAGTGGTCACTTCACGGCTGACACATATCTTGATATACAGCGTCAATACCGAGGGTTCAGATATAAAGGTATTGAGTTTATATTTGGAGGTAGCTATGGCCTTTATGTTGAGTTAGCATATCTTGAACGCTTTAGTGGATTGATCATACTCCGTCAAGGATCATTTGACATGCCAGGGGTGTGGAGCGCCGAGGTGTTTGTCATGATTAGAGAACTTGAGAATTCGGTTCTTTATTCTAGTAATGGCGCTGTGATCTGGGCTCGGGGATCTTAATGGATTCCAGGTATAGAGACGGTGTGCATACATTGTTGAAAGCGGATAGATGGACTAGTGATAGACTGGTTATATTAATCATGCAGTGGGCATGAAGGGAGGAAAATAATAGTGTTAATGGTGTTCTCCTCAATGAAAGATATTTGAACTTGCAAGAGCCGCAACTATGGAATTAAATTGCACTAAGGAAAAGCGTGTGTGCGTGATAGGACCGCCACCAAGTGAGAAAGGGGGTGTTGTACAAGCTACATTAATGTATATATATATATTTAGAAAAATTCTTGGATGTTATACAATTCTTTTTCAAACAAGTTTATTAAATATTCTGAGAAATAATGGAGTATTAAAGCTTTTACGATCATGTAACGTGATACATTTACAAGGTCCTCCAGGACTTCTGCTGTTGGTACTATTTATGACTGCTAGAAGACCAAAAAAAATGATGACTTTACATGGTTGGGTGATCAAGGAGGCGCTTATCTATTATAGTAGATCTAATAAAAAAACACTAAGAAGATTTTTCGGATTAATATATACCATGGTACTATGGAACATCTATAGATACCTTCTAAGTAGGTCAATAATTGATTATATAACCGCTGTATCAAGGATTACGGCACGTGAAAACGGCATTCGCGACGCAATTATAGTTCCTAACCCAATTTTATGCAGACCACTTGATGATCCTTGTAAAGATCATTCTAAGACGCATAGACATAACTTTCGCATTGTGACCTATGTAAGTATAGGCGGGGGAAAAATTGAAGGTATACCGACAGCTGTAACTATTGTAAATCATATAAATAAACTCCTTAAGCTAAATAATTTACAAACTTCTGCAATTCTCGAAATTTACGGTAAGGATATACCTGATAATATTATACAGACGATTTCGCGTTTACCTTTTGTCAAATACATGGGATATGTTTCAGATTTTAAAGAGAGGATAAAGGGAGCCGATTTATTTCTTGTGGCATACACTTTTCCTGAGCTGGGTTTTGCAGCCTTAGAAGCAGTGTGCAAGGGCGTGCCACTTGCGAAACTTACTGCAGACCCAACTGAAGAAGAGATCGTTGATGGCTTTAATGGTATCCTTGCAACTTCGCCGTACGAAATGGCTGTAAAAATATACAATTACCTATTGAAAAGAGATGAACAAAAATGCTATATTACAAAAAATGCTATTTCAACAATTTTAAGGAAGAGAGACCCGCAAGTAATCTCCTTGTATTGGAAATATATACTCGGGGGTTTGCTTGGTCATGAGCGTTAGAAGCATTATGGTTGTTGCCGGGACTAGGCCTGAGGCTATTAAGCTTGCTCCTGTGTTTTGGTGGCTTGAAAAGCTTGGCGTGGACTACGTCTTTGTGTGGAGCGGCCAGCACTACGACTACGAGATGAGCAGAGTCTTCTTTGAACAGCTGAAACTCCCGGAACCGGATGTGTTTCTAGACGTGGGAGTGCAAGCTAGCAACATGTCCGAGCAGGTTGGTCTACTTATCCAGAAAATAGCAAGTGAGACGAAAAAGATCCAGCCTCGTTTTGTTTACGCATTGGGCGATACCAACACCACCCTTGCCGCGGCATTGGCGTCGGCGCATGTAGGTAGGCCGTTTGTGCATGACGAGGCTGGTATGCGTAGTTTTGACATGACGATGTTGGAAGAGGTTAATAGGAGGGTTGCAGACGCCGTTGCCGACCTCAGACTTGCGCCGTCTAAGCTGGCTGTAGTTAACCTGTTGTATGAGGGGGTTCCGCGGTCTTCTATTAGACTCGTGGGTAGCACAGTTGTGGACGCCCTCATGCATATAGTTTCCAACAATTTGTTGAGGAAGGAGGTCTTGAATGAGTTAGGGATTGAGCCGGAGGGCTACGTCCTGGTCACGTTGCATAGGCGGGAGAACCTAGTAGATCAGAGACTTCACGTAGCAGTCTCTGCGTTGGTAGGCGTCGCACGTGCTCTCCCCAGTTTCAAGGTGGTGTTTCCGGTTCATCCCCATACTAGGAAGCGAATGGAGGAAATGGGGCTTTTTAAACGGTTGGAAGCTGTGGATAATATAGTAATAACTAAGCCTCTGGGGTATTTGGAGTTTGTTACGCTTCTGCGGGGGGCACGCGTGGTGGTTACAGACAGCGGAGGCGTACAAGAGGAGACTTTCATTCTGGGGAAAAGAATCGTGACTCTTAGACGCACAACCGAATGGATCGAAACCGTTGTGTTAGGTTATAACCAGCTAGTGCCAATCGACGACGTAGAGTATATGATTAAGAACATCGTGTCTGTTGCTGAGATGCCTACTCTACCTCCACCTGACCTCTCAAGATGCCCCCTCGGCGACGGCCAAGCTGGGAGACGCGTAGCGAAGATTCTACAGAGGTTAGTTGAGTCTGGTATAGAAAGGTGGGAGGATACGTTTAAGATGCCAATGTTGGTAAAGGAAAGAAAGAATGTATCGTTATGCTTCTCTGCAGATGGCTCACCTGTGGTGGAGGGAGAGGCCACATATTGTATTTCGCGGATGGAAACTCCTCTTGATAGGTTAAGATCTTTTGTGGAGGTAGATTGGGGGGCAGTGGGGGAGTGAATATGAGGTTATTGCTTATTCCGCCTAGCGACTTCCGATTCCTAACAAGACGTTTTACCTCACGAAAAGGTTGGCGAAAAGGCACGAAATTCACCCACAGGTGATGGCATATCCCCCTTTTGGTATCTCACCAAGACTATTTAAAGAGGAGATATCGCTTTCATTAACGAGAGGAGTCAGTAAAAAACTAATATTGATGAGATACTCTAGTCATTAGTTAATCCTACAGAGAGAGTCGAAAACAGAAAAGTGGGACAATCTTGTCGTCTATCGGCTTCTCTTTTTACCAAGGGAGCGATTTCTGAAATTAATTATTTCATCCGATTTGTATTATTGAAAGATGCATAGATGAGGAGCTTGGACTGGGTTCCATCGATGCCGGAGTAGTGGACATGTTTGTTGTCAAATTAACACATAAGTTGTTTGTGGAGAGACAGGACTACAAAGATGAGGTGCTGTGGGCCTCCTCGCCCAGAGAGTTCGTTGAGCTTGTGGTGGTATATCTGCGCGACATTCAAGATAAAAGGCCCGTGTTCTCACGTAGGTTTAGGGAGTTTCTTCTCGGTAGGCGAGGTTAGGATAAAGCAGAGACAACACTTATTAAGGCTTCTCCGTTCATTGCTACAATGAGACTTTTAGTGACGATTAATGGAATTTGGTACAGTGGTGCGCAAGTAATAGTTAATGAGTTTCTATCTTTCCTTGCAAAGTTAAATGACATAGAGATAAAGGTTGTTTCTTGTCTAGGGGGTA
>Ga0080008_138548_pt1 | contig 17580 bp, 15 predicted proteins | sample ConCONMetagenome_FD_69211 | JGI IMG/M metagenome (GOLD analysis project Ga0080008, IMG submission 69211) | Hot spring microbial streamer communities from Conch Spring, Yellowstone National Park, USA - CON_C (SPADES assembly) (version 2) | ecosystem: Environmental > Aquatic > Thermal springs > Hot...
GCCTGTGCTATTCTTTGGAATCTCTATATGATTATTCTACAGAGGCTTTGGTTTTTTGTGATAGTATTGAGAGTGAGAAGGAGAGGATAAAGGTCTTATAATATTTTTTGAACAACCTCAGTAATTCTATCTATCGTGAGCTTCGCGAGCTCTTCATCAAAAGGTTTAAAATCAATTTTTGTCCCATCCGACTAGGACCTTACTCCAAAACTCCAATCGACAAAGGATGGACCTCAGAAGACTACGACCCAAATATGATCAACTGGGAACTACACTTTGGTAATATCGGTATCATACCCGGACGAAGCAACCTACTCATTATCGACTGCGATACTCAAGAGTCAGCTTTGTTATTCACTGAAGTAGCTACAAGAATAGGGCTCAAATTGCCAACACTAGAGGTAAAAACAAGAAGAGGCTCTCACTACTACTATTGCAGTTTTTCATCTCAACTCGAAAAAAAACAATTCAATGCCCCAAACAAAAACATCAAAATCGACCTCATGGCAGGAAATAAATGCCAAGTCGTAGCCCCCTACTCCATGCTTAAAGTAAAAACAGAAAACGGAGAAAAAATCATCCTTGACCCCAAGGCTGAAAACTACGAACTCTTCATTTATAAGCCATCCCACGTCCCAGAGGTCCTACCAGAAATCACCGAGGAACAATACAAAAAACTCGTTGAAGAACTTGAAAGACAACTAGCAAAAGAAAAAGCCACACAAACACTGTTCACGCCACAACCGCAACCACCACAGCCACCACAACCCAAAACTGAAACCAAAACTGAAGAACGGAAACTCACAGATGAGGAAATTGCAAAAATCGTAGAAATTGTTGAGCCCTACTTCACCGAAGGTCGAAGACAGAACCTTTTACTTTACTTAGCAGGTTTTCTCAGAAAAGACTTGAATATTTCAGAAGAAAGTGTGCTTAAGCTTTATGAAGCTATAGAACCTATAGATGACCCCAAAGATAAAGAAAGAAGACTTGATGCAATCCAAAGAACATTTGCTAAAGAGCTCGATGTCATCGCAGGCTGGAAAGAACTTGTCAAAATACTTGGAGAAGAGACAGCTACCGAACTCTGTAATAAAATCAGTCAAGCTCTTGGAATACAAAAACAGAAAACTAGGAAAAAGAAAAAAGAAGATGACGACGAAGAACTCCTAAGCCAACTCTATCACGAAATACAGAATGAAAAAGAAACAGCAACCTCACCGCACGAAAAAGGCTTAGTCTACGTCGAAATAAACAGAAAATCAAAAAAATACGCAAGATGCAACTATTATGATTTAGTAATCGAATATGGGGCTATCGAACAAGATGAATACACAGGTAAGTATCGTTATATTGTCCACCATAAAGTTTTTGACTGCTGCATCGATAAAATCTACGCCGTTGGAAACTCCCTCACAAATGAAAAAAAGTATGAAGTCCACTTCATCTCCAAAAACCCTGAAGAACCTCATAAAAAACTAGAGGGGAACATCCAAGAAATCTGGGAAGAAATGAAAAAAACTTTATACATCTTCAACTCAAGCGTCGCTCAAAACGTCTTGACAGCTGTTATAGCTCATTATTTAAAGCAAGGTTGGTATGAAAAGAAAAGGGAAGATCTCCCCCCGGGGTTTTATTTCATCGACGGTGAATTAACTGCATCAGGATTTGAAGAAAAAGAATATACTAAAGAAGACCTACAAAAGGCCGCTCAGTTCCTTAACGAATACATTAACTCACATCCAAACCCAAAACTAATCGCATCTATCATTAAAGCAGGTATCCTTTTACCCTTCTCATTCGCTCAAAAACAAGCCGTGCTACAAGGTAAGCTCCGGAAACGCATGAAGTATTTGTATCTATGCGGTGAGACCAAATCAGGTAAAACCACAACAGCAATGCTACTTTCACGGATGTGGACAACTGACGACAAAATCTCAAATAAAATTAGCTACGCAAGCTTCTGCACAGAAGCACGTGCCGCTAAACATCTTAGCACCTCAACCCACATACTCATCGTCGATGAAGTAAGCAAAGACTTAGAAACAAGTACAGTCAAGGAGCTACTTAAATTTGCTCAAGAAGACCCAGTTGCAAGAATTATCTTAAGTAAAACTCAAAAACCAATACAATACAATGCTTTAGCGGCAATCATCATGGCATCTAATTCCCATTTCCCTTCCGACCCTGCCCTGCTCGAACGCTTCCTTGTCTTCCGTTTTAGAAAATCCGACAAAATCTCAGCTGTAAACCGTGCTAAATATGAACGTGAAGACTTCAATAAACTTTGGCCCTTGGCTCAGTTCATCTGGCAGTATGTCAAAAAACATGGACTAAGAGATGATTACATTGATTATGCAACAGAAATATTAAAAGCTGCTTATCAAGAAGCGGAAGTGGAAGCCGAATGGCTCAACTGGCCTTTCACTCACGACACAGCTGAGACCGAGGAGGAGCAACAATACACAAAAGAAGCTGAATTCTATAACGCTGTCATCAAATTCTTCAACCAGAATGTCAAGCAAAGGGAGGGGCTTTCTTTTGCAAAAAGTGTATATTATACGCTTAAAGAAAAAGCATATGGTCGTTGGATTTGGATTGATGATAAAGATATTGTTTACATCTCAAAAGACTTCTTAATCGAACTAAAAAAATCATACCGTTGCGAAATCCGAGATTTAGAAGAGTTAGCCAGTCTCACAGGTTGGGAAAGAAAAAAGAAGCTCTACGAGTATTCGATAATTTGGGTTGTGTGTACAGGAGTAGAAGATTTCTTCTTTAGACTTAATTACATCCCTAAGCTACTTTCAAGTGCTGAATTTAAGCTGTGGCTTGCGGGTAAGCTTGAAGTCAAACACTATGATGATGAAGCTGATCAAAGCCAACCCCATTAACTCTAACCATTCCAGCATCTCAAGCAGGCCTTGAAAATCAAGGCCTGCAGGTTTTCCACGACGCTTTTGAGACATAATTTCCCATATCCTGGAGGCTTTGATTTTCAAGGCTTACACGTTTTCCACGACACTTTGGAGACATAGTTTTCCATCTCCTGAAAGCCCTGATTTTCAAGGCTTGCGTGTTTTCCATGAACCATGGAAATATTGCTCAACCCCCTCCTGGAGCCCTTGATTTTCAGGCCCTGCACGTTTTCCATCTTTGCCACGATTCCGGAGGTAATATATACCCCCTCCCCCTATTTTTCATTTTTGCCGTTCATAAACCATGAAAAAGCCAATTTTAGGGGGGAGGGGGTATACCCATTTTTTCGTGGAAAACGTGGCAAACATGGAAATATGCCTCAAAGGTTTGATTTTCCTCAGCTCGGCGGCGTTTGGACAGAAAATTTGATTTTTCATTTGATGGAAAAAACGGAAAAAACGGAAAAAACGCTCTGTTGACGGCTAATACGACAGAAAATTTTATTTTTCATTTGATGGAAAAAACGGAAAAAAAACGAAAAAAAAACGCTCTGCACGACACTGCATTTTATATCTCATACTAAACTTTAGCTTTTGAATGAGACAAATATTTACAGCAATTTTGTTTTTTCTATACTGCTTCTTTGACCTTTTTTTACACTACCTCTTGACAGGTCTTAAGAGCTTTCTTTGACAACTGTCATAGCAAGTTTTTACTTGTGTAGTTTTTTAAAATTTAAAGGGGCATGCAACAATAGTACTCAAATGTTGCATCTACCCCCAAAAAAAAGGACCTAAGCCTCAAGGTACCCTTGTCAGCTAATAGGGATAGGATGGAAAAAATATAAGTCAAAAATGTAGTAAGGTTATTGAATTAAAATAGACCTTATTACATCTTGCCTCACAGAAATCAACGGGACAAAACTTAAAAAAAAGTTTTTGCTAATCTTTTAATATTCTTATTTTGTAAAATCTATACCATAAAACCCAATGTACCATGCACCTTGATTAAATTTAATTGGAGATACTTTTAATCGTTCACATGTCCTAATAATTGCCTGTTTTATTTCTAAAAGCTCGCTTTTAGAAAGATTTTGTTTAGTGAGAAATTTTTCAGAGATAATCCCTAATTTACTACATATCTGTCTTACCCATGTATCAATAGGTTGAGTAAATATCAAATCATCTGAAGAAATAAAAGGTTCTAATTCATAAAGATCTACAACATCTCTAATATAAAACGATGCAAGCTTATCGCCAATATATGGTATATTATCCAATTGTTTATAAACTTCTTTTATCTTACCATTTTTGATTTCTTCAACTGACCATTTTATAATATTCCTTTCGTTTAAATTTAAAATAAAACTTAAAGTTCCTATTACCATTAATCTATCACCACGGTTATTTACTCCGGCTTCTCGAAGAACTATTTGTAATGGATTTTCATTATTATCAAAATTTACTTTATCGAGCCAGCCATTTATTTTCAAATCCTCAAGTTTTTCCCAAATTTTAAATTTGTGCAGAGCTTCGATAGCTCTTTCTTTGAATTGCTGGGACAGTGAATCACGTTGCCCTCTATTAAAACTTCTATCAAAATAAAACTTCAAAGCTTCCCACCAGTCAGTTAAAAGAGTGTTTATATTATACTGTTCGAGCCATTTCTTTTTATATTCATGTCCTTTTTCAATAATTTGTTTTATCTTCTGTTCCATATTGGCGTTCATATATAACTCCTATCTTTAATCTTAATAAAAACCTGCGTTATTATCTCTCAATTTTATTTCTAATTCAAGTTTATAAAATTTCCCCCAAAAAAGGGAGAAATATCTTTCTTTGCCCTTTAAAAAGGAATATCGTCAGTCTCATTATTACTTTCAGTAAACTCCTTTGCTTTTTTTCTCTTTTAAAACCCATTTGTCCCGCCACGTAGACCACTCCTGGTGCTTACAATTGTAGCAGGTCTCTATCCCAGAACCACTTACATAAATTTTTTTCGAAACAACCCACAACCTGATTTTAACAATTTGGACAGAGCCTGTCAATAACAAAAAAGACCTCTTCAGGCTCATCTTGAGGGGTAAGTTTTTCACCTGAGGTAACTTTAATTGGTGTTTTTGCATAAGCTATGTTTTTAAACGCTAAAAGAATAAGCAATGAAAAAAGGCTTAAAGTTTTTTTCATTGTCTTATCTCTCCTGTTTTTAATTATTATACTTAAATTGTAGCTATTTGGGCATTCCTCAAAAGCAGGGGGCTATCATAATCTTTTGAATTAACTTCGGCTTTTTGTCAAATTTAAACTCTTATATCTTCTTCGTCATCATAGGAATTGTGGGGTGGTTGTGCTGGCTGTGGTTGTAGCTGTGATTGGGGCTGTTGTTGCCGTAGTGGCAGAATCTTTTGTAGTATCTCGGGATTGGATAAGCAACACTCGGTGAAAATTCGAATAAGGTCTGAGATGGTTAGTCCTGTAATCTTTGCTAATAACTGTAGCTGGTGTTTGGCTCGGAATGGTAATCTAACCCTAATCATGGAATCATATTTTGGCTTGACAGCCCATTTCAATTCCATATTAACCCCCCCTTCTTTTTATTCTTGTTATATCTAGGGAGAGCGAGGTAACGTCTCCTAATGGCAAGTTATAAATGGTAGATCATGAGGTGGACATGTATTGTAGATCGTAGCTGGGGGATGGATTGACTAATAAATGTAGTTTGATCAAGGCAAGCTGTAAACCTTTTTGTGTTATTTTTTGTATTCCTTAAAAAATGAGCTAAATCCTATAAGCCTTACAGCAGACCCAAGTCCTCTTTCAGCCTGAACCTTTGTAACACCTGCTAACTATGCCAATTTTGAAAACTTTATAAGTCTTCTATTTTAATTTTTGAAAATTAGTATAATATTTAAAAACAAAACAAAGGGAGGGAAAAAGTTTTATGGACCAAAAAGATAAAAAGATAGTTGTTTTTAAAAAAGGTGAACATATTAAAAATCAAAAACCACAACCTAAACAAGAAAATATTTTTGCTCCTCTTATTGGTAAAAGAATTATTATACAAGCAAAAAGTTCAACCATTTTTGAGGGAGAATTAATCGATTTCACTCAAGGATTTTTTGTTTTAAAAGATGCCAAAATTTTAGGTCGTAAAAGAATAGCAGAAACTGATCTTCTTTATATTCATCAAGGAAATGTTGCTCACTTACATATTCTACCAAAAAATATAATAGATCGTACAGAAAATAAAGAAAGTTCGTCTTAATATTTAAAGTTCGGCACTATGGTTTACTATTTTGCCTATGGTTCAAACATGTGTTTAGAACAAATGAGGAAAAGTTGTGGCAATTTCTGGAAAAAAGTTGGTATTGGGTATGTTGAAGGCTATGAACTTGTATTTGATGAATATTCAAATAAACGAAAAGGTCCCACCGCTAATATAGTCGAAAATCCAAACGAAAAAGTTTAGGGAGCAGTCTTTAAGTTTAACTCCTTTGATGATCTAACTAATTGTTTAGATAAGTATGAAGGCTATCCTTTTAGTTACACAAGAAAGGAATTTGAAGTTTTTCTGCCAGAGATGGGTAAAAAATAAAAGCTATAGGTTATGTAAGACCAGAACCAAAGGAAAGAGGAAAACCACCAAGATTCTATATAGAAACCATTCTCAAAGAAGCCATTGAAAACAGTCTACCCAATGAATGGATTGAATATTTAAAGAAGTTTTTATAACCAAAAGTTTTGCTAATTGTCCATTTTATTCTACCAAGGACATTATACAACATTGCATCCGGACTGTCCAAAAAAGTCCCCCATTTTGTCTTGTCGAGCAATGGCGAGGCATCCACGCCCCACTTTGTCCTGCCGAGAGTAGTGAGGCATCCTAAAAGAAAAAAGAGGAGACCTCTCGGCTGACGCCTCGGGATGTTCTATGTCCGTTGTCAAGGGGTAACCTCTTTATCTACAACTCTAAATGGCGTCCTGCTCTTTAATACCCCATAGCATTGCCTCAATAACTTATGCGCCAAAGCTACAAGCGCCTAAGTCTTAGATTTACCCCTTTCAAGCAGCCTCTCATATAAAGCCTCGCAATAAGGATTACTCCTTACTTTTTCACCGCCTCCGTCTCCTCAAAGTATCCCCTAAGCACCACATAGCCAACAAGCCAGTTGCCATACCTCGGGAATAGCAAATTCCTTTTCTCAAAGTTAAAGCTCCTGCTAATGTTATCTAAAAGCATACTTCCTGCATATAGATTATCCACACTAAAAACATCCTTTACTTTTTCTATTTGCTTTTTAGCCTTGTCCCTAACCTCAGGCTTTAGCTTTGAAAGGTCAGGATTTAAAACTCGGTCTGGATTCTGCCGGATCGCCTGCACAAAGTTTCTTATATCCGAAGCGCTAAGCGGAACATAAGCCTCTTCAACCTGCCCCGGCTTTTGAAGAGTAGTTATAGCCCAAACTATGCCACCCACCAAGAAAACATTCTTCCTGTTTAGGTAAGCTGGGTTCTTTTGGGCTTCCCTTTTGAGCAGAGGCTCAACCTCTTTACTCAAAACCCCCGCCAACTCCGTTCTTAAATCTTTACCCTTGCTTGCCCTCTCCGTAAGGCTCACAGTCCCATAAGGAAGCTCAAAGCTCCTCACATTTATGGAGCCTCCTACCTTTTCAAGGTATCCTATCTTAGTGTTTCCGCTGCTCTCCACCCCACCGTATATAGCTACCTTTTCTTTTCAAGCTCTTGTATAGCAGAGAGAACTTTCTTAGCATCCCCTTCCGCACCGATCGATTTATACAGATTATAGGCACGAGTAAGGTAATCTTTGGCTGTCTTTTTGTCCCCTTTCTCTCTGTATAGCCAACCAAGATATCGATATCCCATAGCTTCCCAGTGTTTATCACCGACCTTTTTTACACCCTCAAGACCTTCCAATAGATACTTCTCCGCTTTTTCGTAATCTTTCATCTTTATGTATATACTCCCACAGTTAAGTTTCCACATAGAAGCCCCGTGATAATCTCCATACCTTTCGCTTATTTCTATGGCCTTTTTGAAGTATTCCACTGCCTTTGGATAGTTTCCTTTTTGAGAATAGATAAGAGCCATATTATTGTAAACGATAACCTTTTCTTTTTCGTCTAATGTTTTCAACCTCAAAGACTCTTCATAATAGCTTAAAGCTTTATCCAATTCGCCTTTATCTATGTATATCCCAGCGATGTTGTTCAAGTTTGCTGCTTGCGCGCGTCTATCTCCCAGATCTCTTGCTAAGCTTAGGCTTCTGCTGTAGTAAAGTAGTGCGTCGTCCAAGTTGCCCATTCTATCGTAAATTAATCCAATCTGATTGTAGATATACATCAAGTCTTTTTTGTTTGAAGTTAAGCTTTCTGCCCTTTTCAAATGCTCTAAGGCAAGCTTAAACTCTCCCACCATTCTGTAGCTTGCTCCCAAGCAAAAATGCGCGTCCGAGTTATTTGGATACTTTCTAACTGCCCTCTTTCCAGCTTCTATAGCTCTCTTGTAGTCGCGAGCCTCAAGAAAGTTTTTGCACGCCTCAACTTCCGGCTGGGCAAAGGCTAAGTTCTTAAAGACTAAAAGGCTAAGGATGATAAAAAGAAGGCTTAAAGCTCTCCTCATGGCTTATCCTCCTTAAGTGGCTTTTTTATTTCTTACCATTTTATTTAATTTTATCTATATGCAAAGTCAAACAGCCTCCGAAGCTGCTTAAAAAAGCCACCCCTACTTTGTCCTGCCGAGCTTAGCGAGGCACCCCTCGCTTTGCTCTGGTCGGCGTCCCTCCTCACTTCGTTAGGAACGGAGTCCCCAGGGGGAGGACCCTTCGCTTCGCTCGGAGAGACAAAAAAAAAGGCTCAGGACGGCGTCTCAAGGGAGCCCCCTCGGCTTGCGCCTCGGCGATAGCAGAAGGGCTTGCACAAAAACATTTTTCGAACTGCCTCAAGGTGACTTGACTAATTAAAGCAAGAATATATTTTAAAAACATGGAGCCTATTAATCCACAGAATTTTCAAGGATATTCAAAACAAGAACTTTTTGCATTATTCCGCGAGTTCTTAGAAGAATATTATAAACAAAGAGAGAAAGAGCTTCATGAGATATCACTAATAGAGCGTATCGTGCGTGTAGAGGAAGAGCTTAAATCTCTAAGAAAAGAGATGTCCTACCGTTTTGAAGCATTGCTTCGGGAGATGAATGCACGGTTTGAAGCTTTATTAGCGGAGCAGAGGGCACTTCGGGAGGAGATGAACACTCGATTTGAGGTAGTTATAAAGGAGATGAACACTCGGTTTGAGGCCCATAAGAGGGAAAGTGATGCACGGTTTGAGGCTTTAGAAAAGAGGTTCAGCTTTCTTCAATGGACCATGATGTTGGGCTTTACTATTCTGTCTATCCTAATTACAGTGTTCAATTTTTTAAAAGGCTAAAGGCATTCTCTTTAAAATTTTACTATTTATTACGGTCCTAAAAGGTTACCCCATTTAGACACTACAAAAAAGTTCCTAAGGATGGAAAACGAACGCTCCCCTGTTAGGGCTTGACAAGAGTGAGAAGTTTGGTTATATTTACAAATAAGCCGGGGTAGCTCAGTTGGTAGAGCAGCGGACTGAAAATCCGCGTGTCCCTGGTTCGATTCCGGGCCCCGGCACCTTTCTCCTTCATGCAAGTCTATCCCATAGCTACCCCTAAAAAGGCAAACTTAAAAAACTTCTCAGTTATCCTCGTCAACCCCCTTTATCCTGAAAACATTGGCGCTTCAGCTCGAGCTTGTGCTAACTTCGGAGTAGATGACCTTCGCGTAGTCAATCCTGCAAGCCTTGAAGAACTTCCCATGACCGCAATGGCAACCAAACAAGGGGAAAAAGTCCTGCGAAAAATGAAAATTTTCTCAAGCCTGGAGCAGGCTTTAGCAGACCTCAACTTTGTAGTCGGCACAACAGGGCGTTTGGGAAAAAAAAGGCTTGTCTTCCACACCCTGCGGGAGTTTGCCCCTTACCTCTGCGAGCTCTCTTTTAAGAACAAGATCGGGCTTGTCTTCGGAAACGAACGGGTTGGGCTTTCTAATGAGGAGCTAATGCTCTGCCATGAAGTAATCACTATTCCGACGACAGAAAAGGCTTCCCTTAACCTTGCTCAGGCGGTCATCGTTGTCCTGTATGAGGTCTTCCAAACAGCCTGCGAATTCCATCCTGAAAGACCACCCTTAGCCACTCATGAAGAACTTGAGCTACTCTTCAGTATGATCGAGATAACCTTAAGGGAAATAGACTACATGCCCCATGACAACCCAACGCTGTGGTTAACCAATATAAGAAGGTTTATCACCCGCAGGGAGCCGACTTCAAGAGAAGTAAAGATCATGATGGGCTTTTGCAGGCAGCTCCTCTGGAAGCTTGGCAAGGAGCTTAAGCTTTCCTCACAAGATGAGCAAGCACCTCAAGGTGATAGCTCTGAGGGAACATGTCAAAAAGATAAAGCCCCTTAAGGTCGAAACCCAGGCTAAGCAGAACCTTAACATCTCTCGCCAAGGTTGGAGGGTCGCAAGAGAGATAAAGTATATATTTTTCTGCCACATTAGGAAGGTATCTCAGAATATCTTTGCAACCACCCCTTGGTGGGTCAAGAAGCACAAGGTCAAAGGTGCGACCTTCCTTTATCAGCTCATGAAGACAGGCATGGCTACTCATGGTTCGCAGGTCAAGTCTACCGTTTAGATTGTTCTTTTTTGCCGTGTATAGACCATCCTCGATGGCTCTTGGGTCGGTGTCAACGCCGAGAAACTCCACCCCACGAGAAAGCTTAAAGGCTAACGGTAAAAGAAAATTCCCCATCCCTAAGTGAAGGTCGAGCACTCGTTCACATCCCTGAGCAAGCTCAAACATCTTCTGCTGAATAAGGAGATTAATCTCCCAGTTTGTCTGCACAAAGACCCCAGGTTGAACATAATAGGTAAGGTCAAAAAGGGCATTAAAGAGACGTCTACCACCATAAGGGGCATCCTTTGGGAAGGGACCCTCAGGTCTTGCCCCGCGAAGTATGTAGAAGACGCACTTTAAATCTTGAATAGTAAGCAAGCTCTCTACATCACGAAAAAGAGGCTTTATCATCGTCCAAAAGATGAGGGTTGCCTTGTCTTCAGCCGGAGAATGCTCAATCCTAACCCTTTTCACATAGGGTGAAAGCACCATAAAAGTGGGATGATAGTAAAGGCTTTTTAAGAGAGAATTTACCTTCTCGTGAGCTAAAAGGCATTCTTCAATCCTTAAAACCTTGTGGCTTCTCCACTTAACGAAGCCAAGCTTAAAGGGTGGAGCTTCAAGCGTGCTTGAGGCCTCAACATGGAGCCTCAGCCTGTTTCGGTAGTGAAAGGGTTTAGAGGAGGGGTAAACGCCAAGCAATGGGACATCGCTGAGCCCAGCTTGGCGTTGAAAAATCTCGATAAGGATCTCTTTTTTAAGCTCAACCTGTCTTTCATAGGAAACATGCTGAAGCTGACAACCTCCGCAGGTCCCATAGTAGGGACAGGGTGGCTCAACCCTATCTTTTGCTTGCGAAATGACCTCTAAAAGTTCAGCCTCTGCGTAATCTTTAGCCTCAGCAGTTATACGAATTTCTACCCTCTCCCCAGGTAATACATAGGGCACAAGCACAATTTTTCCGTTTGCAAGCCTCCCAAGCCCAACCCCTCCAAAGATGAGCTTTTCAATCTCAACAACCTCAGTTTTCATGCTTGAAACGTCCCCGTTTCAGATAAAAGTTTATCCATGAGGAGGTGCGGTATAAGGACCAATCCCTTGGTGGGAGATACGGTGGGTCTTTGGCTAAGTAGCGTTTTATGGTGTCCTTTGGGTCTCCCTGTCTTAAAACCCTCACATACAAGCAAACCTTTTTGTAAGGATAGACCTCGCAGAAGCTGTTTATACTACCTCCGCAAGCCCCGTTAAGAATGTATTTTGCGCACTGGCTCTGAGGGCATATATAGTTGAAATCCCAAAGCGTGCAATCTCCGCATTCTTGACAATAAAAAAGCGGTCTTTTTACAGCATACTCCAAGGTTGAAAAAAATTTCTCTAAGGACTTTTTTTTCGTAACCCAGGTAAAAAATTTCAAAAGTGTCGAATATAACGGCGATCTTTTTGAGAAAAAGAGGTTATGAAAAAGGTTGTTGATAAAGTAAGAGAAGGAAAAGCTCTTCTTTGGCAAGGGTTTATCAATGTTGGCTAAGTTTTTCTCTATAAGCTCTCCGTTGTCTTCGTAAACTATGTAATCGTCAAATTCGGTCAATAGCTCGTAGTAGGTCTCTTGTTTATTTATGATTTCTTGAGATATACGCTGATAGAGTTCGAAAAAACGCTTCAAAAGGTCCCAGTTTGGTGGGAAACCGCAAAGATGCACTCCTTTGAACCCCATTCTTTGATATATAGCGGTAAGCTTTGCACAAACTTCTAAAGCCATCTCTTCAGAAAAGCCAACTTCTTTAAACCTTTTCCAAATTCGCCTCCCAAGGAGTATACCCGGAACCCTCCCTTTTATTAAAGCCTTAACTACTGATTCTTGGAGGTAGAGGATGCTCGGCAGGATGGGGATTTTTTTAAATTGGCTATCCTCTTCCGGCTTATGGAGGCTTTTATCGTTTAGTCTTTCGCTAAAATATTTAGTCAACCCATCATTGAGTATAAGCTTTAGCTGATAGAGGGTTAAAGGAGAGAAGCCAACTTGAGTTATGATAAACCTTGCACCAGCCTTTAGTTTCCTGTATAGCTTTAGATACTGCCACCAAAGCTCCTCAATCGTTAGCTTAAAGGGAGAGACAGCGCAACCCTTGAAGAAGGGGATGGGGGGAAGCCTGTTTCCACCACCTGGTGCCCCTTTTGGAATTTCAATCCCTCTTTCCATTTCAGTAATCAACCGAAGAAGAAGCACAGAATCTAAATCAAAAACTGGCCTTGCTCTCCCAAGATAGCCGTAGAAGGGATAATCACCTGTTAGCACCAAAAGATTGTGTAGGTTTTCTCGGTCAAGAGCTAAAAGCTCGCTTTCAAGCTGATTCCGGTTTTTGTCTTTGCAAGTAAGATGAATTATGGCTGAAAGCCCAAGGGATTTTATCACCCGTCCAAGGGCAACCGGCGAGAGGGCAGGATGCCCCCCAGCGTTGTCCGTTATGCTAAAGGCAGAAAAATACTCATATTTTGGAGCCTCCTCAATAAACTTCAGGATAGCGCTAAACTGTTGAGTTCTAATGCTTCTTCCTGGGACGAGCTCAAAGGTAAAGATAAAATCCTTTTCTTTGAGGTCCCTCTGGAATCGGTCCATGAAGTAGGGATCACTTTAAGCAAGAAAGAAGATGCCCAAGCTTCTCTTTTTTAGTCTTTAGGTAGTTATAGTTTGTTTCCGAAGGGGGAACCTCTATGGGAACCCTTTCCACAACTTTCATCCCATAGCCTTCAAGACCGACAATCTTTCTTGGATTGTTGGTCATAAGCCGCATCTTTTTTACGCCAAGGTCCCGAAGGATCTGAGCTCCTATGCCGTAGTCCCGAAGGTCAGGTTTAAAACCAAGGGCAAGGTTTGCCTCAACAGTATCAAGCCCCTCATCCTGAAGGGCGTAAGCCTTAAGCTTGTTCAAAAGCCCGATACCCCTTCCTTCCTGTCTAAGATAAAGAAGAACACCCTTTCCTTCTTTGGCTATCATCTCCATCGCCTTTTTAAGCTGAACTCCACAATCACATCTCAAAGAGCCAAAGACATCTCCTGTAAGGCATTCAGAATGCACCCTAACTAACACAGGCTCATCCCCTATCTCTCCCATCACTAAGGCTACATGCGTTGCCTGGTCTATAAGGTTTGAATAGGCAATAAGCTTAAAAGTCCCGTAAGGAGTAGGAAGGACGGTTTCAACTTCCCTTTTCACTAAGGACTCGGTGCGAAGGCGATAGGCTATAAGGTCCCTTATGGTTATGATCTTTAGCCCCCATTGTTTAGCAAATTCTTCAAGGTCTGGGAGCCGTGCCATCGTCCCGTCATCCTTCATGATCTCACAGATGACCCCTGCTGGCTTAAAACCGCAAAGCCTTGCCAAATCAACCGCAGCTTCTGTATGACCTGCCCGAACTAAAACTCCACCTTTCCTTGCGATAATAGGAAAGACATGTCCAGGGGTTACAAAGTCCTCAGGCTTGCTGTTGTCATCAATAGCAAGTTTGATAGTGTGAGCCCGGTCATAAGCAGATATACCGGTTGTAATTCCATGCCTTGCATCTATGGATACAGTGAAAGCTGTGCCGAAGGGGTCTATACCTCTTCTTGGTTGAAGGGTTAAGTTTAGCCTCTGAGCTATTTCCTGAGTTATGGCTAAACAGATGAGCCCTCTTCCATACTTAGCCATAAAGTTTATAGCTTCAGGGGTCACTTTTTCTGCTGGCAAAACAAGGTCCCCTTCGTTCTCCCTATCTTCATCGTCAACCACGATCACCATCTTGCCCTTTTTCAAGTCTTCAAGGGCTTCTTCAATAGTGCTGATGGGCATCCTCAGAACACCTCCCGCAGTTTCAATGAATAGAAAGAGATTGTGTTTATTTTTTTCCAAAATTTGCCTTTAAGCAAGGGGTAGCAAAAATCAGTATCTTTTAAAGAAGTATCTTTTAAAGCTTGGTTAAGTGGGGGAGGAAATTAGCCTATCCCAAAATAAGGCAATGTTACTGTTTATCTTCTTTCTTTATAGTAGATATACCAAGAGGCACATAGAGCGGGCACCATCCAATGATGCTTGTAAGCAAAAATACCACAGCGATTATGCCTAAGACCCAAGCAAGTGTTCCAGAAATTTTCCCAGTTAAAATTAAAATCCCCAAAATAATTGCTATTAAAATTCTTACTGTCCTGTCCAAAGTACCCATGTTCTTTTTTATAGTCCAACCTCCTATTCATTAGAGTAGGCTTCTAACTACCTCAAGGGCTTTATCATAATCAGGATGGTTTGTTATTTCAGGCACAATTTCGATGTATCTAATAACATCGTCTTTATCTATTATAAATACTGCTCGAGCAAGGAGGCGAAGTTCCTTTATAAGGATTCCATAAGCCATCCCAAACGAAGCATCTCTATGGTCAGAAAGGACCCTTATTCGGTCAATGCCGGCTGTAGAGCAAAACCTTCCTATGGCAAAGGGTAAATCCATGCTGATATTCATTATCACTACATCATCACGAAGAGTAGCTGCTAATTGATTAAAACGTCTTGCCTGCATATCACAAACCGGGGTATCAAGAGATGGGGTAGTGCTGATCAGTTTAATCTTTCCCGAAAAATCTTTTAACCTGACTTCTTGTAAATTGCTATCAAACACAACGAAATCCGGTGCTTTATCTCCAACCTTTACTTCATTACCAACAAGGGTTAACGGTGAGCCCTGGAAAGATACGGTCCTTACCATCTTACATCTCCTTTAATAAGATTTGTTTAAAAAATAAATCAGCTCATTAAAGGTGCCAAATTTCTGGCAAGAACTTCCTTCACATATTAGTATTCCATCAATGTCTCCCAAAATTACAAATTTAAAAGGTCTAAATAAACGTAAAGATTCTTCGTAGTAATCTCGTGTTTCAATTTTAAAAATTCCCTTTAAAAAAGCATAAAGACTTATCAAGTAAGAAGCTGAAGCAGTAGGCAAATATTCTATGTACGTAGCAAAAGCTTCAAGATTATCTTTAGCTAAATCTATAAAATTTGTCTTATTGGAAAGACTAGCTAATAGAAGCAAAAGATATGGGGCTGCACCGTTTACTGACTGAATAGGAGAATCGGCGATGCTCTTTTTCTTTAACTTAAGTAAACCTTCTCCTTCTCTATCACTATCAAAAAATCCTCCCTTCTCTTTGTCCCAAAATTTTTCTATTGCTTTTTCCATTAAGTCTAAAGAAATTGCTAACCATTTATTCTCTTGGGTTATTTCAAACAAAGCTAATAAACCTTTGGCTAAAAAGACATAATCTTCAGCAAAACCTTTAACACCATCAGTATGGTATAACTCACCATTTTTATAAAGCTTGTCTATCAATCTATTAGCAGTTTTATTTGCAAATTCCTTAGCCCAAGGGTCAAGAAATACTTTATAATAGGTGCTTAGACCTTCAAGCATTAACCCATTCCAATTGGCATAAATAGTTTTATCTATAAAAGGTTTTTCTCTCGTCTCTTCTCTGTATTTTAAAAGTTTGTTTTTGATGCTCTCAACAACCATTTCAACATTTTCTATCGGTATGTTAAGCTGTTTAGAAATTTCTTCTTCAGTATTTCTAATAAAAAGAATTCCTCTTTCTTCATTCTTTTCTTTTTTAGCAATACCAAAGTAGAGATTAGCAATTTCAAGCTCATCTTTTGACAATACCTTTTCAAAATCTTTCGTAGAAAAAGTATAGTATCCACCTTCATCTAAAATTCCTATATCAGCATCTTGAGAGGCATAAAAACCACCTTCAGGGTCTGCTCCTTCTTTTCTGTAGTATTCAACTATACCTTTAGCTACCCTTTTGTAAAGCCTTTTAGGGATAACTTGATAGGCAAGGCTGTAAAGATGTAAAAGTTCTGCATTATCATAGAGCATTTTTTCAAAATGAGGTATCATCCATCTATCATCGGTAGAGTATCTAAAAAAACCTCCTAAAAGATGATCATAAACTCCGCCCTTAGCCATGGCATCAAGGGAAAACTCAACCACTGTTAGCAGATTTTTATCTTTAGTAAAAAAATGTCTATACAACAAAAGCTCCCAGACCTTAGCATGGTGGAATTTAGGCGCCGTCCCTAATCCACCGTTTATGTTGTCCACAAGATGCAGGGTATAATTTATCCCTCGCTCTAAAAGTTGCTCGCTTATTTGCCCTTTTTGGTCAACCTTTTCTTGACTTTCGAGAAGTTGAAAGATGTCCTGAGCGTAATTTAAAACCCTTTTTCTATCCTGTTTCCAGAGCTTGGCTATCTTTAGAAGCAGATTTTTAAATCCTGGTTTTCCCCATCTATCCTCAGGTGGGAAATAGGTCCCCCCAAAGAAAGGTTTACCATCAGGGGTTAAAAAAACTGTAAGTGGCCATCCACCAGAGCCGGTTAAAGCGTACACAAAATCTTGATACCGCCTATCAATATCGGGTCTTTCGTCCCGGTCAACCTTAATAGGAATAAAGTTCTCGTTGATTATTCTTGCAATTTCTTCATTTTCAAAGCATTCATGAGCCATAACATGACACCAATGACACCATACTCCACCGATCGAAAGGAGTATGGGTTTGTCTTCCCTTTTTGCCTTCTCAAAAGCTTCATCCCCCCATTCATACCAATCAACGGGTTGATGAGCAGACTTTTTCAAATAGGGGCTCCTTGAGTGAATAAGCCTGTTTGCCATGATTGCCTCTATTTGCACTATTTTTATATTGTTTATTTTAATAATACTTCTATTTTAAATTTCTAAGAACCACCCTAGGGGTTATTGAACAACCACCTTAAGAGGGTATTTTTATTCTGATACCTTTTAAAAGCCTAATTTTGCGGTCTCAAGGACCTTATCGATCTGAGCCTGTAAGCTTGGGGGGATACCCTCTACTTTAACGGTTAAGAAGCCTTTAACGATAAGGGATGTTGCCTCATCCT
>Ga0080008_138474_pt1 | contig 17559 bp, 16 predicted proteins | sample ConCONMetagenome_FD_69211 | JGI IMG/M metagenome (GOLD analysis project Ga0080008, IMG submission 69211) | Hot spring microbial streamer communities from Conch Spring, Yellowstone National Park, USA - CON_C (SPADES assembly) (version 2) | ecosystem: Environmental > Aquatic > Thermal springs > Hot...
TGTTCATTGGTATCTGATAGGATACAGAGTAATAAGTCAGAGTGGCAGAGGAAGGAGTTAGAGGAAGTGAAGGGAGTAATTGAAGAGGATGAGGTATTGAAAGATTTAGTGGAAAAGTTGAAGGAGCAGAAGGAGAGGGTAAGGAATGCATGGGTATGTCAAAAGGTGGTAGTTCAGGAAGTAAATAATTTAAAGTCATGGGCAAAAGCATTGAAAGAGTATAAAGAAGATCCTGAAAAGTTTAGAGGTAGACCTGGATTACCTAAGCCAAGGAAGTTAAAGAGTTTGGTAAGGTTTAGTGTTCCTGTTCGTTTTGAGAGGGAAGGTAGGAGGTTGTTTTTTGTATTGAAGTATGGTGATAAGGAATGTAAGTCTGAGAAAGTAGAGGTATTATTACCTGAGGGTTTTGGTTATAAGGTAAAGGAAGTGAAGTTAGTGTATGATATGGGGTGGGTAGAGGCGCATGTAGTATATGAAAAGGAGGTTAGTATAGACAAAGTAGGAGTATATCAAGCTGGGATTGATATAGGGCTTGATAATCTGTTTTCTGTAGTAAGTGATAGTTCTGATGTGAAAAGTTTTATTGTGTCTGGGAAGGAATTGAAGAGTTATAATAGGTGGTGGAATAAGAAGAGGGCTGAGGTGCAGAGCCATATAGATATGGTTTTGAATATGATGAAGGAGGAAAAGGATGAAGAGAAGAGAAAGTCTTTGGAAAAGCATTATCAGTGGTTGAAGAAGTATTTATGGAACTTGTGTAAAGTAAGGGATAGGAAGCTTAATACATGGATGCACCAGATAACAAGAAGGGTAGCTGATATTCTTTATGAGACAGGGCATAAAGTGATTTATGTAGGAAAGGATGCAGTAGATAAGAATGGGATTAATTTGGGTGGGAAGGTAAATGAGCAGTATGTTTGTATACCTCATCGTAAGCTTGTGAATATGTTGAAGTATAAGTGTGAGGAGTTAGGGATTGAGGTGGTAGAAGTAGACGAGAGGTATACGAGTAAGGCGTCTCCGGTTAGTGATGATGTAGTTGTGGTTCAGAACAGGAAAGTGAATGGAGAGGAAGTGCAGTTTTCAGGGAAGAGAGTAAGTAGAGGTTTGTATAAGGATTTGGTTTTGAACAAGGTATTTAATGCAGATTTAGTAGGTGCGTTGAACATATTGAAGGTCGGAGCAAAGCTCCGTAGACTGTGGTTTGATATGAAGACGTTGTTTGTGAAGTTATGTAATCCTGTGAGATTTAGGCTATGGGATTTAATTTACAAGTGTAACCCTGAGTCCATGTCCATTAGGACATGGATAGGGGTTAGTATGCCTGCCGTTAAGCAGGAAGCCTTAGCCCTGTAAAAGGGGCGGGTGATTGGTTTGATGAGGTGTGAGGTGAGTGAAAAGGGTTTTGGTAATTAGGGTAGGAAGTTTTAGTTTTATAAAAGGGATAGGTGAGTAAAAGGTTTTAAAAGAGTGGAAAGGAGGTGGAGATATGGCTTGGACAGTTGTTGAATGTGGAACGAGAAGGGTTCCTTGGGATGGAGAGGTTGAGGGTGATGTTTATTGGGCTGTTTTGATGGATAGGAGGACTGGGAATGAGTTAGAGTTTGAGCTTTTTATTGGTGTTTATTATGATGAGAATGGAGAGGAATTAGGATTTGTTGAGGTGACTATTAATGGGGCTGTTGATTTTAGTGAAATATTTCCTTGGGACGAAGAGAAAGGGGTAATGCGTGAGTTGAGAAGGCGTTATAGAGATATTTTTGATGTGTTGAGAAAAAGGTGTGATAAGTTTATATTGGACATCTAGTTAATGAAGTTTTAGGACTGCAAGTTTGAATATAGTAAAGGAGTAATCGCAAAACAATTTTTGGAGTAAAATCTTCATAATTCAATCAGAGGTCCTGAAAAAGGACCTCTTCGTTATTTTATATTTAAACTGAAATGACAGTGATTGGATTGTCTCAAATTCCAGGCATAGTTGGGGAGCCTCTTCGTGCGTATAGTTTTGAGGTAGAGTTGCCTCATGATTTTGGGGATGCGAGTAGGCTGAAGTATCAGGTCAAGTCGGTGCAGTTCTCAGTGTGGTTCAATTTGGAGACGGAGGGAGTGAGGGTAGAGGGGTTAGGGTATTATTTTTTGCCTGTTGATTTTGAGGGCAAGGGTGAGGTGAGGATGGATTTTTGGGAGGATGTCGAGTTATCGGTGCAGAGGTATTTTGGTAATTGGAGGAAATTGATAGTAGTGGAAGAGGTGGTAGGGACGCCGTATAGGGAGTTAAGGGAGTTACCGTCGAGGTGGATGAAGGATGTAGTAGTAAATGTATTTGATGTTAAGGGGAGGAAGGTAGGGTCTTATCGGTTGAGGAAGTGTTATCCGGTAGGGATAGAGGTTGTGAGGTTGGGGTATGAGAGTAATGAGTTGGTAGAGGTGTCGGTGTCATTGGTATTGCATGGAATAGAAGTGATGGCATGAAAAAGTGAAGGAGGTGGGAGGTTATGGCGAGGTTGTTGACAATGGAAGAGGTAATGCAGATGAAGCAAGGCGATAGTGGAGTGGGAGTAGGAGGTTTGAAGGCAGTAGATGAGCAAGTGATAACGGTAAGGTTATCGTCGAAGGGCAAGCATGGGTATCCAGCAGTAGTACATTTGAGACCGCTTAAGGTAAGGGATGTGAAGTGTTTAATCGATGGTGGAGTGGAGGATGAGATTGATTATGTGAGGAGGCTTGTTCAAGTTGTGCAGGAGACGGTGCTTGATGAGGGTGTGCGAGTGGAAGAGATGACTCTTCCTGATTTTTATAAGTTGTTGTTGGCGCATAGGGTTAATAGTATAGGGAATGAAGTGAGTTTAAGTTTTGTATGTGATTGTAGGGATGAGGTTCAGGTAGTGAAGTATGATTTGATGAAGCTGGAGGAGAGGGAGATAGCAGATGATTATATTGAGCCTGTGCAGGTAGGGAGTATTCAGGTGGGGTATCCGAGGCTGTGGGGTTATTTGCCTGAGGGCAAGAGGAGTTTTGACGAGGTGAATGATTATGATGTGTTGAGGAGTGTGGTGATAGGGAAGGATGTGGATGATTTGTTATTGAGTGAGGCGAAGGGAGCGTTGGAGTTTGTGAGGAAGTGGGAAGGCAGTTATGGTGTTCAGACAAGTGTAGATGTGCCGTGTAAGTATTGTGGGAAGAAAGTGGGTGTGAGGATTCCGTTTTTTCTTCTTCTTTCGATGTGGTAGTATTTGGGAGGCGCTGTTGGATATAAGGTTTACGTTTATGTATGTATGTCATGTAGTGTTGAGTGAGGATGAGTATGTGTATCTTTGGTTCCGGTGGATGAGGGAGTTGGAGAGGGTGAAGAAGATGGAAGAGGAATTAAGGAGAAGGATGAAAAGGTGATGCAATGGTTGTAAAAAGGACATTGTCAATTAGGTTGAGTTCAAAGTATAGGAGTAAAGTCAGAAGTTTTGTCTATGATTTAGCTCAGTTTCAGAATTTGTTGAGGATGTTTATTTTGGAGTGGGATAAGAAGACAAATGATATTTTTAGGTTGTTTAATCCAAGTTTATTGTATTCTTTGTTAGCAGACAGGATACAGAATAATAAGTCAGAGTGGCAGAAGAAAGAATTGGAGGAAGTGAGGAAGATAATTGAGACTGGTGGAGAGTTAAAAGGTTGGATTGAGAAATTGAAAGAGCAGAAGAAAAAGATACGGAATGCAGGGGTATGTGCTCAGGTGATAAATCAAGAAGTAAGGAATTTGAAGTCATGGGTAAGAGCATTGAAAGATTATAAGAAAAATCCAGAAAAGTTTAGAGGAGTGCCTCAGTTACCTAAGCCGAGGAAGTTAAAGAGTTTGGTAAGGTTTAGTGTTCCTGTCTCCTTTGAGAGGGATGGGAGAAAGTTGGTGTTGGTGTTAAGAATGAGTAGTAAAGAATGTAAAGCAGAAAAGATAAAAGTGTTATTGCCTGAAGATTTTGACTATAAGATAGGAGAGGTGAAACTTGTTTATGATATGGAATGGGTGGAGGTGTATGTAGTGTATGATAAGGAGATTGAGGTTGTGAATGGTAGAGAATATCAAGCAGGGGTTGATATAGGTTTAGATAATTTGTTATCTGTAGTGAGTGATAATCCTGGCTTGAAGAGTTTTATTGTGTCGGGTAAGGAGCTGAAGAGTTATAATAGGTGGTGGAATAAAAAGAGAGTTGAGGTTCAGAGTTATATGGATCAAATAAAGAATATGATGAAAGAAGAGAAAGATGAGGAAAAGAGAAAATCTTTGGAAAAGCATTATCAGTGGTTGAAAAAGTATCTCTGGAACTTATGTAAGGCAAGGGATAGGAAGTTAAGTACTTGGATGCACCAGATTACAAGAAGGGTAGCTGATATTCTTTATGAAACAAGGCATAAGGTGGTTTATGTAGGAAAGGATGCAGTAGATAAGAATGGGATTAATTTGGGGAGAAAAGTGAATGAACAATATGTTTGCATTCCGCATCGTAAGCTTGTGAATATGTTAAAGTATAAGTGTGAGGAGTTAGGGATAGAGGTAGTAGAAGTAGATGAAAGGTATACGAGTAAAGCGTCTCCTGTTAGTGATGATATAGTAGATGTTCAGAGCAAAAAGAAAAATGGGGTGGAGGTTCAGTTTTCTGGGAAAAGAATAAGTAGAGGTTTGTATAAGGATTTAGTATTGAACAAAGTGTTCAATGCAGATTTAGTTGGAGCGATGAATATTTTAAAAGTAGGAGCTATGCTCCGTAGATTGATGTTTGATATAAAGACTTTGTTTGTTAAGCTGTGCAGTCCTGTAAGATTTAAGTTATTTGATTTGATTTACAAGTGTAACCCCAAGTCCCTGCTTATTGGAGTAGGGATAGGGGCTAGTAAGCCTGCAATGATGCAGGAAGCCTTAGCCCTGTTGTAAGGGGCGGGTGAGAGAGTGAAGAAGTTAGAGGAAGAGATAAGGAGGAAGGTAAAGAGGTAGTGTTATGGCAGAGAGGAATTTTGAAGATAAAGCGAGGGAGTTAAGGGAGGCAAGGGACATTTATCGTGAAGGTGAGGTATGGGAGGGAGAGGGTGGTGCTATTGGTATAGTGCCTGGTGCGCCGGGTGTGAGGCGTGCAGGTGGGAGGCGTATTGGTGATGAGTTAAGGGAGCAGAGTAATGTATTGAGGGGGTTGAGGGAGGAGGTTCAGGAGTTAAGGAAGGTAGTTTTGTTGTTGAGGGGTGGGCTTGTTGAGGTATCTGAGGGGTTTAAGGAGTTTGGTAAGGGGTTTAGTCAATTGGGTCGTGAGTTTCAGGAGTTTCGTCGTAGTTTTGGTCAGGTGGTGGGAGAGTTTAGGAAGTTTCAGAGAGAGTTTAGTCAAGTAAGTAAAGGGTTAGGAGAAGGGTTTGGAAAGTTATTGGAGTGGGTGAGTGGTTTAGGTAAGTCATCTGAGCAGTTAGTGAAAGAGTATAGGTTGGGTGTTAGGAATTTGTTGAAGGTTAGTAATAAGTTGGGTAAGGAGTATGAATGGATATATGAAAAGATGAGGGAGGGTGAGAGTGAGGTAGCGTATCTTCTTAGGAAGAGCAGGATGGCGCTTAGGGAGAGGGTGAAGGAGGTTGAGGAAGGTTATGGTAGAGTTGTGAGGAGAGGTAGTGGGAGGAGGGATTATGTGAGGTTAGGTTATGGTAAGGGGAGAGGTTATGGTGGGGGTTATGGGTTTAGGGATGTTTTGGCTAAGGAGGAGATGCGGAAGCAGTTAGATGTAAGGGAGTGGTTGAAGGGTATGGTAAGAGGTTCGGTTGTAGGGTTGGTATTTGGTGATAGAGGTGGTGGTAGGTTTGGGAGAGGTGCAGGTGAGTTAGTTGGGGATATAAGGAATGTGTTGCTTGCGCATTTAGGACCGATTGGAACGTTTATAGGTGAGTGGTTGGGTAGTGTTTATGAGAGGTGGCAAGAGAGGAGAGAGTTAAGGAAGCGGTTGGAGGAAGAGAGGAGGGTGGAATTAGAGACGATGGGAGTAAGGAGGGTAAGGCGTATAGAGAGGGAGAGGGGTGGGGTATTTTCTGGGTTTATTGATTGGGCTAAGGAAGTGATTTGGGGTAGGAGGGTGGGCGGGGTAGTTTTGAGTGCAGTGGGAGGTGGAGCAGGTCCGGGTGTAGTGGGGAGGGTAGTAGGAGGATGGGCAAGAGGTAGGCAAGTGGACAGGGTAAGTTTAAGTGATGTTGAGTTGGTGCAGGAGAGGGGTGCGAAGATATATGCGGAGAGGTTATATATTGAGGCTGGGGGTATTGGTGGTTTGGGTGGTGGGATATTGGATATGTTGTCGGGTCGTGGGTTATTTGAGAGGTTACGGGGAGTGGGTAGGTGGATAGGGAGGCGTGTTGGTTTGATTGGTTTGGGGTTAGGTGCTGGTTTAGCTTTTTGGGGTGGATTGAAGGAAGGAGGATGGGTTCAGGGGTTAGTTGGAGGTGGAGGAGCGTTATTGGGTGGGTTAGGTGGAGCTAAGTTAGGGGCATTGATAGGGACGGTAGTAGCACCTGGTGTGGGGACGGCGGTTGGAGCGGTTTTAGGTGGGTTGGTAGGGATGTTTGGTGGGGAGAAGATAGCGGAAGCGGTGTATAGTGGTATGAAGAGGTTGATACAGGAAAGGGAGTGGGTTAAGAGTTTGAGGGCTGGTTTTATGAGTGCATTAGATCGGATTGGGCAATTTTTGAAGGGTTTGGTGGAGGGAGTGAAGAGTAGTGTTAGAGCGGTAGGTAGAGGAGTGAAGGAAGTGAGTGAGAGGGTATTGGATGCAGCGAAGTGGTTAGGCGAGGCTTTGGGTGTTGTTGCGAGGAAGGCGGAGGCTGGGACAATAGATATGGTGAAGGCGGCAGGTGTGGTAGGTCATGTGAGAGGGGATCCGGGTGGTATGTCGGTTGGTATGTATCAGTTTACGAGGGAGTCAGCTTTGAAGTTTTTGAGGGAGTATGGGTATATGAAGGAGTTTGAGGGTGTAGAGTTTGGGACACCGGAATGGAAGAGGAGGTGGCAAGAGGTAGCGAGGAAGTATGGGGAGGCGTTTGCTAAGGCGCAGCAGGAGTTTGCGGTTAAGGAGTATTTTGTGCCGGCTGTGAGGGTAGCTGAGAGGTTTGGGTTGGATGTGAGCAGGTCGAGGGCGTTACAGGAGATGGTATTTGCGAGGGTTATTCAGCATGGTGTAGGGGGGTTTGAGAGGGTCTTGCAGAATGTTTTTAGGGGGATGACGGTTGAGCAAGTGAGGGCGTTATCTACGGAAGAGGTTATTGCGAGGGTGTATGATCATTTGATTGCGAATGTGGATAGGTATTGGGCAAGGAGTTCACCGCAAGTGAGGGAGGCAGTGAGGAAGAGGTTAATGAAGGAGAAGGAGTTATTGTTGGCGATTGAGAGGCAGAAGGTAGAGGTGAAGAGGCAGGCAAGTTTGCAAGCGGGTGTGACTAGGGAGCTTAGGGATTTACAGAGTGCTGTGAGGGAGAGGGTTGAGGAAGGTCATGGTGGTGGGAGGACAGTTGTACCTCTTCAGGAGGATAGGACTGGTCAGGTGGGTGTTGAGAGGTTGGTAGGTAGACGGCAAGAGGCTATAGAGTTTGTGCCTTTTCAGGTAGGAGGTATTAGTCAGGTGATTGATAGGAGGTTAGTGAGTGAGAGGCAGGAGTTTGGAAGGTTTGTATCTTTTCAAAGGAGTGGCGTTGATCAGTCAGGTATTGAGGGGTTGGTAATGAGGCAGCAAGAAGTTATGAGGTTAATGCCTCTTCAAGCAGTTGGTGCTGGTCAGCTGATTGATGAGGGTTTGGTGAGGGAGCAGCGAGAAGTTGTGAGGAGGTTGATAGAGGAAGGGGTGAGGAGGGAGGCAGAGTGGATGGGTAATGTGATGACTTTAGTGGAGAATCTGAAGGGTAGGTTAGGGGAAGTAGAAAGTCCTAGGAAGGTGATTATGTCAGGTGGTGATGCATTTAGTAAAGTGCCGTTATTTCCTGAAGATGTGAAGCTTGTGATGATGATGTTAGGTTTGGTGTGAGGTGTGAGGAATGCAGTTGAGATATAATTTGATGACAGTGAAGCCGACTGGGAATAATCCGTATGCTAAGACGGGCAAGCTGTTTCAGGCGTATGTTCAAGATGAGATTAGTTTTAGTGTGAGTGTAGGGTATCAGACGATTTTTCATGAGGTGATTGATTTGAGGAGCAAGTTGAATCAGCTTGCGGCGGCGACAGGGATGGCGTTAGGGGCGATAGGTATGGAGAGTGTGGTAGGGCAGCTGGAGGAGTGGTTATTTATGCCGTTTGCTCAAGGTGTAGCGTGGACTAGGTTGTTCTCGGGGATACCTGAGCATATTAAGTTTAATTTGAGTGTGGTGCTGGTGAATTTTGACAGTGAGGATGAGGTATTTAGGGCGCTTGATACTTTGTATGATATAGCGGTGCCGAAAGTTGACAAGTATATAGGGAAAATTCCGCAGATGGATGTGATGGTGGATATTGGTGGGTGGTTAATTTTTAGGGAGTGTTTTGTGACGGATATTGAGCATAGTTTTTCTAAGATGAGTGTGAGGGGAGGACCGTTGAGTGTGGATTTGAGGTTATCGGTGAGCACGAAGTATATTGTTGATAGGAATTTGCTTGGAGTGCAGGGAAGAAAGATAGTGGTAAGGGAGTTACCTGTTGAAGGGGAACAGCAGCGGTAGAGGTAAGGGATGGCAAGGTATGAGTTTTCGCCTGTTGATATTTGGCTGATGAATTCGGTTGAGGAGGGGTATCATTTTGACGAGAGGTGTAGAGTTCCTGTTGAGTGGGTAGAGGAGGTAGTGGTATGGGAGGGGCTTTGGTATATAGTGCCGGCGTGTCGAGTAAGGATAACAGATTTTGGTATGAGTTATTTGTCGTATAGGAGTATAGGGAATGTGGTGGTAAGTATAGGTTTGGACAGGAGTAAGATGGTGGTATTTGACATGGCGGTATGTTCAGTGGGTGATTCTAGGCTTGAGCATGTGACGAGGCCGACGGCTGTCAGTTTGAAGTTGATGGGGTATGGGATGCCTGGTGTTTGGTTGGTTGCTAAGGGGTTTAGGGGATATGGGGAGAGGAATGCGAGTAGTGTGGCGGTAGAGTTTGTGGGGGATGTAGTGTATAGCAATTACAGTAGGGTGTGTGGGGTGTTGAGGTGGGAGGAGGATGTGGATGTGAGTTATGATAGGAAGAATTATTTGCAGGGTGGTAGGTCGGGGTTTGGTTTTTTGGGGTATTTGAGGGATTGTGCGAGGAGTAGGGGAGGCGAGCAGGATTATTTTGTATGGTTTGAGCCTGTTGCGAATGGGGGAGGTGTGGGGTGGAGGTTTAGGTTTAAGAGTTTTGCTGAGTTAGTGAGGCAGGATGTGAAGTGCTATTTGGAGTATGTAGTGGATCCGAGGAGGTGGGATGAGGCGTGGGAGAATTATGGTTATTTGAGGGAGGAGGGAGTGAAGGTGGTTCCGTTTATGTGGTATGAGGTATTGGGTAGGAGTATTGTATCGGATGTAGTGAAGTTGAGGTTTGTTAAGTATGGATTTGATTTGTCGAGGTTGGGGGTAGAGAAGGTTATAGTTGACAAGGCAGGGCAGATGCTTGGGGGGAATGTGAGGAGCAATATATTGGTGTCAGTATTGAGCAAGTCGAGTGATATTGTTACGGAAGTGGTGAATGTGGGGGCAGTAGATGTGAAGGAGAAGACTGTTCCGGATTTGGGTCTGGTTCAGAAGTGTAAGATGTTGAGGAAGTGGTGTGTGGTTGTGCCTGGTGTTTCGGATTTGGGGGTAGGGGATAAGGTGAGGGTGATGTTTCCGGATGGATATGGAGAAATGTGTGAGGCGTTGTCAGGTGATTGGATAGTGGGAGGGGTAGTGCATTTGTGGAGTAATCCGGGGAGGAATTATTTGAAGAAAGTTGTGTTGGTAAGTGATACGTGGAAAAGTGAAAAGAAAGAGGTGTAGTGGATGGGTTGAAGGCTAGGGAGGTGGGGGGAATGGATTGGTTGAAGAGGGGGTATAAGGTGGATGGTTTTTATAGAGGGAAGGTTGTGGAGAATAGGGATCCTCTTCAGTTGGGCAGGGTAAAGGTGAAGGTATATCCTTGGTTTGAGGAGGTGAGGGATGAGGATTGTCCTTGGGCTGAGCCAGCGTGGCAGGGTGGCATGTTGTATGTGCCGCCTGTTAATGCGTGGGTATGGGTATTTTTTGAGGGAGGGGATGTAGAGAAGCCGGTGTGGTTTGCGTGGAGTTTGCCTTTCAATAATGTAAGGTTTAAGGTGGGAAGTGTGTGGGAGGAGTTTGGGGAGGGGGTGATGGATGCGAAGGGGATGTATGAAGAGCAGGGGGCGGAGTATCCGGGTGCGGTTGTATGGAGGATGCCGATGGGGAGTAGTCTGGTATTTTATGCGGATGGGAGGATTGAGTTAAAGAATAGGGTGGGAGCTAAGTTGGTGTTGCATGAGGATGGGGCTGTGAGGTTGATAAATCAGAGTGGAAGTGAGATTGTGATAAATGCGGATGGGACGATAAAGATCGATGCTCTTTCAAGACGGATTGATTTGAACCCTTAGGAGTGGTAGGATGCCAGTAGTAAGAGTTTGCTTGGTTTGTGGTAGAGAATTTAGAGTGAAGCCGGTAGTTGTAAAGAGGGGTCATGGAAAGTTTTGTAGTAAGGAATGTAAAGCAGAGTATATGAAGAAAAGAGTAAAGAGAGTTTGTAGGCAGTGTGGTAAAGAGTTTGAGGTATGGGAAAGTGGAGCAAGGAAAGGAGCAGGAAAGTTTTGTAGTGCTGATTGTCATAGGCAGTATATGAAAAGTGAAGAAGGAAGAATTGAGATATCAAGGCAGATGAAAAGTGTGTGGCAGCAATTTGAGAGTAGACAAAAGTTGTCGGAGGCTATTCGTAAGTTATGGCAAAATCCGGAATATAGAGAAAAGTGGCGAAAGAGTAATGAGTATAGATGGAAAAGTTCCGAATTTAAGAAAAGAATGGCAGAGATAGCAAGGAAGGCACAGAAGAGTCCTGAATGCAGGAAAAGGCTATCAGTGTGGATGAAGGGATTATGGCAAGATCTTGAGTTTAGGAGAAGAAGATCTGAAGAAGCACGGATGTCATGGCGAGATCCTGTCATTAGAGAGAAAAGAGTGAGGAGGTGTATGGAAGCTTTACAGATTAAGCCAAATGGTTTAGAAAAAGCAGTATGTGAATTGTTGCAGAATTATTTTACTAATGAATGGAGATATGTTGGTGATGGTAAGATAGTTATCAACGGTTTTGTTCCTGATTTTGTTCATAAAGAAGAGAATTGGATAATAGAAGTGAATGGGGACTACTGGCATAGTTTACCTGAGGTGAAGAGAAGAGATAAGAAAAAGAGAGAGGTATATAAAAAAGTAGGTTATAAAGTATTAGAAGTGTGGGAAAATGAGGTTAGATCTGATCCTATGGCGGTGGTTAATAAAGTAGCGGAGTATTTTTATGTAGGAGGTGAAGATGATGCCAGGAGTGGTAAGGCTTGGAGATAGGAGTTGTGGGCATGGTTGTTTCCAGCCGAGACCTTGTGTTGAGGCATCTGGGAACGTATTTGTGAATGGGAGAGGGGTGCATAGGGTAGGAGATGCTTGGGCTGTGCATTGTTGAAGGAGGGGTTGACATGGAGGGACTGCCAGTTCTGGCAGTCCGAATGTATATGTGAATGGAAGGCAGGTGTGTAGGATAGGGGATGCTATTAGTTGTGGGGATACGATGTGCGAGGGTTCAAGTAATGTATTTGTAAATGGGTAGGAGGTTAGGTTATGGCGGATGAGGGGATGTTTGAGTTATATAGTGATGTTAACAATAAGCTTAAGCTTGATAGGACTGGAGATGTTAAGAAGGATGTGAATTTGGAGGCAATAGAGAGTGCGATTGAGAATATTTTGTTGACAAGGAAGGGTGAGAGGGTGATGAGACCGGAGTTTGGGTCAGTTTTGGAGCACTATTTGATGGAGCCGTTGTCGGAGTCGACAGCGCATAAGATAGCTCTTGAGGTATTGGATGCGTTGTTAAGGCAGGAGCCGAGGGTGGAAGTGAGGAAGGTGGAAGTTGTAGCAGATCATAGGATAGGGGGTTATCAGGTGACGGTTGAGGCGGTGGTGAAGGAGTTGAATGTGCCGTTTGTGATGCAGAGGGTATTGGTAGTGTAGGGAGTGGTAGGTTATGCAGGAGTTATGGATGATTTTTCCTGTGGACGAGAGGAAGGGTGAGGTGAATATATGGGCAAAGGATTTGGTAGATTTTAAGAGGGCGATTAGGAGGCGGACGGGGTTATGGACGATGACGGAGGCGTATGTGGGGAGGTGGGATTTGGTAGCGAATGAATTGTATGGGGATGTGTATTTGTGGTGGTGTGTTCCGTTAGCAAATGATGTGATGGATTTGTTTGGGTCTGAGTTGATTGGTGTGTTTTTAAAGGTGCCTGTGTACCAAGATGTTTGGGAGTGGTTGGTGTTTCAAGGGAGGTAGTTGGAAGCTTTATATTTTTTGAAAGAAAAGGAGTAGTTTAAGACTGAAGAAAATGAAGAGAACTTTGTGCATTAGGTTAAGTTCAAAGTATAGGAGTAAGGCAAGAAGTTTTGTATATGATTTAGCCCAGTTTCAGAATTTGTTGAGGATATTTATTTTGGAGTGGGACAAAAGGACGAATGATATATTTAGGTTGTTTAATGTAAGTTTATTGTATTCGTTGGTAGCGGACAGGATACAGAGTAATAAATCAGAGTGGCAGAGAAAGGAATTGGAAGGAGTGAAGAGTATAATTGAAAGTGATGAAGAGTTGAAAGGTTGGATTGAAAAGTTAAAAGGGCAAAAGGAAAAGGTAAGGAATGCTTGGGTATGTCAAAAGGTAGTAGTTCAGGAAGTGAACAATTTAAAATCATGGGCAAAAGCATTGAAAGAGTATAAGGCGAATTCTGAGAAGTTCAGGGGCAGACCTGGGTTGCCAAAACCAAGGAAGTTGAAGAATTTGACGAGATTTACTGTAGTGGTTCCTTTTGAAATGGAAGGCAGGAAGTTATTGTTGAAGTTAAGGAATGGAGAGAAGCCTTTGGAGGTGTTATTGCCAGAAGGGTTTGATTACCAAGTAAAGGAAGTAAAGTTGGTATATGATATGGGATGGGTGGAGGTGCATGTAGTATATGAAAAAGAGGTTAGCATAGACAAGGTAGGAGTATATCAAGCAGGGATTGATATAGGGCTTGACAATCTGTTATCAGTAGTAAGTGATAATTCCGGGTTAAGGAGTTTTATTGTTTCTGGGAAGGAGTTGAAGAGCTATAATAGGTGGTGGAATAAGAAGAGGGCTGAGATTCAGAGTCATATAGATCAGATAGAGAGTATGATAAAAGAGGAAAAGGATGAGGAGAAGAGAAAGATTTTAGAGAGACATTGTCAATGGTTAAGGAAATATTTGTGGAATTTATGTAAAGCAAGAGATAGGAAGCTGAATACTTGGATGCATCAGATAACGAGGAGAGTAGCTGATATTCTTTGTGAGACAGGACATAGGATAGTTTATATTGGGAAGAATGCAATTGATAAGAATGGAATTCCTTTTAGCAAGGTTGTGAATCAGAATTATGTTTGTATACCGCATAGGAAGTTGGTGAATATGTTGAAGTATAAGTGTGAGGAGTTAGGAATTGAGGTTATAGAGGTAGATGAGAGGTATACAAGTAAAGCGTCGCCAATTAGTGATGATGTGGTGGAGATTCAGAGCAGGAAGGTGAATGGAGAAGAGGTGCAATTTTTAGGGAAGAGAGTTGGTAGGGGATTGTATAAGGATTTAGTGTTAAATAAAGTATTTAATGCTGATTTAGTAGGGGCAATGAATATATTGAAAGCAGGAGCTAAGCTCCGTAGAATTTTATTTGATATGAAGATTTTGTTTGTGAAACTGTGTAATCCTGTGAAGTTTAAGTTGTTTGATTTGATTTACAGAAGTAACCTTAAGTCTCTGTTTATTAGAACAGGGATAGGGGCTAGTAAGCCTGCCGTAATGATGCAGGAAGCCTTAGCTCCAGTGTAAGGGGCGGGTTTGTGGTGGTGTGTTCCGTTAGCGAATGATGTAATGGATTTGTTTGGGTCTGAGTTGATTGGGGTGTTTCTGAAGGTTCCGGCTTATCAGGATGTGTGGGAGTGGTTAGTGTTTCAGCGGGGGTAGGTGGGAGTTTTTATATTTAAAGTGAGAGAGGGGTTTAGGCAATGTTAGATTTGACAAAGATAACTTTTGAAGGGCTTGTAGATCAGTTGATAGCTAAGTTGCGGGAGAAGGGTGCGTGGAAGGATGCGTATTTGCAGTCGACGGGTAGGATGTTGATTGAGTTTTATGCGTATGTGGCGCAGTTGCTTTTGTATTATTTGAAGAGGAGTTTTGAGGAGATGTTTGTTGACAGTGCACAGTATTGGGAGAGTTTATGTAAGATTGCGAATATGCTTGAGGCGCCGGTTAAGAGACCGATTGGGGCAAGTGGGAAAGTGAGGTTAAGGTTGAAGGAGGCGAGTGGTAATGTTGTAGTATTGCCGGCGAAGACGCAGTTGAGTTGTGATGGGGTGTTGTTCTATACTGTGTCGGATGTGGTGTTTAATCCAGGTGAGGTGGAGAAGGAGGTAGTAGTGAGGCAGGGGGTGTGGTTGGAGAAGAGTTTCGTCTCAAATGGTAATCAGTTGAGGCAGGATTATAGGGTGGTGGGTGAGAGTGTAAGTGATTTAGATGTGGAGGTATATGTAGAGGGCAGGATATGTCCAGTAGTGAGGTATTTTGGGGAGTCGTTTGATAGTTTTCAGGCGAAGGTGTGGACGAGTCCTGACAGGGCGTTGAATGTGAGTTTTTTGGGTGGGTTTGGGGTTCCGAATTATGGGGAGGTAGTGAAGGTGAGGTATAGTGAAGTGGATTCGGGTTATTTTCCTGCGGTTGATAGTCAGTGGAATGTTGTAGGTGACGATAGGTTTGAGGTGGTAGCTGATTTGGCGACTTTTAGTGGGGGTGCTGGATGGGAGGATGTGGAGAGGTTTAGGCAAAGGTTGCAGGGGTGGTTTGGTGTAGGTAAGAGAGCAGTGACCAAGGAGGATTTTTGGTATTTGGTGAGTAGTGTAGAGGGTGTAGGTAAAGTTCAGGTAGTGGATGTGAAGGATAATTTTAGTGCACCGTTTCGGGAGGTGGAGATATATGTAGCGGATGAGGGTGGCGGTATTCCTTCTCAGGATATTCTGGACAGGGTAGAGCGGTTTTTGGGCAGGGTTGGTAGTGTAGGGGTTTTGTATACGGTGAAGCCTGTTCAGTTAGTTGAGGTTGATGTGTATGTAAGAGTGTATACGAGCAGGATGTATTCGACGGTGGCAGTGCAGAGGAAGGTAGTGGATGTAATAAAGAAATTGTATGGTGATTTGGAGATACAGGAGTGGGTGAGTATAGATAGGTTGAGGAAGGAAGTGTTATCGGTGGAAGGGGTTAGGGGTTGTGAGGTTGTGTTGCCTGCAGTGGATAAGGTGTTGAGGAAGGGGCAGAAGGTTGTATTAGGGCAAGTGAGGGTGGATGTGTTGGTAGGAGGTTAGTAGCAGTTGATGATTTCTGTATATAATTATGAACTTTTTGTTGGGTGTGATTGTGAAGCATTTAAGTGTAAAATTATGTAAGGAGAAATAAAGGAGAGATGATAACTTTACAGTGTAGGATTGAATTTCAAAGTGCTCAGGATAGAGAGATTGTATTGAGTTTAATGAGGAGATTTTCTTCGGCGATGAGGTTTGCTTATCAGAGGTTATTAGAAGGTGAGGATAGAAGAGATTTGAAAAAGTATTTGTCGGGGTTATTTGGTATAAATACGAGATATGCTGATGATGCAATACTTTTAGCTAAGTCAAGGATTTTATCGTGTAGGGAAAGTGGACAAAATTCAAAGAAAGTTGTATTTGGTTCGAGAAAATTATTTGAACAATTATGTGGAAAGCATCTGAATGGAGATAGAAGGAAAAAATTGAAGGAGAGATGGAAAGAAGTTAGACAAGGAAATTTGTATTCGAGAGGGGATAAAGAAAAGCAAGGAAATTTAAATCTAAGATTTCAATGGATAAATGATGAGCTTTATTTGAGGATAAATACTGGAAACAAGCAATATGTTTATGCTAAGGTAATTAGGAGTGTAAAAAGGGAAAGGGATAAATGGTTAGATTTTATGGTTATGTTAGAGAATGCATACCAGTCTAAAGAATGGTTTCCTTATTCGGTTCAATTGAAGTTAAAGAATGGTAAGGTTTATGCTTTTATATCTTTTGAGGAGAAACTACCTCCTGTGTTAATTACAAGGGAAAATGGAGTAATAGGAATAGATGTGAATGCTTATCCTTATCATTTAGCTTTAGCTGTTGTAAGTAAGGATGGAAATTTAGAAGGATATCGGAGTATTAGTTTAAATGAGTTGTTAGAAGTGAGTTCTGAGAAAAGACAATATTTAGAGTGGCAAGTAGCTCATAAGATAATTGAGTTAGCTAAGAAAGAAAGGAAAGCTATAGCTGTAGAAAACTTAGAGAAACTTCCAAAAGGTAAGCGAGGGGATGGGTTTGCTAAGTTGAGGGGTAAATTACAAAAGTGGTGTTATAAGAGGTTGTTAGAGAAGATTGAGGTGTTAGCAAGGAGAAATGGGATAGAGTTAAGAAAAGTTAATCCAGCTTATACCTCAGTGATTGGTAAGTTAAAATATGCACCGCAGTTTAATATAGATAAAGATATAGCTGGGGCTTACGTGATAGGGAGAAGAGGGTTAGGGTTTAAAGAAAAGCTTCCTAAGAATTATAAGAAGTTGCTGGAGGATAAAGAGTTTTTGATATACTCTATAGCAAAAGTTGAAGGTGAAATTAGCAAGCTAACTGAGTTGATGAGGAAGGAAAATAACAAGTATAAGAAAAATAAACTAAAAGCAAAGTTAACTAAGTTAAAGAAGGATTTAAGAACATTACAAAAACATTTACAAAGCGGAAAGAGCGAGCCAGCTACCCGACATCCTGTCAACCTATGGAAGGAACAGGTGAGGGGTCTACCTGTTGGTAGACAAAAAAGTTGGCGAGTTCTTTCCGTAGCCCTGGCTTTCTCCTGCCTTGAGGGGTTTAGAGACCTTTCTTCCCTGAAGAGGGTAATCCTCTTAGGGAATTGGGCAGGAGTGGCTAGTAGGTTAGTCCCTACTCCTGGTGTAGGGGCTATGGCACTCCCAAATACCGCCTGCTGGGGATGGGAGTGCTTGAAGAGGCGGGATATAAATACCCCAGCCCAAACTGTACAGACTGGTTTATACAGCTTTGTATAGTTTGGTTGACCAGGTTATGGAGGGTGAAGGTAGATTTGACGTTATTGGTTCCGAGTTGGGTGTTACAGTATGACACGTGGCGTGAGTTTTTGGAGGTGCTTGAGCAGTCGATAAATGAGATAGTTGAGAATGTGGATGATTTGAGGGAGTTGTATGATATAGAGAAGGCGAGGGAGTTTGTTGTATTGTTGGCGAGGAATTTTGGGTTTAAGG
>Ga0080008_158643_pt1 | contig 17506 bp, 23 predicted proteins | sample ConCONMetagenome_FD_69211 | JGI IMG/M metagenome (GOLD analysis project Ga0080008, IMG submission 69211) | Hot spring microbial streamer communities from Conch Spring, Yellowstone National Park, USA - CON_C (SPADES assembly) (version 2) | ecosystem: Environmental > Aquatic > Thermal springs > Hot...
CCCCGTAAGGGGATTGCGACCAGTCCGTCTCGGCCAGGCGGCGGTCCCGCTCGGCCCGGGTTGCAAACCACTTAGCCCCGTAAGGGGATTGATACTGTCTTGCCTGTCAAGCCACCCCCTTGTGCGAGATCACCTTCGCCCGCAACAACATTCCCAAAGACAAGCTCCGCCCCGACGAGTTCTTGAAGTGGGTCCCCTCCGGGGTGGGGGCTTTGGGGGAGCTTCAGGCCAAGGGGTACGGCTACATCAAGGTGGGCTGAAGGGGAAAAGCCTAGGCCCTCCCTTCGGGGAGGGGTTTTTCCTTGTCGCCCTATAATGCCCCTATGCGCCTTCTTTTCATCGGCGACGTGATGGCGGAGCCCGGCCTCAGGGCCGTGAGCCTGCACCTGCCGGACATCCGCGACCGCTACGACCTGGTCATCGCCAACGGGGAGAACGCCGCCAGAGGTAAGGGCCTGGACAAGAGGAGCTACCGCCTCCTGCGGGAGGCGGGGGTGGACCTCATCTCCCTGGGCAACCACGCCTGGGACCACAAGGAGGTCTACGAGCTCCTGGAAAAAGAGCCCGTGGTGCGGGCCCTCAACTACCCCCCGGGGACGCCGGGGAAGGGCTTTTGGCGCCTCGAGGCCGGCGAGAGCCTCCTCTTCGTCCAGGTGATGGGCCGCATCTTCATGGACCCCCTGGACGACCCCTTCCGGGCCCTGGACGCCCTTCTGGAAAGGGAGAGGGCGGACTACGTGCTGGTGGAGGTCCACGCCGAGGCCACCAGCGAGAAGATGGCCCTGGCCCACTACCTGGACGGGCGGGTCAGCGCCGTCCTCGGCACCCACACCCACGTGCCCACCCTGGACGCCACCCGCCTGCCCAAAGGGACCCTCTACCAGACCGACGTGGGCATGACGGGCACCTACCAGTCCATCATCGGGGGGGAGATAGAGACCTTCCTGGCCCGCTTCCTGACGGGCCGCCCCCAGCCCTTCCGCGCCGCCCAGGGGAAGGCCCGCCTCCACGCCACCGAGCTGGTCTTGGAGGGGGGGAGGCCCCTTTCCATCAGCCCCTACGTGTGGGAAGAGCCATGACGGAGCCCTTTGAGCTTTTGAAGGCGGAGGTGGACCTCCTGGGCCGGCTCCTGGGGGAGGCCATCCGGAGGGTTTCCGGGGAGAGGTTTTTCGCCCTGGTGGAGGAGGTGCGCCTCCTGGCCAAGGCCAGGCGGCAGGGGGACGAGGGGGCGGGGGAGGCGCTTTTGAAGCGGGTGGGGACCCTCTCCACGGAGGAGGCCGAGGCCCTGGTGCGGGCCTTCACCCACTACTTCCACCTGGTGAACCTGGCGGAGGAGCGCCACCGGGTGCGGGTGAACCGGGTGCGGGCCCAGGCGGAGACCCCCGAGAACCCCAGGCCCGAGGGCTTTTTGGCCCTGGCCCAGGCCCTGAAGGCCCGGGGGCTTTCCCTGGAGGAGGCCGAGGCCCACCTGAACCGGCTGGAGCTCCACCTCACCTTCACCGCCCACCCCACGGAGACCCGCCGCCGCACCCTGCGCCACCACCTGGAGGCCTTGCAGGGGGAGCTGGAGGAGGGGGACAGGACCCGGCTCTACGCCCGGGTGGCCCTCCTCTACGCCACCGAGGAGGTGAGGAAGGCCAGGCCCAGCGTGGAGGACGAGATCAAGGGGGGGCTTTACTACCTGCCCACCACCCTCTGGCGGGCCATCCCCAAGGTGGTGGAGGGGCTGGAGACCGCCTTGGAGCGGGTCTACGGCAAGAGGCCCCGCCTCAAAAGCCCTGTCCGCTTCCGGAGCTGGATCGGCGGGGACCGGGATGGGAACCCCTTCGTGACCCCCGAGGTCACCCGTTTCGCCGCCCGCTACGCCCGCGAGGTGGCCAAGGAGAAGGTTCTGGAGGAGCTGGGGGCCTTGGTGCGGGACCTCTCCCTTTCCGAGGCCAAGGTGCCCGTGCCCCGGGAGGTGCGGGCGGGGGGCGAGGGGGTGGAGCGGTTCCCCGGAGAGCCCTACCGCCGCTTCTTCGCGCAAATCTACCGGAAGGTTTCCCAGGACGAGGCCACCACCGAGGAGCTCCTTTCCGCCCTGAAGGTGGCGGAAGGGGGGCTTAGGGCCGTGGGGCTTGAGGAGGTGGGGAGGAGCTTTTTGCGCCCCCTCGAGGCCCGCCTCACCGCCTTCGGCCTGGAGCTTGCCCCCCTGGACCTTCGGGAGGAGTCGGGGAAGCTCCTCCTGGCCGCCGCCGAGCTCCTTCGCCTGGGCGGGGTCCACCCAGACTTCCTAAGCCTTTCCCCCGAGGCCCAGGAGGCCCTCCTCACCGAGGAGCTGAAGACGGCAAGGCCCCTCCTCCCCGTGGGGGAGGAGCCCCAGGAGGAGGCCCTGAGGGTGGCCCTGGGGGCCCTACGGGCCTGGCGGGACAAGGGGGCCCACGTGGTCTCCATGACCCACCACCCCGCCGACCTCCTCAGCGTCTTCCTCCTGGCCCGGGAGGTGGGGCTCTACCGCCCGGGGAAGCCCCTCCCCTTTGACGTGGTCCCCCTCTTTGAGACCCTGGAGGACCTCAGGCGGGCCCCCTTGGTCCTCCGCCGCCTCCTGGAGAACCCCGTCTTCCTGGCCCACGCCCGGGGCCGGGGCGGGGTGGAGGTCATGATCGGCTACTCCGACTCCAACAAGGACGCCGGCTTCCTCATGGCCAACCTGGCCCTCTACGAGGCCCAGGAGGCCTTAAGCCAGGTGGGGGAGGAGCGGGGGCTTCCCGTCCACTTCTTCCACGGCCGGGGCACCTCCACCGCCCGGGGGGGCGGCCCGGCGGGCCGGGCCATCGCCAGCCTCCCCCCAAGGAGCGTGGGCCGCCGCCTCCGCCTCACGGAGCAGGGGGAGGCCCTGGCGGACCGCTACGGCCACCCCGATCTGGCCGTGCGCCACCTGGAGCAGCTCCTCTTCCACTTCGCCCAGGCCGCCTTGGGAGACGGGGTGGAGCCCAGGCCCCACTGGCGGGAGGCTCTGGCTTGGGCGGGGGAGAGGAGCATGGCCCACTACCGGGCCCTCCTGGCGGAAGAGGGCTTTTTCCCTTTCTTTGAGGCCCTCACCCCCATCCGGGAGATCGGGGAGCTCCCCATCGCCAGCCGCCCCGTCTACCGCCACGGCCGGGTGCGGGACATCGGGGACCTCCGGGCCATCCCCTGGGTCATGGCCTGGACCCAGGTGCGCCTCCTCCTGCCGGGCTGGTACGGCCTCTCCACCTTGGAAGGCCTTCCTTTGGAGCTTCTAAGGGAGATGTACCGGGAATGGCCCTTCTTCGCCACCACCCTGGAGAGCGCCGCCATGGCCCTGGCCAAGGCGGACCTGGGGGTGGCCCGGCTCTACTTGCGCCTGGTGCCCGAGGCCCTCCACCCCCTCTTTCACCGGATCGCCGAGGAGTACCTCCGCACCCAGGCCCTCCTGGAGGCCATCTTCCAGGCCCCCCTCCTCCACAACCAAAGGACCTTGGAGCGCCAGATCGCCCTCAGGAACCCCTACGTGGACCCCATCAACATCGTCCAGGTGGAGCTCCTAAGGCGCTACCGCGCCCCCGGGGGGCGGGAGGACGAGGCCTTGAGGAAGGCCCTGCTCCTCTCCATCCTGGGGGTGGCGGCGGGCCTCAGGAACGCGGGGTAATACCACCCCGTGCTGGCCCAAGCCAGCATGGGGGCCCGAAGGAAACAGGAGAAGGTATAAGATGGGGCCCATGGAGCTTTTGGGCCACCACCAGGACCAGCGGGTGGGGGTGTTCGTGGACACCCAGAACCTCTACCACTCCGCCCGGGACTACTACGAGCGGAACGTCAACTTTGAAAGCCTCCTCCGCTTCGCCGTGGGGGGGAGGCGCCTGGTCCGGGCCACGGCCTACGTGGTGGAGAAGGAGGGGGACACCTCGGCCTGGCCCTTCATCTACAAGCTCTCCACCATCGGCTACCGGGTGCGGCGCATGTACCTGACGGTGAAGGAGACCGGGGAGGGCGGAAGGCCCATCTACGAGGGCAACTGGGACATGGGCATCGCCGCCGACATGGTGCGCCTCATGCCCTACCTGGACGTGGTGGTCCTGGGGAGCGGGGACGGGGACTTTGTGGAGATCCTCGAGGTCCTCATGGAGCGGGGCATCCGGGTGGAGGTCATCGCCTTCCGGGAGACCACGGCCCAGAGGCTCATTGACGCCGTGGACCGCTTCGTCCACCTCCCCGAGATCCCCAACCCCTTCATGGAGCCCAAAAACACCGAGCGCTAGGCTATGGCAGGACTGGAAGCTTACGATTACCACCTTCCTCCCGAGCTCATCGCCCAGGAAGGGGTGGAGCCCCGGGACCTGGCCCGGATGATGGTGGTCTACCGGGAAGGCCCCTTCCGGGTGGCGCACAAGAGGGTGCGGGACCTGCCGGAGTTCCTGCGCCCAGGGGACGTCCTGGTCTTCAACGAGAGCAAGGTGATCCCGGCCCGCCTCCTGGCCAGGAAGCCCACGGGGGGCAGGGTGGAGGTCCTCCTGGTGCGGGAAAGGGCCCCGGGCCTATGGGAGGCCCTACTGGGCCCCGCCAGGAGGGCCCCGGTGGGGACGGAGCTTTCCTTCCTCTCCCCCAGGGATTGGCGCCCGGTCCCGGGCCTGAAGGCGGAGGTGGTGGGGGTGGAGGCGGACGGGGTGCGCCTCCTCCAGATCCAGGGCGACCTCTTGGCCCACCTGGAGGAGGTGGGGGAGGTCCCCCTTCCCCCCTACATCAAGGCCCAGATTCCCCTGGAGCGCTACCAGACCGTCTACGCCAAGCGCCCGGGCTCCGTGGCCGCCCCCACGGCGGGCCTCCACTTCACCCCGGAGCTTCTGGAAAGACTTCGGGAGATGGGGGTGGAGCTCCACTTCCTGACCCTCCACGTGGGCCCCGGCACCTTCCGGCCGGTGAAGGGGGATCCGGAGAAGCACGCCATGCACGCCGAGCCCTACGAGATCCCCGAGGCCACCGCCCTTGCGGTGAACCGGGCCAAGGCCGAGGGGAGGCGGGTCATCGCCGTGGGCACCACGGTGGTGCGGGCCCTGGAGAGCGCCTACCGGGAAGGGGAGGGGGTGGCGGCGGGGGCGGGGGAGACCCGGCTCTTCATCCGCCCCCCCTACGCCTTCAAGGTCATAGACGGCCTCTTCACCAACTTCCACCTGCCCAGGTCCACCCTCCTCATGCTGGTGGCGGCCTTTTTGGGCTACGAGCGCACCATGGAGGCCTACCGCCTGGCCGTGGAAGAGGGCTACCGCTTCTATTCCCTGGGCGACGCCATGCTGATCCTCTGAAGGAAGTCCAAGGCGGCCTCCTTGGGAAGGAGGGTGGGCCGCCTTTCCGGGGCGAACCAGGCGAGGAGGGGGGCCACGTCCTCATCCGGGGGGGAATCCTGGGGGGCCAGGAGGACCTTGTGGTCGCCGTCCTCGAGGCGAAGCAGGCCCACCACCTCGCCCTCCGCCTCGCCCAGGGGGTGGGGAGGTCCCAGGAGCACGGCGTCCACCTCCTCCCCGTCGGCAGGGTTCAGGAGGCCCGGGATGAGGCCGTAGTTGACCGGGGCGGGCCGGTCCTCGCCCACCGGGACGAGCCTTCCCTCCTTCCAGGCGTGCCGGAGGGGGCTTCCCTTGGTCCACTCCACGATCATCCGGAGGCGCATGGCTAAATCCCCAGGATCAGCCGGGCCACGCTCAGGTAGATGAGGAGGCCGATCACGTCGGAGAGGGTGGCGATGAAGGGGTTGGACACCAGGGCCGGGTCCACGCCGAGCCGCCTCAGGACCATGGGGAGCATGGAGCCCACCAGGTTGGCGAAGAGGACCAGGAGGAAAAGGGACAGGCCCACCACGGGGATGAGGGGGCCATAGCCGTCCAGCCCCACCTTGATGAGGAGGACAGAGGCCAGGGTGAGGCCTAAAAGGCTTCCCACCACGGTTTCCTTGAATAGGACCCGCCGCCAGTCCCTGAGGTCCAGGTCCCGGGTGGCCAGGGCCCGGATGATGAGGGTGGCCGACTGGTTGCCCGTGTTCCCCCCGGTGCCTATGAGGACGGGCACGTAAAAGGCCAGGGCGGTGACGGCCTCCAGGACGCTTTCAAAGCCCTGCAGGATGGAACTGGTCACCATCCCGGTCAGGATCAGGATGATGAGCCAGCGCACCCGGGCCAGCCAGAGCTGGAGCGGCGAGGCCTGGCTGTAGACCAGGTCGGGCACGTCCACGGCGGCCAGCTTGTGGATGTCCTCGGTGGCCTCCTCCTCCAGCACGTCCAGGACGTCGTCCACGGTGACGATGCCCACGAGGCGCCCCTCCTCGTCCACCACCGGCAGCACGGTGAAGTCGTAGTCGGCCATGAGGCGGGCCACCTCCTCCTGGTCGGTGTCGGTGCGGACGTAGACCACCTTGGGGTTCATGATCTCGGCCACCTTGGTCCTGGGGTCGGCCACGATCAGGTCCCTCAGGGAAAGCACGCCGATGAGCCGGCCCTCTTCGTCCACCACGTAGAGGTAGTAGATGGTCTCGGCGTCGGGGGCGGCCCGGCGCAGGAAGCGGAGGACGTCCTCCACGGTCATGGAGGCCCGCACGGCCACGTACTCCGGGGTCATGAGGCCGCCGGCCTCGTCTTCCTCGTACTGGGTGAGCTCCTCCACCTCGGCCCGGGTCTCGGGGTCCAGGGCCTCCTTGAGCTTCCTGGCCAGGGCAGGGTCCTCCTCCTCCACCGCCTGAAGGGCATCGGCCAGGTCGTCCAGGGAGAGCTCCTCCAATAGCTCCTGGACCCGCCAAGGGGGGAGGGTCTTCAGGTACTCGGTCTGGTCCTCGGGGGGGAGGTCGGCGAAGACCTCGGCCGCCTTCTCCTTGGGGAGGAGGGTGAGGAGGACGTAGCGGTGCTCCCCGTTGAGGTCATCCCAGATGAGGAGGAGGTCCTGGGGAAGGGCCTCTTCCAGAAGCCGCTTCAGGCTGAGGGTGTCGCCCTCTTCCAGGGCCTTCAGGATGGGGGAAAGGTTCTTTTCCATGGGCGGCCTCCTTTCTCGCCGAAGGCCGCCCGGAGGCGGCCTTCAGGGCCTGGGACTCGAGGGCAGAGCCTCGCGCATACCTCTTCTAAGCTAAGGGCAGGGCCTTTTCCCGTCAACCTGGCCCGCTAGAAATGTGCGAAAAATTGAGGTTGACACGCTCAAGGGGGGTGCCCTATCCTGAAGCCCGGCCCTTGGGGCCAGGAGGGGCATGTTCCAACAGCTTTCGGCGCGACTGCAAGGGGCCATCGGCCGCCTTAGGGGGCGGGGCCGGATCACCGAGGAGGACCTGAAGGCCACCCTCAGGGAGATCCGCCGGGCCCTCATGGACGCCGACGTCAACCTGGAGGTGGCCCGGGACTTCGTGGAGCGGGTGCGGGAGGAGGCCTTGGGGAAGCAGGTCCTGGAGAGCCTCACCCCCGCCGAGGTGATCCTGGCCACCGTCTACGAGGCCCTCAAGGAGGCCCTGGGGGGCGAGGCCAGGCTCCCTGTCCTCAAGGACAGGAACCTCTGGTTCCTGGTGGGCCTCCAGGGCTCCGGCAAGACCACCACCGCCGCCAAGCTGGCCCTCTACTACAAGGGCAAGGGGAGGAGGCCCCTCTTGGTGGCCGCCGACACCCAGAGGCCCGCCGCCAGGGAGCAACTAAGGCTTCTGGGCGAGAAGGTGGGCGTGCCCGTGCTGGAGGTGATGGACGGGGAGTCCCCTGAGTCCATCCGCCGCCGGGTGGAGGAGAAGGCCCGCCTCGAGGCCCGGGACCTGATCCTGGTGGACACCGCCGGCCGCCTGCAGATTGACGAGCCCCTCATGGGGGAGCTGGCCCGCCTCAAGGAGGTCCTTGGCCCGGACGAGGTCCTCCTGGTCCTGGACGCCATGACCGGGCAGGAAGCCCTTTCCGTGGCCAGGGCCTTTGACGAGAAGGTGGGGGTCACGGGCCTCGTCCTCACCAAGCTGGACGGGGATGCCCGGGGCGGGGCGGCCCTTTCCGCCCGGCACGTGACGGGCAAGCCCATCTACTTCGCCGGGGTTTCCGAGAAGCCGGAGGGCCTGGAGCCCTTCTACCCCGAGCGCCTGGCGGGCCGCATCCTGGGCATGGGGGACGTGGCCAGCCTGGCGGAGAAGGTGCGGGCGGCGGGGCTGGAGGCGGAGGCGCCCAAGTCCGCCAAGGAGCTTTCCCTGGAGGACTTCCTCAAGCAGATGCAGAACCTCAAGCGCCTGGGCCCCTTCTCCGAGATCCTGGGCCTCCTGCCCGGGGTTCCCCAGGGGCTTAAGGTGGACGAGAAGGCCCTAAAGCGCCTGGAGGCCATCGTCCTCTCCATGACCCCCGAGGAGCGCAAAGACCCCCGCATCCTAAACGGCTCCCGGCGCAAGCGCATCGCCAAGGGAAGCGGGACCTCGGTCCAGGAGGTCAACCGCTTCATCAAGGCTTTTGAGGAGACCAAGGCCCTAATGAAGTCCCTGGAGAAGAAGAAGGGCCGGGGACTCATGGGAATGTTCAGGAGGTAAAGGAGAAATGGTCAAGATCAGGCTTTCTCGGTTCGGCTCCAAGCACAACCCCCACTACCGCATCGTGGTCACCGATGTCCGCAGGAAGCGGGACGGCGCCTACATTGAGAAGATCGGCTACTACGACCCCAGGAAGACCACCCCGGACTGGCTCAAGGTGGACGTGGAGCGGGCCCGGTACTGGCTTTCCGTGGGGGCACAGCCCACGGACACCGCCCGGAGGCTCCTCCGCCAGGCGGGGGTCTTCCGGCAGGAGACCCAGGGGGCCTAAAGGAGCGCCCCCCGCGCCTGGGGATGCCCCGGGCGCTTTTCCTTTACCATGAAAGCCATGAAGGACCTGGTGGAGTATTTGGCCAAGAGCGTGGTGGACCGCCCAGAGGCGGTCCGGGTCCAGGAAAGGCGCGGGCGGGAAGGGCCCGTTTACCTGGTGGAGGTGGCCCCCGAGGACAAGGGGCGCCTCATCGGCAAGGGCGGGCGGGTCATTGAGTCCATCCGCACCCTGGTGCGGGCCTACGCCAAGCGCAAGGTGGGCGTGGAGGTGCGGTGATGGCGGGGCGTATGGTGGAGATCGGCCGCTTCGGCGCCCCCTACGCCCTGGCGGGCGGGCTTAGGTTCCGGGGGGAGCCGGTGGTGGCCCATCTAAGGCGCCTCTACGTGGAGGGGCACGGCTGGCGGGCGGTGGAGGACCTCTACCAGGTGGGGGAGGAGCTGGTGGTGCACCTGGCCGGGGTCTCCACCCGGGAGCTGGCGGAGGCCTTGGTGGGCCTTCGCGTCTACGCCGAGGTGGCCGACCTCCCTCCCCTCGAGGAGGGCCAGTACTACTACTTCGCCCTCATCGGCCTTCCCGTCTACGTGGAGGGGCAGAAGGTGGGGGAGGTGGCCGACATCCTGGACGCCGGGGCCCAGGACGTGCTGGTGATCCGGGGGGTGGGGGAGAGGCTCAGGGACCGGGCCGAGCGCCTGGTGCCCCTCCAGGCCCCTTACGTGCGGGTGGAGGCGGAGGGCATCCACGTGGAGCCCATCCCCGGCCTCTTTGACTGAATGCGCTACACCTTCATCACCCTCTTTCCCGAGCTGATCCGTCCCTGGCTGGAGGAGTCCTTGATCGCCAAGGCCCAGGAGCGGGGGCTTCTTTCGGCGGAGGTGGTGGACCTCCGGGCCTTCGGCCTGGGGCGGCACCGCAGCGTGGACGACACCCCCTATGGGGGCGGGGCGGGGATGGTGATCCGGGCCGACGTGGCGGTGGCGGCCATAGAGTCGGCCCTGCCGGCCGACGAGGTCATCCTCCTCTCCCCGGCGGGCAGGCCCTTTACCCAGGAGGTGGCCGAGGAGCTTTCCCGGAAGGAGCACCTGGTCCTCCTCTGTGGGCGGTACGAGGGGTTTGACGCCCGGGTGGAGGCCTTTGTGACCAGGAGCCTCTCCATCGGGGACTACGTGCTCATGGGGGGGGAGGTGGCGGCCTTGGCGGTCCTCGAGGCCACGGCCCGCCTGGTGCCCGGGGTGATCGGGGACCCCATGAGCCACCGGGAGGACTCCTTCGTGCGGGGCCTTCTGGACTACCCCCACTACACCAGGCCCCCGGAGTTCCGGGGCCTAAAGGTGCCGGAGGTGCTCCTTTCGGGAGACCACGAGGCCGTGGCCCGCTTCCGCCGCAAGGAGGCGTTAAAGCGCACCTTGGAGCTAAGGCCCGAGCTCCTTTCCCAGGCCAGGATCGGGGCCCTGGAGGCCGGGTGGCTTGCGGAGATGGACCGGGAAGGGTAAACTTAGGCCTGTTTGCCCATGAACCCCTAAGGGTTCCTCTGGGATGGGAGGCATAGGATGAACCGAGGAGCGCTTCTAAAGGTGGTGGAGTCCCGCTACGCCCGCACGGACCTGCCCGAGTTCCGCCCCGGGGACACGGTGCGGGTGGCCTACCGGGTGAAGGAAGGGGGCCGCACCCGCATCCAGAACTTTGAGGGCATCGTCATCAAGATCAAGCGCAACGGCTACAACTCCAGCTTCACCGTGCGCAAGGTGAGCTACGGGGTGGGGGTGGAGCGCATCTTCCCCTTCAACTCCCCCCTCATTGAGAAGGTGGAGATCGTGCAGCGGGGCCGCGCCCGCCGGGCCAAGCTCTACTTCATCCGCGAGCTTTCCGAGCGGGAGATCCGCCGCAAGCTCCGGGCCGACCGCAAGCGGATCGGCCAGGACCAGGAGCGGGCCCAGGCGGCCCAGGCCGCCCAGGTGGCCCAGGAGGCCCCTTCCGAGGCCTCGGGAGAGGGCCAGGCCTAAGTACCCCGCCGCGGCTTTCGCCGCGGTGGGGGCCCCTCAGGGGGGCGGGGTTCCCGCCCTCTTTTTCATTGCAGAAAGCCCAGGCTTCTCGCCTTCTCCAGGGCCTCCACCCGGTTACGGGCCTCCAGCTTGGCGTAGAGGTTTTCCAGGTGGTCCTTGACCGTGTCGGGGGAGAGGCCCAGGGCCTTGGCCATCTCCTTGACGGAAAGCCCCTGGGCCAAAAGCGCAAGCACCTCCTCTTCCCTGGGGGTGAGGCTCGGCAGGTCGGGGGGCGTGAGGCGCTCCTCCCCCTGCATGACCCTTAGAAGCCGCCGCTTGAGTTCCGGGGCGGAAAGCTCCTTGGAGAAGTAGGCGTCCGCCCCCGCTAAAGCCGCCTCCTTCAGGAGGGCTGGCTCCTGGTAGGTGGTGAGGAAGGCGATGAGGCCCCGGTAGCCCCTTTCCCGGAGCTTCCTGGCGCAGGTGAGGCCGTCCATGCCCGGCATGCGCAAATCCAGCAAGACGGCGTCCGGCTTCAGGGCCAGGGCCTTATCCAGGGCCTCCTGGCCGTTTTCCGCCTCGGCCACCACTGTGAGGCCCTGGGCCTCGAGGCCCGCCTTCAGCCCCAGGCGGAAAAGGGGGTGGTCGTCGGCGACGAGGACCCGCATCTCCCCTTAGCCTAGCCTTAGGCGGTGAAAGACCCGCAAAAGGGCTATGCTGGGCGGAGGCTGGCGGAAGAGGCCCTGAAGCCCAAAGGCCCCTAGCCCTCCTCCCCCTTGGCGATGGGCACCCCCACCAGGTTCCCCCACTCCGTCCAGGAGCCGTCGTAGTTCTTCACGCGGGGGTAGCCCAGGAGGTACTTGAGGACGAACCAGGAGTGGCTGGAGCGCTCGGCGATGCGGCAGTAGACCACGATGTCCTTGTCCGGGGTCACGCCCAGGGGCTCGTAGAGGGCCTTGAGCTCCTCGGCGCTTTTGAAGGTGCCGTCCGGGTTCACCGCCTTGGCCCAGGGGATGTTCCTGGCCCCGGGGATGTGGCCGGCGCGGAGCGCCCCCTCCTGGGGGTAGTCGGGCATGTGGGTGAGCTCCCCACGGTACTCCTCGGGGCTCCGCACGTCCACCAGGGCCCCCTTGCCCTCCTTGACCTTGAGGATGTGCTTGAGGACCTCGTCCCGGTAGGCGCGGATGGACTCGTCCCGGTAGGGAACCTGGTAGCGGCCCGGGGGGTAGGCGGGGACCTCGGTGGTGAGGGGCCGCCCCTCCTCCAGCCACTTCTGCCTTCCCCCGTTCATGAGGCGCACGTCGGCGTGGCCGTTGTACTTGAAGAACCAGAAGGCGTAGGCCGCCCACCAGTTGTTCTTGTCGCCGTAGAGGACCACGGTGGTGTCGTTGGAGATGCCGAGCCGTTCCATGAGCCTGGCGAACCCCTCCTCGTCAATGAAGTCCCGCACCACCGGGTCCCAGAAGTCCCGCTGCCAGTCAATCTTCTGGGCCCCGGGGATGTGGCCGGTGTCGTAGAGGAGGATGTCCTCGTCCACCTCCAGGATGCGGAGCGAAGGGTCCTCGAGGTGCTCCGCTACCCAGGCCGTGCTCACCAGAACTTCCGGATGGGCGTATCCCATAGGGCCACCTCCAGCCCCCACTATACCCCTGAGTGTGTGGGAAATAAGGAGGAGGGTCACATTGGCCAGACTTGACCGGTATGTAGCCTTTGGGGGCTCAGGGAGAAGAAGGCGGCCTTGGAGGCGTTCGCCTTCACCCCCTCTCTGCGCATTGGCCCAGGTCCTTGTGGGGGAAGGGGGTTTTTGGTATAAAGGCCTCTGGGGAGTAGCCGCCCCCAAAGGGGGCCAGCCGGTCGTCAGTACGGGACTTCCCCGGCCGGCTGGGGCGCCAAAAGGCGCATGGCCAGACCACCTAAACGGGTGGCCTTGGGTTTTCTGCTACTCCTCAAGGAGGGAACCATGGACGTGACCTTTCTGCTGATGATCGCCGTCTTTGTGGCCAGCCTCTTCGTCCAGTGGGGGCTTCAGGCCACCTTTGCTCGCCACAGCCGGGTGGCCAACAGCCGGGGCCTCACGGGGGCCGAAGTCGCCCGGGCCATCCTGGACGCCCACGGGCTCACCCACGTGCGGGTGGAGCCCGTGCCCGGGGCCCTCACCGACCACTACGACCCCCAGGCCAAGGCCGTGCGCCTTTCCGAGCCCAACTACGCCTCTCCCAGCCTGGCGGCTCTGGCCGTGGCCGCCCACGAGGTGGGGCACGCCGTCCAGGATGCCCAGGGCTACGCCTGGCTTCGGGTCAGGGCCAACCTCTGGCCCGTGGCCAGCATTGGGAGCACCTGGGGGCCCATCCTGGTTCTCGCCGGCCTGTTCTTGGGGGCCCTGGGTCTGGCCAAGCTGGGCCTCTATCTGTACCTGGCGGTGGCCTTCTTCCAGCTCGTCACCCTGCCCGTGGAGTTTGACGCCTCCAGGAGGGCCATGGAGTTCCTGCGGCGCATGGGCTTCCTCACGAGCCGGGAGGTGGGCCCCGCCCGCCAGGTCCTCCAGTGGGCGGCCCTGACCTACGTGGCGGCTCTGGCCTCCTCCCTGACCACCATCCTTTACTACGCCAGCCTCCTGGGCCTCTTTGGCCGGCGGGAGGAGTAGATGCCCCTCCTCCTTTGCCCCAACTGCGGGGCGGGCATGCGGGAGGTGGAGCGCCGGGGGGTGGTCCTGGACGTCTGCCCCCAGTGCGGCGGGGTCTGGCTGGACAAGGGGGAGCTGGAAAAGCTCCTCGGCCAGGCCCGGGAGGCGGAGCGCCATTACGGGGAGGAGCGGGAGGCCTACCACCGCAAGGAGGGGAAGCCCTACAAGAAAAAGAAGGGCTTCCTGGAGCTTTTTGACCTCTTTGACTAGGCCCTAAAGTGAAACCGCCCCCAGGAAGACCCTGGGGGCGGTCCCTTTGCCTCTACTCCGCCTTCTTGAAACGCAGGTACCAGCGGCGGTACTCGGTGTACTGGTCCTTCTTGGCCTCGTCTTCCTTGAGCAGTGGTTCGCGTTAGCGGTTGTCGCCGGAGCCGGAGATGACCCCCCGCTCCAGGCGGGAGCGGAGTTTCCTCAGGTTGGCCTCGGCTACGGCCTCGAGGCTCACCCCCAGGTCCGTGGCCACCTGGGCCACGTACCAGAGCACGTCCCCGAGCTCCGCCAGAAGGGCCTCCCGGGTTTCCTCGGTGAGCTCGCCTTCCTGGTCCCTCAGGACCTTCTTGACCTTGTTGGCCAGCTCCCCCGCCTCCCCCACCAGGCCCAGGGTGGGGTAGAGGAGGCGGTAGGCCTCAGGGTAGCGGGCGGTCTTGGCGGCCTCCTTCTGGTAGGTCTCAAGCGTCATCCAGCACCTCCTTGCGGATGCTGTACACCCGGCTCACCCCGCCCTCCGCCGTGACCCCGTAGAGGGCGTGGCAGGCCTCCATGGTGCGCTTCTGGTGGGTCACCAGGAGGAACTGCCGGCCGCTATTCAGGAAGCGGGCGAAGCGGAGGAGGTTGGCCTCGTCCAAAGCGGCGTCTACCTCGTCCAAAACGGCCAGGGGCAGTCCTCCCTGGAGCTCCCCCAGGAAGAGGAAGGCCAAAGCCTCTCCCTTTCCAAGGCCTCCCGCCGGGAGAGGAGTTCGGCCTCCTCCTCCTTGAGGGCGAGAAGCCGGGCCCTCAAGGCCTCCAACTCCCCTTCCGCTTCCTCCTTGCGGGCCAGAAGGAGGCTTCGCTTGAGGGCCAGGGCCAAAGCGGCAAGCTCCCGGGCCCCCTTCGCCCTCTTGGCCTCCTTCCCCAGGGCCTCCGCCCGGGCCTTCAGCTCGGCAAGCTCCTTCTCCCTGGCCTGAAGGAGCTCTAGGGCCTCCTTGAGCTTTATCTCCGTGGCCCGGGCCGCCTCGGCTACCGGCTTGAGGCCCGCCGCCTCCTCCAGGTGGGAGAGAAGGACCTCCTCGCCCCGTGCCCGAGAGGTGGAGGGCCAGGGCCTTGAGGCTCATGGGGCGGCCGTTGACCCGGAAGAGGCTCCTTTCTCCCTCTATGCGCCTTTCCACCAGGAGGCGCTCCCGGCCCCGGGAAAGCTCCAGCCGCACCTCGGCGAAGCCCGCCGGGGGCTTGCCTTCCCCGCCCTGGAAGAGGAAGGCCTTGAGCTCCTGGCCCCTAAGCTCCTGGGCCCGGGCCCCGGTGACGAAGCGGATGGCCTCCACCAGGTTGCTCTTGCCGGAGCCGTTGGGGCCGATGATGCCGGTGATGGGGTCGGGGAAGTCCAGGACCGTCCGTTCGGCGAAGGACTTGAACCCCTGAAGGGTGAGCCGGTCCATGCGCCAGGTGTTCATGGCAGGCGGATGGGCTTGCTGAGGTCCAGGTGGGCCAGGCCAGCGCTGGGCCGCCCCTCCACCAGGAAGCGGACCTCCTCGGCCTGGGGGAAGGTGGAGAGGAGGGTGTAGGCCAGGCTGTAGAGGCGGAAGGCCTCGAGGGTGGCGTCAAGCCCCAGGGCGAAGTTCTGGGGCAGGTCCACCAAAAGCCTTTTCCCCTGGAAGAAGAGGGCCCTGGGCCTGGGGGCAGAGGCGGCCTCCGACCAAAGCTCCAGGGCCTTCCCTCCCGGGGTCTCCCCGGGGCCTAGCTCCAGGGTCCGGGTCTCCTTGAGGAAGCCCTCGGGCGGGTTGGGCCGCAGGAGGACCAGGACCAGGGTGTTTTGGGCCGCCTCCTCCGCCGGGATGGGGAGGGCGGCGGGGCCCGTCCTTTCCTGGCCTTTCAGGTAGAAGGCCCCGCCCAGGAGGAAGACGATAAGCCCAAAGAGGTTCCAGAACGTGAAGAGTCCCCTCATGGTCCCTCCAGATAGGCCCGCACGCCGCGGGCTATGGCCTGGGCCAGGGCCTCTTTGGCCTCAAGGGTTTTCAGGCGCTCCACGCCCACCTCCAGGATGACCCCGGCCCCGGGAATGTCCAGAAGGGCGTAGGGGCCTTCCGCCTTGGCCACCACCAGGCCCAGGGCGCCCAAGGCCTCCTCCAGGGCCTTGGCGAGGAGGCGGGGGTCTCCGGCGTAGGCCTTGAGGAGGCCGGCCCGCTCCTTGCTGACCGAGGCCAGGAGGGCCTCGGCGCTCTGGGCCAGGGGGCTTGTGCGCCCCTTGGGCAGGTAGAGGTTTAGGGCGCTTCCTTGGGTGAGGTGGAAGGAGATGAGGACCCCGGCTTCCCGGGCCTTCTCCAGGCGGGCCTCGAGGGGAAGGGTCTCGTCGCCGGTGCGGGTCAGGCGGCTTCCCGGAAGGCGCGCCGCCACCCTGCGGGCCAGGTCCAGGGCCAGGTCCTTCTCCTTGAGGTCCCCAAAGGTCATCCCCGGGTCCTGGCCGCCGTGCCCGGGGTCCAGGAGGACCAGGGGCCTGGGGCGGGGAAGGGGCCCCCACTCCAGGGCCACCCGGTTCCCGCCGGGGTAGTAGAGGCGGTCGGGCGGGGACTCTAGGGGCAGGAAGAGGCCCAGGGCCTCCTGCCGCAAGCCCTCGCCCTCCCCCTGGGCCAGGAGGAAGAGCACCCCGCCCCCCCGGACCACGGCGTTGACCTCCCGGGAAAAGCGGAGGAGGAGCCTCCCCTGGCCCCGCTCCACCCCCAGGAGCCTGGCCCAGGGGAGGCTCAGGAGGATGCCCTCCCGGGCCCGGTACTCGAGGCCCAGCGCCTCGGCCAGGGGACGGAGGGGCACATAGACCTTGTCCCCCTGCCGCCAGGCGGAAGGGCCTGTGGCGGCCCTGGCCTCCTCGGCCACCACGGGGAAGGCCTGCACCCGGCTCCCCAGGCCCAGGGCCACCCGGCCGCCCCCCTGCCAGAGGCTTAGCCCCAGGCCCTGGGCCACCAGGCGGGCCTCCCCGTAGGCCACCCCCCGCCCGCCGGGGTAGAGGGCCTCCCCGGTGAGGGCCCCCACCTTGAGGGGCTTGGGGGCCTGGGCCAGGGCCAGACCCCAAAGGAAAAGGAGCCAAAGCCTCATAGCTCCTCCAAAGCCCGGCGCACGGCCTCCTTCTTGTCGTCCAGCTTTTTCTGGTAGGCCTTCTTGCCCCGGGCCAGGCCCAGGAGAACCTTGGCGTAGCCCCGCTCGTTGAAGTAGATCTTGAGGGGCACCAGGGTGAGCCCCTTCTGCTCCACCTTGCCCAGGAGGCGCCTGAGCTCGTGCTTGTGCAGGAGGAGCTTCCTGGGCCGCCTGGGGTCCACGTTCATGTAGGAGCCCTTCTCATAGGGTGCGATGTAGAGGTTTTCCAGGTAGAGCTCGCCGTTCTGGAAGCGGGCGAAGCTCCCGGTGAAGTCCACCTTCCCCTCCCGGAGGGACTTGACCTCGGTCCCTTTGAGGGCGATCCCGGCCTCGTAGGTCTCCAGGATCTCGTAGTCGTGGCGGGCGCGACGGTTCTCCAGCGTGGGCCGCACGGGGCCTATCTTACCCGATAGGCCTCCTCCCGCCTCCCCAGGACGCGCCCGTCGGGGGCGATGAAGAGGGTGGGGCTCCCCGTGTCCGCCCGGCTCGCCAAGAGGAGGTAGGCCTGGTTCTCCGCCGCCCGGGCCAGGACCTCAAGAAGCCCGGCGTAGGTCCCGGGCCAGGCGGCCCCCACCAGAAAGGCCTGGACTCGTTTCAGCCGGAAGAGCTCGGGGAAGTCCAGGTCGTAGCGGAGGCCGAGGCGCATCATACCCTTGTTTCCGGTTTCCTCCGGCCCACCATGCCTGGCAACTTCCCCAGGAACCTTTTGCCGGGGCCCCCATGCTGGCTTGGGCCAGCATGGG
>Ga0080008_133447_pt1 | contig 17474 bp, 21 predicted proteins | sample ConCONMetagenome_FD_69211 | JGI IMG/M metagenome (GOLD analysis project Ga0080008, IMG submission 69211) | Hot spring microbial streamer communities from Conch Spring, Yellowstone National Park, USA - CON_C (SPADES assembly) (version 2) | ecosystem: Environmental > Aquatic > Thermal springs > Hot...
GCCCTCCACTCCTCTCCGCGCTCCCCCTCAAACTTGACGCCGAGGAGGAGATCCGGCGAGCTCTGTGGATACTCGAAAAAGAAGTCCACTAGAGAGTAGAGATCCCCAACGCCAAGCAACCTCATCTTGTGCATAATCGCCTCCACACACCCCCAGCCCATCAGCTCCTCCCAGGCGCGGGGGTCACGGTGAATCAACACGGAAGGGTCTATATGCGGTCGACAAGCCATGGCCCCGCGCGCGGCGTTGCTACGCCGGACAGCAACACAGCTAGCTTCGCCGTCCCCAGCGCAGACGCGCCGCGGCGCATGAACATACACAACGCCAAGAAGATACTCTCTAAAAAATACACTAGTTATACCAAACACAGAAAAGACACACCTTCCCGAAAATTACTCAGAACACAATATAGAAATGTATCACATGTGGCTTGATAGTTTTTGTGAAGTGTCTCTCCCAGTGGGGCCGTCGCGTAGATGCAGAGTCGCCGCCCTAGCGCTAAAGTAAAGACCGGCGGAGAGAATACGCCCCGCCTCCTCAGCCAAGGCCCTTAGGACGGCCTCCGTGGGGACGCCGCCAGCCACCTTCACCACGCCGCACACCCTGCCATCTCTCAACGCCTTCCACGCCACGTAGGCGGTTAAGCGGACTCCCCCACCCCCTAGGGCCGACAATAACCACAACGCCCCCTCCTCAAGCCGCCGCGACGCCTCAGCCGCCAGCTCGCCGAACTACCCTCCACCAGCTACACGGCGGCCAGGCCCGAGGGCTCCCGGCTTTCGAGATACGGCCTCTCTTTCACGAGTTTACGTATAGGCCACGCCTCTCTACGTCGGGGAGGAAGTGGACGTTGACGCCGTGCTCCAGCGCCGCGACCTTCAGCGCCACGCGTTTAACCTCGTCGAGGAGGCGGCTGAAGTCAGACTCCAGCGCCTTAAGCTCCCCGCCCGCGGCGGCGAGGCCGTCCAGAACCTCTCTCACTCTGCCTCTGTCTAGACCTAGGCTCAGCGCGATGTGTGCCGCCGCGAGGTCTTTAAGCCGTCCGTCCAGCCTAGACCAGTCGGCCAGCAGTCTTATCCAGTCGCCCCACTCCCCGCCGCCCGCCAGAAAGAACGAGACGACGCCCAACACAGCGCCGGCCGCGACGCCGCCGGGGAGGAGGGGAAGCAGGTCTTTGGCGAACTCCTCCGCCGTCTCTGCAAACCTCTCCAATAGAGACTCACCTGCCTTCTCCGCGACGCTTTTGCCCAGCCTCGCTAGCTTGGCGAGTCTGCCTCCTGCGGCGTCGAACTCCCCAAGGATCCTTCTGTACAACCTCAGCTACTCCTCCACGTAGCCCCCGCCTCTCTCCTTAAGCATCGCCACGACGCCAGGCGGCACGTACCTCAGCCCAAACCAACTAAACTCGACGCCGACCCTCTTAGCTATTTTTAGCAAGTCCTCCACCGCCTCCCTCTCCTCCTCTACTTCAGGCGGGAGGTAGAAGAGGTAGAGAGGCCATCCGCCGTACCTCTTCTTCAGATGCTCCACGAAGCTCCTCGGAACCTCGTCAAAGGCCTTGAGAAGCTCGGCGCCCACTATGCCGACCAGCTCCTCCTCCACGTGGGAAAAATTCCTATGCGGGAGTGCCCCCCGTAAGCCGGCTTTTTACGTGTTCTGTTTTCATGAATCATGAGTAGTGACTCATTTTTAAGATTGTGCCATGAATCGTGATATCTGCGCGATACACATTTATTCATGAATCATGTTTCATGTCATGGAGAAAGATATCGTTGAAAGTGTCAGAAGGCTGAGGGACAAGATGGTGAAGATCGACGTAATTGACGTCATTATTCTGCGTTGTCTGTCGGAGGGCGCATGCCGATACTCTGAGTTGGAGATGTGTGTCGAGAAGTACGGAATCACGCTTAGGAACGCGTTAGCAAATAGGCTTCTCAAATTAAGAGAAAGGGGCTACGTGACGCGTAACAAAAATCTGTACACCTTGACAGAGGACGGTAAGGAGCTCCTCAAGATTGTACGTGCCTTGGCGGCGCCATGACCGAGGTGAAGTGGCTTCTGAGCCGGCTGACCGTCGAGGACTTTATCGCGCTTATCTATATCACTCGATACGGGCCTTTGACGTTTGCGCAGTTAGAAGATATGTGTCTGCGTGTCGACATCTTCTGCGACACGACTTATTTCAAGAGACTTGGGCTTGTGCGAGAAAAAGATGGGAAGTATGAGGCGACGAAAAAAGCGGAGGAGTTGTGGCGTCTAGTGCTAGAGCTACTTGAACGTTACGACGAGGCCGAGACCGCCGCAGAGGGCTAGAATCTCAGTCTATAATAATTCTCTTCTTTATCTCCTCACACACTGCGAGGAGTTGGGAGATCCCTACCGTGGTAAATCTTCTAGCCGTTTTGAAACAATACCTGCACGAGATGCCCATTCCACTTAACGTGTGCTACCGCCTCTAGCGATCTAGTCGCCGTGACGTCAATTTCTTAAAGAACTAAAATAAAAATTTACAATCTGCGAGGCGTGGTGAGGAGGGGGCTTATCCGCTACAGGCGACGGCAGGCGTGTCTGCTATAGATCTCCGTAGCTGGCAGTCGCCTCTCCGAAGGATGGTGCCTTTGGTGGAATGTAGGGATTTTGGAGGCCGCGGCCTTCCTAACGCCTTAGCGACGCCAGTATTTCTCTGAGCGCCTTGTCTGCCGCCTCTCCGCGGTGGTTTCTTGAGGCGAAGTAGGCGTTGAGCATGTCTAGGGCCGTCCTCAAGCTTTCATGTCTTGACAGATCCCGGAGGGCGGCCACGGGGACGCGTCTGTCTGTGGGGTCTGCCCGCGCTATTACTCTGTCGGCTTTCTCCGGGTCCATCTCGTAGAAGATTTTGCGCAGGGTGAGGTTTCTAATCCTCGCCTTGTCCAGCCCGTAAAAGATGCGCCTTCCGGCCAGCCCCTCCGCGGTCCGTAGCGCGTTGAAGACGACAGCCCTCCCCAGCGGGTTCAGAGGCCCCCATCTGCTGTATCCTCCCTCCTTCCTCTCTCTGAAGAGCTCGGCCAAGTCTGACACGGCGCGGTATATCAGCCGGACAGCCTCGGCATATAGGTACTCCTCCCGGTAGTAGTTGGCGGCTTGTCTGACCACCAGCGTGCAGTGCCAACAGCCGTATCTACCGCCCAGCGAGCCGCTTGAGGCGAGCCCTCTGTACAGCTCCACGAGCTTCCCCACCTCGAAGTCCTTCTGCGCCTTGAGGAAAGCCCAGACGGTTTCGTAGCTCCAGAACCTAATCGGCGCGACCTTAGGAATATCGTTATTAGACGTGAAGTACGCGCCGAGGCACGAGCCGCCTCCGGTGCATACGCCGAATCGCTCTTTCATGGACTTAGACCTAGCGCCGCTTTCCTCGTCCCTAGCCCCAACCACCAACACGTAGTTCTTATAGCGGCTCAGCGAGCCGCCCGTGGGCTCTATCTTAAGCATATCGACACACCACCTGAAGTTAAACGTCGGGGCTGAATATCCTCTGACAAAGACCCTCCAGTACCACGTCTCCGTCGCCCTAGGCCTCGCGAAGACCACGCAGAGCCTGACGCCGAGTTTCTCCACCCGCTCCTTGAACTGACCCACGAAGTACTCGACCCACTCCTCCATCTCAGGTATCTCGCTCAACGTATCGTTGTGTAGCAGAGCTACGTTGGGGAGCCTCTCGCCCCGCCTGGCCCCCTCGGCAAGCCATCTATACAGCAGGACAGCCACCGCCGTGGAGTCCTTGCCACCTGAAAAAGCGAGTACAAACGTTCTAAACTTTAAAGCCGTCTCATCAAAAACCCTAAATGCGTCATACGTCAATTGAAATTCCGATCCTTGACATTAACCGGGATAAATATACTTCACCCATAGGCTTACCTGCGATATCTAAGATTTTGGATAAGGATGTAAAATTGTTAGTGGGAGCGCACCGGCTCCTTCTACTTCCTCTTTTGACGAGTCGCGCAGAGGCCGACTGCGGCGAGTTGCGTAAGTTCTGTTATGGAGAGGGGAAGCTGGCCGCCAACTACTGGGTTGGCGATATGGTGGCTGTGGTGGAGGCGCAGCTGGGAAGTCTCAGAAGGGGGCAGAACCCATGCGCTGTGGATAGAAGGCGTATGCCTCCTCTAGCCAGATATGAAGAGTACGGCCTAGTGCGCATTGCAGAAGGCCGCGTTTATGTCGATGTGGGCAAGCTGTTGGGATATCCGCTCTTCCGCGCGGCCAAGAAGGTCGTTGACTCGCTTGGCATCTGCGGGGTGAGGAGCTGGCGAGAGGCGCCGCGCCTTCGCCCACGTTTATCTTCATCGACGAGGCCCACTACTACTTCCCGCAGGCGGGCGCCCGGGAGGACTTCAACAAGGAGGTTGTGGAGGCTGTGATAAATAAGCTCACCAGACTGGGGAGGGTGAGGAGAATGGGCGTGGTCTTCGCCACCCACAGCCCCGTCGACCTCAACGACTTGAGCCAGCTCACCAACACCAAAATAGCCATGAGGAGCGAGCCAAAGGTGCTTGAGCGCGTAGACATGGCAGAATACGCCGGGGAGCTGGCCTACGCCCAAAGCGGAGCCGCCGTGGCGAAGAGCTTTGTCTATAGGACGCATGCTGTGACCTTCAAAACTCTGCCGCCCCAGACGCGGCACAGAGGAGTCTAGCGACCCCCCGACGCTCTGTGGCGCCTTCGCCGGGGGTTTGCCAGAGGGCGCCGGCTTTTGTACTCCTGGAGGGTCTCGGGCTCCGGCGGCGCCGTCTCTGGATGCGGCGGCTGTCCGCGAGGGGCGGGGCGTAGGTATTCAGCTCTATGAGGGAGAGGGCTGGGTGGTCTGCATCTCTGCCCCCAGCCAGGGAGGCTCGGCGGGACTCCGCCCGCACCGTCGCGTTGCGGCTGAGAAGAAGCCGCGGCCTCTGCAGGCGCCCTTCATGTCGCAGACTGCCCTTATCTCTACGGCCTCTGCGCCAGCCTGCAGAGACGGTGGCGCGGCCGTACGAGGACATGTGGTTTAGAATTGCGACGGCGGTCTACGTGCAAGTAAAGAGGCAGTTCACCGAAGGCGCCGAGGCGGCCGAGGTCATTGAAGCGGCTGAGAGGCGCCTATTCGGTCTCAGGCTTGAGGTAATTGAAGCGCCTCTGCTGAAGATCGAGGCGGCGGTGGACCGAGAGGGAAAGATAGCCGCGGTTAGGTGTAGAGCCGCCCTAGACCTAGGCGTAGAGGTTGTTTATGTAGGCGTGGCGCCGGGCTACAGGCTTGAGGAGGCGGCCCAGGCAGGCAAGACGGTCGGCGCGGCAGAGGACGGCAAACGCAGAGACAGCAGATAAGAGGCCGCGGAGAAGACAGCAATGGGCGCAGAAGCGGCGGTGGGCGTTGAGCGCAGAGTCGGCCGACGCAGAGGCGGCAGGAGAGAGGAGGCAGACGTTGAGCGTAAAGACGCCGCGGGGCGCGGCGGCGGGTTGGAGCGTCTTTTGGAGGAGGTGAGGAGGGAGTTCTCCGGCCTGCCGGTCTACGTCGGGATGGAGGAGGGCTACGTCTATGTGAAGAGGACTGCGCATATGGACAGGAGGCAGTTTAGGAAGTACACCGAGGTGTGCAGGAGGCTTGGCTTTAGGTTCGACAAGAGGGGGGAGAGGTGGGTTAAGCCGCTGGAGGAGGTGCAGTCTTCAGCGTAATATAGATAGGTGTCATCTTTAGCACAGCCACCGCAGGCAGGTCACCCGCACCGCGCCTCCGCCCGACCCACACATCTCTCCTCCCTCCTCTTTAATGGACTAGTTGGTGGAGGCTGCGGCCGCATATCTGTGCATGCACAGAAGTGTGGGGCTTCTGCGCCTCACCCTCGACCTTACGCGGCGGAGGCTAGACCTCTTCGCCGAGATAGGCGCTGTGGAGGTGGTGAGAGGCGCCGTGTCCCCGCCGGCGCCGGGCGCAGAGGCGTGGTGGCGCGCAGTCAGAGAGGCGGTGTATGCGCTACGCGAGAAGGGGCTTGTCCAGTATGTGTGGGAGGCGGAAGTGGTCAACTGGACAAGCCCGTCTTGTTGACGAAATACAGGAAAAGCCCTCTGCCTATAGAGCCGCTCCACCCCAAGCCCGACACGAGGCGGAGACGCGGCGAAGGCGGCGGTTACGACATCTACAACCTTCTATAAAGAGGAGCTGTGCGGACCGGGTGGAGGCGTCGGCGGGTGTCCAGCCTGTGGGGGTTCGTATGAAAGTTGGTGCTGATTTAAATTTCTATCGCTGAAGATGGCGGCGTGCAACAGTGGAGGGCATATGCGCCTCGCACGCAGTTCGGCGGCGTCTACGGCGCTCCACATCTAAACGGTCAGCTGTAGCCGGAGCAACGGCCGCCGGAAGCGGAAGAGCTCTATTGCTGAACACGAAGTCCGTCGTCGGCTATAAGCTACACGACGAGACGGTGCAGTGGCTCAAGGGGTGGATTTAGTATTGAAAGACGGAGCCGTGAATAAAAGGCCATGGAGAGGGCAAGGCAGACGGAGCACTGCCGCCTTTAAACTAACCCTTTATCAAACCATCTTTTTTACACCCTCTTTAATCACTTCATTTCTGGACGGAGAGGTGGTTCTTGTCTCCGTCCATCCGTTGCCAGGTGGAGATGTTGGCTGAAGCGGGGCCCTCCCCCAGCCGTGCATGGACCTTCCGCATCGCGGCGGCCGCCTAAACGCGCCGAGGGGCGTGACCCACTTCTCTCTGATCGAATTAGAAGTCTAGCCACCTAAATGTCTTGCGTATCACCTGAACAGACTCTGGCCTATCGCCTTGGTCTATTTCGTCTTCACCCCACAGAGACAGTCTGGCGAATTGAAACATTCATGAAATGACTTCCCACATACTTTATAGTTTATGAACAGTAATAATAAAAAATCAATATTAATCGTCGCAGATAAGATATCTCCAGTTTGTATAAAGCGAAATGATATCTTTATTATCCGCTGGTATCTTGTATTTTTGTGGATAGATCATAGCACCTAAGAAGTTCTTTAAATCCATTAAAATGGCATGTGTCAAGCGAACAGTCTCGTTCTGAAGCTCACGTTTGATGTCATCATCTATGTTATTAAGTCTTATCACGGCGTTAGATAATGCATCTTGTAAGGTTTTACTTGCAGAACACAGGTCAAGTTTCATTTTGAGCGTTTCATTAAAATCTGACGAAGTCTTCTCACTAATTTCATAAAGAATCTTATTATATACACAGTAAATTCTTGACAAATTCAGTACATCATTCAATACCGCTTTTTCTATGTCAGCTTCGTAATAGCGGCGATCCTTTATGACATGGCGCATGTATCTGAAGACCAAACGACCTAGTGTCGTGATAGCTACTTGGTACTGGCCGCCTGGGCGTCTATGTGTCATTGCAGGTTCTTCAATTCTTGGAACTTTTCGACGTAGTAGATATGCTGTAATGCTATGTTCTAAGTGGTAGTAGATATCTGTCCTAGCCAGGGCGAGGCCTGATAGAATTTGGTGAAGAGGCGCATACAGCCAAAACGAAAATATTTTTTCGAAATTATTTCTCAGCATTGCTATCTGTCTAAGTGTTTCGTCAGTTACTCCTATGTAATTGAGAGCCAATAGGGCGAGTGTTCTTCTGCCAATAGGAGATAGCGCATATAACATTTCGAGAATTATATAAATAAAGTAGCCATGAATTAAACATCTTTCTTCGTTTTTCTGAATTGATTTATAGAAACAAGTCTTGGCAACATCAGAGGGGTAGTTAGTTATAAGGATGCTTCTTGCTATGTCTTCTATTAGCCATGCAAGTACAAGCAACTGAAATTCCGTAAAGTCTTGATACGTTACTCTCTTATCGCCAATTTCTAGTTCCATGTTTGCTAGTTGATTGCAGAAGGGATCCACTTTTTCCCTAATTTTCATAAGGGATAGTTGAACTTGTGTATACACTTCGTCGAGTCTGTGCAATCTCCGTTGGAAGATCGTTGTCTCTTGAGCGCGGGCAAAGGCTTCCACGAAATACGCCATGTGGTATACATAATCTGGCACGGGAAACATAGGCAAAGCGCTTATAACCTCCGGCTGTGGGTATCTGGGACTCCAAGGCGGCGGAAATGCCGCCTGTAAGAAATTATGAACAGAACTAAATGTTGCACGGATCTTCATTCTACACTTAACAAGCTCCTTAAGAAGCTTTCAATAGGCTCTAGTACCTCGACATAAAGGGCTCCATCACCCTTATTTTCAGCTATGCCGCGGGCTTTGTCGATTAGGTATTTGATTATATGCGGATGTAAGTTTAGCGAGTAGTAGTGAACTCCACACGATGCAAAAGTTGCCTCAGTTGCTCTGTCGCTTATATTCTTGTGCTTCAGAACAATTGCCACAGGTATCTGCAGCCTTATGCCTCTCCTTTTACTTTGTGCTGAGGGGCACTGCTCGATGTCGAGATACTTCTTTATCTTATTAAATATTGCGTCGTTAGAAAAGTCTATATCTGAGCCTTGCAGTCTAGCATATAGTATTAATGTATATGTCTTGTTAGCGTAACGTAGTTTCGCTATTCGTATACTTAGGTTTCCCACTAAGTTCTTATCCTCCGTGGTGCGTATCTCGAAGTTCTTTTTCTTGAGGTGTTGCAAGATATCTGTATATAAGACCTCAACAGCCCTTTGCACATCTGACGACGTGATTGGAATTACATCAGTAGAACGCCTGTGAAGCTCACGCAACCAATACTGGGCATTTAAAAACCGCAACACCTCAACCTCCATCGCCAAGGCCTTTAGATCTAGCTTCGCATGTTTCTGCCTTATACAATCTAAATCTCTACAATCAAGCGACTGCAACGTGCTCTCTACTTCTCTCATAATCCTGCTGGTTATGCTCCACAGCCTTGCATCAATCCGCGAGACAAAGTCAGCTATAGTAAATATTTGATGTTTATCGCAATCAAAGTTGAAATATGTACAGATACGGTTGAGATACATCTGGTATTCTACGCTATTCATATTTGGCGGTACGTTTAAGACGCCGCCTCTTACATGGTCAAAGGAAAAGCCTAGTGAAGCGAGCCTATCTATGATAGGGCCGACAAATTCCGACGGCGCGAGTAGATATACGCGGAGATAACCATCGGAGCCCCTCACGATTGGGGCAAACCGTTGAAACACTTGAGCCATGTCTCTCCGCTCGTGGAAATCATTACGGTACACCTCATCAAGTCTATCGAATTCATCAATAACCACATTTAGCCTTCTGCCGGTTTTTTTCACCTGTTCTATAAGACTCTTGAAGCACTCCTCCAGGGTTGCGCCTTCAAGTTTAAAGACGCCAGGCTCATAGTTAGCATATACTGCATAACCTATTGGCGGGACTGGGTTTTCAATATAATAGAGTATTGTAGACCAGAAGTCGGACGAGCCGCAGACGCGCGGTGTCTTTCCATTACCCGAAACCTCCCGAAGCAGAATATGTACAGTCCATTCTCTCCCCCTTGTTTCGTTGACTAAGTAACGCCCAGCTACAGTTTTACCAGTTCCATAGTACCCTAGGACGAGACTAAGACCCCTCATGTTAATCATGTCGTCGTATACAATACGCCTAACTACCAACTCGTTACCACCTATACCTTCTACTCTTTCTCTGAAGGTTTTAATCACGTCAGTGATTGTCATACGTCCACATCGGGTATCTCGACATTTAAAACCCAAACCTTCACGTTATCTTGAATTGATACCAGTTCGAGGTCTGCTTTAATTTTAACGTTAGACGTGTAGCTGAAGCGATACACTACGACGTCTACGGGTATCGGCATATTGACCCATTTCTTAACGTTTTTTGACGCTCGCTCTGTAGTTGTGAACTCGGCATAGAAGGGCTCACCGTTTACCGTTACTTGAGCATCCACCCGACGCTCCAACACGGGGATCTCACCGCCTAATGCGGTAATAATATTCATACTGCTCCTCATTCTTTTATGAAGCCGTGCCAGCAACAGCAACATAGTTCCTGCCAGCTCCTGGTACTTCTTGTTGAGACTTAACGCCATTGCCCAGTCCGTATACTTCCCTCCGGTCATGACCAATGGCTACCAGTTTGGTATAAATATCTTTTCGTGTAGGAGCGTTGATGCTCCTTAATACTTAAAAGGGGGTTCTTTGTTTTTCCTATGATGCGCAAGGTTTACGACCGGCTTAGCGTTGCGGTTGGGTTACCGTGGTTTGTGGCGTTTAGCGGGGGCAAGGATTCGACTGTCATATTAGACCTTGTATATAGATTTAGTCAAGACCGCCACGTGGATTTCACCGTACTTCACAACGAGGAACTCCTCAAGCCGCCGCCGCACTTTGAGTGGGTTTACTACGTGCTTTCGGAGGTGGCTAGGAGGGGGGTCCGCATCCTCGTCACGGTTCCCCGCGACGACTACTTAACTATGATTTTTGAGAGGAGATACTCGCCGCCTGGACCTGCGTTTATGTGGTGCACGGCGCGGTTTAAGCAGAGACCTACAGCCAAGCTTGCCGAGATGTTGGCTTGGCGGAAATATGCGCTTCTCACAGGGGTGCGGATGGGCGAGTCGTGGCACAGATCTGTATACATCAAGGCTAGGTGCAAGATAGGCGACGTCTGCGGCGAGGCGTATTTCATACAGAAGATGACTGACCACGTCGTGCACCTCGCCCCAATAGTAGACTGGAGCGACTATGATGTAATTGTCTATTTGAAAAGCCGCAAACAGCCATGGAACCACCAGGGCTACTCCTACCTCCTAGAGCGGATCTACTGCGGCGAGACCAAGATAAGGACTGGGTGTACTTTGTGTACCGTGGTTGAGCGTGACTCTATGCTAGAGATGTACGCCAGGTGCCACGGCGATCAGAGGTATCTAAAGGTAGCGGAAATTAAAGAGGAGCTGAGGGCTATAGGCTTTGACTGGGACATGAGGCTCTACAAATCTAAGAAGCTCAACGACATCGGCATCAAGACCGTAAAGGAACTACTGATAGAGCTCTTCGACAGCTTTCCCGAGCTCCTCGCCGGCTACGCCACCTTCAAGCCAGAAGTAATAGAGAAGCACCTACCAGAGGTGGCGCACCACTTGAGCAAGTTTAGGCTGAACCTACCCCCAAACATTGAAGTAGTCCAACTATAAAGTCCCTATTATTTTACCCTTCTGCTATTAATACATATGTGTCTCTTATTTCCACCGACCCTTTCTAAAAAATTAATGTCAGAAAAAGCACACATGGGAAGGCCGCGGTGATTACGCCGCGAGTGACGCTGAGGGCCGCCGAACAGGCGATGCTTGATCGTGCGCGCCTGCAACTACTTGAGCATGTCCGAGGCTGTGCGTGCTATGGTTAAACACTACTATGAGGTAGTGCTATCCACGTGCCAGCGGCAGGCCTAGTTTTCGGTGGCGGGAAGACAGGCAGGCGTTCTCTGCCGGTTCCGTGGAGAGCTAAAACTAACTAAAGAGTTTTAGCATATTCTCTCGCCACCGCGGTAAACGCTAGCAAACCCTTCAGTTTGAACACTTGCTCTAGCGTTGGCAAGTGCAGTGGTTGTGTTGAAGGCCGACAGACGCCGCGTTTCCTCCCCCCGACCGCGTCTGCAGGAGCTGACTCACAGGGCTGTAAGCCAAGACCTGCAGACGGCTTAGACAATCTACCCGGCGTTGAGATCGGCAAAATTGTTTTAATAGCCATGGCGGCATTTCTGGCAGTTTGTTTAGCAAGGAGGTGTCGTTGAGGAGCTCAGATATGTTGGGTTTGTCAGAAAGGCGGGCCAGCCCTTGAGGGCCTCAGCTTCTTTCACGTATTGGGCCAGCCCCCTCTGGCGGAGGGCATACAGCTTCTCTGACGGCGGTTTGCCACCACGTTTCTGCGCCTGGCGTGGGTGGGGCCGCGGCGCCTTTTACAACCTCCGCGGCGCCTATTTCGGCGAAGAGGTCTAGCCTACGCCGCGTAAGGTCGAGGGTGAGGCGGAGAAGCCCCACGCTTCTGTGCATGCACAGGTATGCGGCGACTGCCTCTACAAGCCTGTCCATGAAGAGGAGGGGAGAGGTGTGTGGGCCGGGTGGAGGCGTTGGGTGTCCAGCCTGTGGAGGCTGTGTTTGAGTTGGTGCTGGTTTATATTTCTATCGCTTAAGGCGGCGGCATATACGCAGTGCGGCGCCTTTCATCTAGGTTGTAGCAACAGCCGTAGCCGCCAGAGGCCGAATTCCCCTTGTTAAACTAATTTGTCAATTCGGAAATGAGGCGTTTTAAACTGCGTCTCTGCGCAAACTTAACAAAATATGTTAGTTCTAGGAGACGGCGTTTTAAACTGCGTGTTTCTGCGTGTGTTTACTAATTTATCGTTTTTCTTTCGTATAATATTAGCGGTTTTGCGTAATGTTTTTAAGGGTGTGTTTTTCTGGGGTTATGGGTCGGGTGGAGGTGTTGAGGATGCCGGAGGTGCGGTTCGCAAGGCGTTGTTGGGTGTCTGTGGGTGGTGTGGATGTGGATGAGGTAGTGGTGGTTAGGGTGGGCGATATGTATGTGGTGGGTGTGGTTGACGACTGGTATGCGGTGCCTGTGGAGGCGGTGAGGCGGCTTCTGGCGAAGTGGTTTAACGTGGGCGAGGAGGAGGTTTCGCTAGAGTGTTGATATGGAGCTTTGGCAGTACTACAAACAGGTTTGGGAGGCTGAGAGGGCGCTTAAAGCCGCCGTACCGACGGCGTGGCTTGTGAAGGGCGGCGTGGCGTTTGCCGTGGTGAAGTTTCCGCGTAAAGCAGAGCCTGGCGGGTGGTGGGCGGAGAAGGCGTGGATAGCCACGCCGTGGATATTTAGCAACGGCTTATACGGCGTGGAGGTGGTGTTTGAAGACGCCAGGTTTACAGCAATCGCGTGTCCGCAATACGGCGAGAGGCTGGCCGACGTGGAGGAGGTGCACGTCCTGTTGAACACGGAGCCAGTAGTCGGCTTTAGGCTACACGACAGCGCCGTGCAGTGGCTCAAGGGATGGGCCATGGCGCTTCAGAAAGAGACTGTGAAGAAGGAGGCGGTGGAGAAGGCTAGGCGCGTAAAGCACTGCCAAAACCTCTAAACCCAACCTTTTTTGTCAACCTCCCTCCCCCCGCCGTCTTAAACCGTTTTTTCTTTCAGACTATACATTTTTTGTTGTTCTTAAGAGTCGGCGTCTTAAACTGCGTACTTTTTAGACAGCTTAACTATTTAGTCGCCTTTACTCTTTATTATTATATCGATTTTGCGAAAACTTTTTAAAGGTTGGTTTTTCTCCAGGTCATGACCGGGTGTCCGGTCTGTGGGGGTTCGGTAATAACCGACCTGCAGAGGGGCGAGGTGGTGTGTGCGCAGTGTGGGCTGGTGGTGGTTGAGTCAGCAGTAGACACTGGGCCGGAGTGGCGTGTCTTTGACGAGAGGGAGAAGAGGCGGGTTAGGACGGCCCCGCTTAAACTAGTCGCCAAGACGGATATGGCCGTGAGGCCGGAGCATGGCGTGCGGTGGCGTAGGTTGGCGAAGTTTCACAGAGAGACGCTTCACGGCTTTGAGAGGAGGCTGTCGGCAATAGGAGGCGAGATTAGGCGCGTAAAGGAATGCGTCAGTCTACCGCAGAACGTGGCTGAGGAGGCTGAATTGCTAGTGAAGAGGTATTTTGACGTAGTGGGGGGCTTTCCGCCGGAGGTGGTTGCCGTGGCTGTCCTGTGGACCGCCGCGAAGGCGGCCGGCGTGCCTAGGCCGCTGGAAGACTTCCTCAAATGTAGTAAGGCTGAGGAGCGGAGGGTTAGGAAGGTGGCGTGGAGACTGAAAGAAGTAATGAAGCTGGGGAGGAGGCCCTCCCTTGAGGACTACGTGGGGACGCTGGCGGCTAGAGTCAACCTGCCGGCGTCTATTGCTAGGTCTGCGGTGGAGCTTTTGGAGAGGAATAGGAGGCTTCTGTTTGGTAAGAATCCGTGGGTTTCTGCGGCGGCGGCGCTGTGGCTGGCGTCGCTTAAGAGGCTGGGCCTCTTAAAGGCGTTGGCTGAGGCGGCTGGCACAACTCCCACAAGCGTGAGGAACGCCGCCAATAGGTTGAAGGTATGAAGGTTTGGAAGATAAGGCAGTACCTCCCCGCACTGCTTTTACACATACAGAGGCGTGTAGATGGTGAGAGGGGCTTTCTAGTCGCGGTGAGGACGCGGGACGTATGCGGAGTGGATAGGCGGTGTGGTAGGGCTGTGCACAGCCTCATGATGCGCCTAGTGGAGAAAGGACTCGCAAAGAGACACAAGAAGGGCACCTACCTAATCGAGAGGAGGGCTGTGGAGGAGGTCTTGACGGCCCTTAGGGAGTGGATATGACGACGGCGGCCAAAAAGATCAAAACCACAGCCGCCGTTTTTGAACTGCCGCAGAAGCTGGGCATCCTTCAGTATGTGGAGTATGAGCCTCCTCCGCGGGAGTGGTGTACCGACGGGTGCCTATACGAGGGGGTGCTGACGGCTGAGGGCTGTCGCAGAGGTGTGTGCGTGCGTTACCGCGTGTGGGTTCATTCAAGGGATAGGAGGAGGTGGGAGGCTAAGGAGAGGTGGAGGAGGCATAGGGATGAGGAGGTGGGTGGGTGCCTTAGGCAACAGGTGGCTGATGCGTTGTGGGAGCTGGCTAGGCGGTTTGACGTGGGTGTGTGGTATGAGTATGTAAGAGTGGGTGTGGGGATTAATCAGTACGACGTCTTCTGCGGCGTTGTCGTAAACGGGGTGAAGCTGGCCCAGCCGTATTGTCGCGCGGTGGAGGAGTGCGTTCAGGAAATACTAAGAGAGTATAAGAGGGAGCTGGAGAGGACGAGGGAGCCGCCTGAGTCGGCTTTAGTTATCAAGATCGACCCCGTAGAGGAGCTTCTAAAGGAGTACCCGGAGCTACAAGCATTCGGCGTGGAGTGGGTTAGGAAGTGGCTGGATCTTAGGGAGAGGTTAATCGAAATCGCGAAAATTATGCGCAGATATCCGTGGATGGTGGAGGTGGTGAGGCAGAGACCGATGAGCATCCTCCATCCGTACATGGTGGAGATTTACGTGGCGAGAGATGGCTCTGATGTGTGCCTCTCCCTCACCTCGTCGAAGGCGTACTGCGCACAAGACGGAGCCGTGAGGGCGATCAAGCTGGAGCTGGAGTTTAAGCGGTACGAGACGTACGAAGACAAGATTAGAGAGGTGTACCGCCCCAAGGGGCTATTAGCATTTGCCGAGGCGGCGAGGGAATATGTGAGGGTGCTCTAGCCCCTTTTAGTCGCTTGTGTTGTTTTTGCGTCTCGTGCAGAGCCCAGCTCTAGTGTAAATCTAATAAATTTCTTTCTCCGCTGGCTTAAGGCGCTTCTCTGTCGGCGTTTACATATTTTATGGCTAAAGCTGGATGGGCACGAGAATAGAGGAGAGGTAAAACTATACAAACTCAAGGGACTACCATATCCACAGCGGCGGCGAGGAATATGTAAGAGAATAAGAGAATATGAACATAATAAAAAACGGGCCCGCGGAACCGCTACTCCGCCGCTCTGCCTGGCTGAGCTACGGCCCCGTTGATGTACTCCTGTAGGCTTTTAAGCTTTTCTCCCCACACGTCTGGCTGTTTCTGACATGGGACGTGTCGGGGCTCCTTGTGGTATTCCCTTGTGTCCACTTCATACTGCATCTGCTCCAGTCAGAGGAGCCGGGTAGAGGTCGTCATGCCGCCGTTGTGAACACCTATACGTTGGTCCCTCCTCTAAACAAGCAGTAGAGTCTCTTCAGAAGGCTGGCTTCAAAGCAGTGGAGCCTGTCATAGAGAAGAGGGACTTGCTGGACGAGTCTTGGCGGCTGTGGAGAGGCTTGTGGAGTCTATAAGGGAGCTACCGCGGCTTGATTAGTAGATATCTATCGAGGATCAACTTGACGCGGTCTTTTTCTATGTAGAACTCGACGGGGATTCTGTACCCCCTCATGTAGGTGTAGAACTTGGCGTAGTCCTCGCGCACCTCTTCGGGCAACAGGTACAGCTCCTCGCCGAGTCTGCTCCTCACGATTAACACGTCGCCCTTAGCCTTCACCGTGTAAGACACCGTGTTTCTGTACCCCCTGTAGAGCCCCTCCAGAGTCTTGGCCACGTGTTCCCTCAGCAGAAAGGGGAGCTTCCTCACCGGGTCTTCCCCAAGCACCGACGCCAGCGCATATAGCGCGATGTAGGACATGGGGTACCCCATGGAGTTCGCCAGCACAACCACGCCCAATCTCTCCTGGCGTATGTAGGCCATGTATGCGGTGTATACCAACACGTTGCCGCCGTGCGCCACGAGCTTCCTCCCGAAGAAGCTCTCGCTTACTACAAAGCCGTAGCCGTACCCCTCATCGCCCAGCAACTTCCAGGGCACCTCCACGCGTTTAGTCTCGGCCTCTTCTAACAACTTGGCGTCTATCACCTCCACATCGCCGTATCTCCCTCTGCCTATAAGCATGGCGATGTACTTCGCCATGTCTAGCGCATTGCTCATGACGCCGCCGTCGCTGTATATGCCAAACGGGATCCTCGTAGATCTGGGCTTGCCTGTCTGCGGGTCCAGCACATAGGGCTTCGCCACGTCTGGATCTTTTTCCACATCACCTGCATATATGTACGTCCTCGACATGCCCAAGGGCTCCAATATGTGCCTCTTGACGCAGTCCCAATACGGGCGTTGCGACACCTTCTCAATGAGCAAACCTAGGAGGACGTAGCCCTCGTTTAGGTAGAAGAAGCGTCTTCCGGGTCTCTCCACAGCCCAGCTCTCCGCGCCGCTTAGAAACGGCAGCACGTCCTGCGGCTTGGCAACAGGCATCCACGCCTCGCCGAGCCCCAGCATCCCCTCAATAAACGCCTCTGCGTACCCAAGCGCGGGCAGGCCGGAGCTGTGGGTGAGCAGATGCCAGATCTTTACAGGCTCGCCGAGAGGCCCCAGCCTCAGGTGGACGTATTTCTCCAGCTCGTCGTCGAGACTCAGCCGCCCCTCCTCCACCTGCTTCAAGACGCAGAGCGAGGTGAAGGTCTTGGTGATGGATCCTATGCCGTAGATCGTGCCGGGCGTTGCTGGGACGCCGCGTTCCACGTCTCTAAAACCAAAGGCGTTTACGTAGGCCAGCTCTCCGTCTTTCACAACGGCAATCGCCACGCTGGGCATTTTATACTCCGACATCTTTTCCAAGATAAAAGCCTCCAGGCTCCGCCACTCCGGAGACGACATGTTTACTCCAGGCCTGCCTCGGTTATTCTGTACTCAATCCTCACGTCTGGCGCCATGCCGGGGACGTCCAGAGGCCACATGTAGCCCTCTGGCTTCGTCTTGTTGGGCCTCACCATCATGAAACGAACATTTACGGCGTGGGCCAGCACGTTGCCGCCTGCCGGCCTTTTGACGCCTATAGCAAACGCCTCGGGCACGTCCATGACCTGGTTCGTCAAGATAGACGTCAGGCCGAAGGTGCGGGCGTG
>Ga0080008_133427_pt1 | contig 17373 bp, 18 predicted proteins | sample ConCONMetagenome_FD_69211 | JGI IMG/M metagenome (GOLD analysis project Ga0080008, IMG submission 69211) | Hot spring microbial streamer communities from Conch Spring, Yellowstone National Park, USA - CON_C (SPADES assembly) (version 2) | ecosystem: Environmental > Aquatic > Thermal springs > Hot...
CACGCTAAGGCCCCGCATTTGAACTATGTTGGTGATAGTATTGTAGGTGAGTATTCAAACCTAGGAGCTGGCACGATAACAGCGAACTATAGGTTTGACGAGTCAACGGTTAAGGTAACCATTAGGGGTTCGAGGGTTGATAGTGGGTTGAGGAAGCTCGGGGCCATGATCGGAGGCTATGTGAGGACTGGTATAAACGTGTCTATAATGCCTGGCGTTAAGATAGGATCTAGAGCTTGGATATGGCCTGGCTGTATCGTAGATAGGGATGTTGGGCCTGGTGAGAGGTTCAATTGCTGGGCCCGGTAGGGGTAGCGTACCCTAGTAGTAGGAGTGTTGCCCTATCAAGTCTAGCCTACCACATGCTAGTTGGCATGCTTGAGGAGAGGGGTGTGGGTGTTAGAAGGTACTTCTTCGAGGACGGGGAGGTCGTCGAGCTTAAAAGGTACAAGGGTAGCCCGAAGTCCAACATAGCACTCCTAGTGAGCCTACCCTACGAGCTAATGTACGCTGACATGGTTAAAATGCTGGACTCCATGGGCATACCTGTTTTCAGGAACACTAGAGGTGACGAGCACCCGATAGTGATAGCCGGGGGCCCTGCGGTCACAGCGAACCCCCTACCAGTCCTCGACATAGTGGATGCGGTACTAGTAGGAGAACTAGAGCCGGTCATAGACGGGATTGTCGACGCTCTGTCTAGGGATGGTAGGAGCTCCAGGTTGAAAGCACTATCAGATGTTGAAGGCCTCCTAGTCCCAGGCTATACCAGCGGGCCTGTGGAGAGGGTCTACGCTAGGGATCTAGATACGTCATGGTACCCTGTAAGGCAGGAGCTCATAGGCGATGTAGAGCCCGTGTGGGGTAGAGCATTCATACTAGAGACAACGAGGGGGTGCGCTAGAGGTTGCAGGTTCTGCATGGAGGGCTACATATTCAGGCCTAAGAGGGATAGGAGCTTCCAGACGCTGAAAAAGCTTCTAGAGGAGGGGGTCGAGGTTAACAAGGTCTCTAAGGTTAGCTTCTACAGCTTAATATTCTTCGACAACCCGGCGGCTGATAAGATACTGGAGTACGCTGTAACAATGGAGCTTGAAGTGTCAGTACCAAGCATTAGAGCTGAGACGCTAACAGTGGAGAGAGCAAGGCTGATAGCGGAGGGGGGGCAGAGGACAATAACCATAGCCCCTGAGACTGGAAGCTGTGTAATAGCAAAAGCAATACTAAAACCCATAGGCCCCAAGCTTACACTGGAAGCTGTGGAAAACGCTCTAGAGGGGGGCATAAGGAACGTAAAACTATACCTGATGACAGCTCTCCCCGGGGAGACAGAGGAGGACGTGAGGGAGACGATAAGAATGGCGGTAGAGGTAGCGGAAACAGTTAGGAGGAGAGGTGGGGTCGTAAAGGCGACGGTGAACCCGCTAATGCCAAAACCACAAACACCACTACAATGGCTGGGATTCGATGTGGGGGAGGCGGAGAAAAAGCTGGAGTGGATAGGGAGGGAGCTCTCGAAAGCTGGTATCGAGGTATCCACGTTCAACCCGGACTGGGCAGCGGTAGAGGTAGCAATAGGGAGGGCCGGGGTGGAGATGGGCAAGCTCATAGTAGAATGGGCTAGAAAGGGGGGAGGGCCGAGGACGTTAATAAGGGTGGCGAGGAACCACGGTGTAAACATAGAACACTACCTAAAAACATGGGATCCAAACGTAACACCGCCATGGCATGAGGTGGTGAGAAGCCCCTATGCGGACTTAGAGTTACTCAGGAGAGAGTTTAGAATGTACATGAATGTAATACACGCCAGGGGGGACGTTAGACTCAAAATACCAGGATGTGATACTCGATGAGCCACCTCGAGTTAAACACCTCCTAGACGTCTAGTCCAACGACCTGGAACCCTCCTCGGCAGGAATACTACTAGGGGGGCTACCCCGCATTCCTTGGGATCCCGCATACTCGTATTGAAGCTCGGCGGTATCAAGGCTGTTGTTAAGCTTAAAAGGTCTATTTCTCGAGTTACTAGCTGGCAATGGATGGTGCATAGTGTATGGCTAAGTCCGCGTACCACTACATGAAGCTTCTGTGGAAGAGGCCCTACGATGGTGAGCACGGGCTTCTGATGAGAGCTAGGCTTATAGAGTGGAGGAGGCAACCCTCGATTGTAAGGGTTGATACGCCTACAAGGCTTGATAGGGCTAGGGAGCTCGGCTACAAGGCTAAGCAGGGTGTTATAGTTGTCAGGGTTAGGGTTAGGAAGGGTGGTAGGAGGAAGCCTAGACCTAATAAGGGTAGGAGGCCCAAGAGGATGGGTGTCTACGGTTTCGCTCCAGCTAAAAGCCTTAGGTTGATTGCTGAGGAGAGAGCCCAAGCCAAGTACATGAACATGGTTGTCCTCAACAGCTACTATGTAGGCGAGGATGGCAGGTACAAGTGGTATGAGGTTATACTAGTGGATCCAAACCATCCATCAATCAAGAGCGACCCGGAGCTAAACTGGGTGTGCTCTGGCAAGCATAGGGGGAGGCCTTTCAGAGGGCTTACAAGTGCTGGTAGGAAGATGAGAGGGCTCCTCAAGAGTAGAGGGTTAAAGGGCACCCATAAGTATAAGTGGAAGAAGAAGGCTAGAGAGAGGGAGGAGAGGAGGAGGCACGAGGCTAGTAGGGGTGCCAGGTTAATAAAGCCCAGCGAGGAGTAGGGATCCACGGGGAGGGCATGGCGATCCTATCGCTACAAGCTAGAGCCTACGTACACGCTACGGAGAACAGGGATAAGGTTGTAAAGGCTATCCTAGAAGTGTTCCCTGAAACACTTAGGGGTAGCTTGAGGTTTGAAACAGATGTATACGAAGGCTACTACGGCAACCCCATAGAGGTGTTAACCGTAGAAATAGAGGATCCAAAGGGTGCTCTTGAAACACTAAAGTACATTGTGGGGAGGTTGAGCGAAGCTGATAGGATGAGGCTTAGCGAAACACTAGAGGATAGGGTTGACAAGCAGGGAGGACTCTACATGAGGTTAAGTAAACAGAATGCCTTCAAGGGTATCCTTGCGCTAGAGGAGGGTGACGATGTTATAAGGGTTCACGTTAGGTTTAGTGGTGGAAAGAGGGAGGCTTTAAAATACTATAAGGAGCTCCTCGCAGGAGCACGGGGCTAGAACTTCATGAAGATAGGGTACGCTGATCTCTCAATAAGACCGGTTGATGACGATGTAGCATTGAGGATGATCAAGCTGGCATCTAGGCTGGGCTACAAGATCCTAGCGGTCGAGTACAGGGATAACCTGGATATGGGGAGGTTAGCGAGTGTAGCTAGAGGTGAGGGTGTTAGGATAGTTACGAGGGTTACAGTTAGAGGTGCAACCAGGTCTGACATCAGGGTGGCTCTCGACAGGGTATGGGATTTAGTTGGAGGTAAGGCTCTCGTGGTCGTCGAAGCAGAGTCTATCGATGCAGCTAGATACGCTGGGGTTAACAAGAGGGTTCACGTACTCAGGGTAAAGCCTGGAACAGAGGTATTCATAGATAAGTCCCAGGAGAGGCTTTTCAGGAGCAGGGGTTGGGGGGCTTTCGAGGTCCCACTATCATACGTTTCCAGGGGGGCATCCATAGGCTACCTCTACGAGGTAGTTGATAGGGTTAGGAGGCTTAACGTTAGAGCTATTGCTGTTAGCGATGCCGTGGACGAGTATACGATGTGGAGCCCTGTTAGCATAATAGGGCTACTCCACACCCTCGGGCTTAGGCCAGAGCAGGCCGCATCATGGGTTTCAAGCTCCCCAGCGTCAATAGTATCCATGGCTATCGGGGATATCAGCGTTTAACCTCCAGCACTCTATGCAAACCCTAGGTGTTACACGTGGAAGCTTCAAGCATACTCCTAGGTGTTGTAGGTAAGACCAACGTCGGTAAGTCGACGTTCTTCTCAGCAGCTACGGAGATAGACGTCCCGATAGAGAATAGACCCTTTGTCACAATAGATCCTAATATCGGGGTAGCCTATGTTAGGAAGAAATGCCCCCACGTGGAGCTAGGCCTACCTGGGTGTAATGCGTCTAACAGTATTTGCAGGCTTGGTTGGAGGTTCATTCCAGTTAAGATAGTTGATGTAGCAGGCCTGGTACCAGGAGCTCACCAGGGTAGGGGTCTTGGGAATAGGTTCCTGGATCACGTGAGGAGAGCTGATGCACTACTACTGGTGGTGGACGCTAGCGGCTCCACCGACGAGGAGGGTAGACCCGTTAAACCAGGCACCTATGATCCGGTTAGCGAGGTTAAGCAAATGGTGTTCGAGATAGAGGAGTGGATGTTCAACATAGTGTTAAGGGATTGGGATAGGCTATCAAGGCTCATAGATACAAGTGGGGCTCTAGACGTCGCAGGAGCTCTAGCCCAAAGGCTATCCGGCCTGAGCATAAACAAAAACCATGTAGCTAGAGCTCTTGAACTAACAGGTCTTGAATCAAAGAAGCTTACGAGCTGGACGAGGGAGGATCTAAGATACTTCGTAGGCGAGCTTAGGAGGGTATCTAAACCCATAGTAATTGTAGCTAATAAAGCTGACATCCCCGTAGCTGAGGATAACATTAGGAGGCTTAAGGAGGAGTTTAAAGGTGTACCCGTAGTACCGACAAGCTCCCTAGCAGAGTTAATCCTTAGGAAAGCCTCGGCTAAGGGCCTCATAGAGTACGTACCCGGGGATAGTAGCTTCAAGGTTGTGGGCAACCTTCCCAGCGACATGGCTAAGGTTCTAGGGAGGGTGGAGGAGCTCGTGTTGAAGAAGTGGGGTTCAACGGGTGTCCAGGAGGTCTTAAACGAGGCCGTATTCAACCTATTAGACAACATAGTAGTGTACCCGGTAGAAGATCCTGTTAAGTTAACGGACAAGCAGGGTAGGGTGCTACCAGACGCACTAATAGTACCAAGGGGGTCCACGGCTAGGGATGTAGCGTACAGGATACATAGCGAGCTAGGGGAGACATTCCTATACGCTATAAATGCTAGGACGAAACAGAGGGTAGGTGAATCGTACAAGGTCAACGACGGGGATATCGTAAAGATCGTAGCAACAGCTGCTAGGAGGGTCTAGCTCCTCACAAGAGCCCTAGCCCTCTTAAGAGAACCGGTAGTGGATATGGGTGCTAGTAGTAACCTCCTACCATTAAAATCCCTGGTAAGACCTAGAACTGCTAGGGCGTGCAACTTAAACTCCCTCCTAACCCTCAGGATACCCCTCCTCCTAACCTCATCATACTCTATAAGCTTAACCCTTAAACGAGCTTCACCTAGCTCACCGTAAACCCTCCTAACGGTACCCATTATGGCGTCCCTCAATTCCTCGAACTTAACAGGCTCCACACCGAGAACCTCGAATACAATGTACCTCTTCCCCCTCCTAGAAGCCCTCCCACCAGCCCTCAAGGTGTACCCTATAGTAGGCTCTCTCGCAAGCCTCCTCACCACAAGGTACGCTACCACAGCCCCACCAGCGGATCCCATCAAAGCCCCTAGTATTAAGGGTAGCAGGATCCCCGACACCCAGTCCAACCCTAACTCCACTTAAAACATTACCCCAGCTTAGGGGTTAATAGCGATACCCTTACCCTCTAAAGGACTGGCGTTCACCAGATCCTGAATATGGAGATTAAAGGTTTAGTTCATAGCCAGAGGATTGGAGGTGGGCTGGGTGGCTTTCCCCACACCACAGGCTATGGCGTACGATAGGGCTGCCACCATATTCTCACCGGAGGGTGACCTATACCAGGTTAGGTACGCCTTCGAGGCTGTTAAGAAGGGGTGGACGAGCCTGGGTATTAAGAGTTTTAAGGGTGTAGTTCTAGCCGCTGAGAAGAGGAGGCTATCCTCCCTCCTCGATGTAAGTGATATAGAGAAGATATACAAGGTCGACGACCACGTGGGGGTCGCCTTCGCAGGGATGGGTAGTGATGGGAGGATACTCATAGACTATGTGAGGTTGGTAGCGGTAAGGCACAGGCTTGTTTACGGGGAGCAGGCGACTGTAGAGTACCTAGCTAAGGCTGTGGCAGATGTTAAGCAAGCTTACACTCAACACGGTGGTGTGAGGCCCTTCGGCGTAGCACTTATATTCGGTGGTGTGAACTCAGATGGTGCTGTTAAGCTATACAGGACGGATCCTGGAGGACAGTACTTCAGCTACAAAGCAGTAGCAATAGGGATGGGTGATAGCTTCGTCAACAGCTTCCTGGAGAAAACGTACAGAGAGGATCTATCCATAGATGCCATGATCAAACTAGCAATAGAGGCTTTATTCAAGAGTAGGGTGGCCGCGGGGGATGAGAAGAAGGAGCAGCTCTCCCAGTCATTCCACGAGCTAGTGGAGATAGGCTACGTTGATAGAGAGGAGAGGATGTTCAGGAAACTAGCACAGGAGGAGATTAAGAGCATAATTAAGAGCCTGGAGCCGGAGCTCCTAGCATAAAACTCTAAGAGGTTAAAGGGCTTCTATAATAACACTAGTTCCTAGGGAGTGGTGGAGTGTCTAAGAGAAGCTACGTAGTGGCGTGGATTGAGATTAAAGGTGAGAGGTTCGAGATACTAGTTAAACCAGAACAAGCCTTCAGGTACAAGGAGGGTGAGAAGCTGGATTTAAACGAGGTCCTCTGGACGGATACTGTGTACAAGGATAGCAGGAAGGGGCTTAAAGCAAGCCCTGAGAGCTTAAAGAAGGCTTTTGGCACGGATGATGTGAGGGTTATAGCTGAGAGAATCCTGAAGGAGGGCAAGATACAGTTAACTGAGGATGAGAGGAGGAGGCTACTTGAGGCTAAGAAGAGGAAGATTATAGCCTATATCGCTAGGAACGCTGTAGACCCTAAGACGGGGATGCCGATACCAGAGTCTAGGATTGAAGCGGCCATGGAGGAGCTAGGTATAGGTGTAGACCTGTACAGGGATGCTGAATCCCAAGCCTTGGAGATCGTCTCCAAGCTATCAAGGGTAATGCCTATAAAGATCGCTAAAGCACTGATAGAGTTCATAGTACCGTCAGATGTAGCTAGCAGGGTTGCATCGGAGGCTAGGAGGATTGGCGAGGTTAAGAGGAGCGAGTGGCTCAAGGACGGTAGTTTAAAGGTTGAAGTAGAGGTTCCAGCTGGAGCTCAAATAGAGGTTATTAACAAGATACAGGGTATAGCTAAGGGTAGGGCTACAGTGAACGTTAAGGTGGTAGGCTAGATGGCTAGAGAGCTACACGGATCCATAGTGGTTCCCGGGGAGAGGTTAGGTTCCAAGGTTGAGGGCAAGCATCCCTACACGCTCGACATGGGGGGAGTTAAGGTGGCAACAGTTATAGGGCTCCTATCTAAGAGGGATGACAAGAATGTCTTCATAAACCTTAAGGGGGTCTACATGCCCGAGGTAGGCCACATAGTCATAGGCCTTGTGGAATCAATAGCTATCACCAGCTGGCAGGTTGATATAAACTCGCCGTACCAGGCTGTGCTCCCAGCACACGACTTCCTAGGTAGGCCCTTCAACCCGGCAACAGACGATCTATCCAGGTACCTCAAGCCAGGTGACTATATCAAGGCTAAAATCGTCTTATTCGATAAGACCAGGAACCCCGTTCTAAGCGTTCAGGGGGACGGCCTGGGGAGGATCGTCAGCGGATTCATAGTAGATGTATCCCCATCTAAGATACCAAGGGTTATAGGGAGGAAGAGGAGTATGATTAACATGATAGAGGAGAAGACAGGGTGTACGCTGTTCCCAGCCGTTAATGGGAGAGTTCACATAGAGTGCCCTAATAAGGAGCTCGAGATGATAGTGATCATGGCCTTGAAGTTGATAGAGGCTGAAGCCCACACGATAGGCTTAACAGAGAGGGTTGCAAAGTTTATAGAGGAGGAGAGGGCAAGGAGGGGTGTATAGCTTTGGGTGGTAAAACCCAGGTTAGGTTGATAGACGAGAACGGCCTTAGGCATGATGGTAGGAGGTTTGACGAGCTTAGACCCATACGTATGCAGGTGGGCGTCCTAGCTAACGCTACAGGCTCGGCTCTAGTAGAGTATGGTAGGACGAAGGTTCTAGCAGCTGTCTACGGGCCTAGGGAGCCATTCCAGAAGTACATGGTGCTCCCGGATAGGGCTATACTGAGGGTTAGATACCACATGGCACCCTTCTCGACAACAGAGAGGAAGAGCCCGGCACCCTCAAGGAGGGAGATTGAGTTATCCAAGGTGATAAGAGAGGCTTTAGAGGATATAGTCTTGCTGACCGAGTACCCCAGGACGGTTATCGATGTATTCGTAGAGGTTCTACAAGCTGATGGTGGGACTAGGGTGGCGGGGGTTACAGCTGCATCCCTAGCATTAGCTGATGCAGGGATACCGTTGAGAGGTCTCGTTGCGGGGGTGGCGGTCGGCAAGATTAACGGGGTCCTGGTACTGGATCTAGATGAGGTAGAGGATTCAATGGGGGAGGCTGATATGCCTATTGCAGGTGCACCCGATCTAGGTTTAATAACGCTCTTCCAGCTCAACGGCGTCCTAACGGAGGAGGAGGTGGAGAAGGGTCTCTCGATGGCGTGGAGTGCTATTGAGAAGATAGTCTCGATGGAGAAGGAGGTTTTGAGATCTAAGTTCGAAGCAGTGGGGGAGGAGGCGTAGAGGGTTGAGTGTAACCCCGTTCAAGCTACCCATAATACCCCATATAAAGAGGCAGACCTACATAAGCTTGTACGAGAGGGGGCTGAGGGCTGACGGTAGGAGCATACATGCTCCACGTAGCATCACGATAAAAACCGGGGTTCTAGATAAGGCTGAGGGCTCAGCTCAAGTCAGCCTCGGTAATACACAGGTACTGGTGGGTGTTAAAGTCGAGCTAGGGCAGCCCTTCAAGGATACACCTAACCAGGGTGTCCTCGTGGTTCACGCTGAAAACGTCCCACTAGCATCCCCCATATTCGAGCCGGGGCCCCCGGATGAGAATGCAATAGAGCTAGCTAGAGTTATAGATAGGAGTCTTAGAGAGGTTAAAGCAGTAGACCTGGAGTCCCTTGTCATAAGGGTTGGGGAGAAGGTGTGGAACCTCTGGGTAGACGTGTACGTCCTAGACCACGATGGAAACCTGTTTGACGCAAGCATGCTAGCAGCAATGGCCGCGCTAGCGACAACCAGGATACCGGACTACGAGGAGACGGAGACAGGAGAGATAGTGGTCAAGAGGGAGGGTGCATATAGACAGTTGAAGATAAACTGTATGGTCACAACGGTAACCCTAGCTAAGATAGGGGACTACCTAGTAGTAGACCCAACCTTCGAGGAGGAGGTGATAGCCGACTACAGGCTAGTACTATCGTTCGACGACAAGCTAAGGATTGTAGGAGCTCAGAAAACAGGACCCGGGGGGATGAAGATGGGGGAGCTAAGGGAGGCCATTAGGATAGGGAAGAACGTAGCACAAGTATACCTAAAAACCCTAGACCAAGCACTAAAACAGGGGGCCTAGGATGGGTAGAACAAAGGTAGTAGGGCCAGCGGGGAGATACGGGGCAAGATACGGGGTAAGTCTGAGGAAGAGGGTGAGAGACGTACTATTAAAGAGGTACGCAAAACACACATGCCCATTCTGCGAAGCAAAAGGAACAGTGTACAGGATATCAACAGGGATATGGAGCTGTAGGAAATGCGGAAACACATGGGCGGGAGCAGCGTACACACCAGTCTCAGAACTAGCAACATACATAAAGAAACCAATAGTAAAGAAGGAGTACTAAGCACACATCACCTACCCACAGGGTTCTCCTATCCTAGTGTATACCCGGAGAGTAGCAAGCCCACAGAGTAGACTCTTACCACCAAGGCCATCACAGCCCTACAACAGCCCCATCGATACTCGCAAAAAGCTAGGACTGTGAGTAAAGTCGAGGTGGCTATCACTTCGAGTAAGTAGTTCAAAGCATATTGCAAGATTTAAGTTCTGGTGTAATAGGGTACACGTGGGTACACCTGATGAGCGTAACCGTAACAATTAAGGTGCGTAGGGAGCTGGTAGAGTTGGCCGATAAGATGGTCGGCTACGGACTTGCTAGAAGTAGATCTCACGCCTTCAACATCATGATCGAGAAGGGGTTAAAGGAGGTGCTTAGGGAGGTTGAATACTGGGATAACGTCTACAGGAAAGTGGAGGAGCTGAAAAAGCAGGGGTTCAAGCTAAGACATGGTGGTCTAAGCAGGATACTTGAAGAGGATAGAGGTCGTTAGGAGGCCTTCCAACCTTGATCTACGTTGACACGAACGTCATAATATCCTATATCGATGAACTAGATTCTAACCATGAAAAAGCTAGGATGCTACTCACCTAGCGTTTCCAGGCTTCCTGTCCCAACCCTCTACGTAGACCTTGCTACCCTCGATCCACATCCTGCCGAACATGAAGTATGAGTCTGCGTCAACATCCATGCTTAGGTAGCAATCGGTAATTCGATGTTCTGAAGATTGTTGTCGCGCGCATCCCAATATTCTTGTCCGTTAGCCGGGATGACTATGAAGTATTTAGCCTAGAGGTTTACAACGGTAGAGCTCCTAGAGGGGGCTTTAAGTGATAGAGAGCACGCTGGGTAGATGGATGCGTAGACCTAGCATGGGTCAAAGCCGGTGAAACCCTGTGGTATGACTCCGCCCTCCAGACCACACCTCCTACGAGCTCCAACCTTCCTCCTAGCAGGCCTCCCAGCAGTCATCCCATGCACTCCAAAACATTAGGGCAAGCATCCTATCGTTTAATTCAGACCACCACAGCCCATCTTAAATCGCGTTATAAGGAGTGGAGGCCTACAGCTGTAGGCCCTACACTCTAGGTGTATACCCTGGGTAGCGGGCTCCATGCTTTATAACCATGTGCTTTACACCCTTGTAGACAGGCGATGGAATATATCTTCAAAGCTCTAGCTTAAACACCTAGAACCTCCCCTCCTACGGTAACCCCACCTTAAGCCTAGAATGGATCCGCGTCAACAAAACTCCATGCTAACATCTCATCCCCTAAACCACGTCTCCCACGAGCTCTAGCAGGCTCCCCCCTAACCCTCCTACCCATCATCCCAACATGCTCTCAGCATTAAAGCCAACCATCTTAAAGCTTAACCCAGCCCATCATAACAGGCCTTGAACTATGTTATGGGAGCTGGGGGGCTTACAGCTGTAACCTGTCCTCCACTCTCTAAAACCGTTAACTTAGATTCCAATCAATCAAGCCTAGCATAGTACATCCAACTCCCAGCCCACGGTAATATCGGGGTCGTGGAGGGGAAGGTTGGATCTTAACACAACCCTGTGGAGTCTACTTATAACTCCTCTATAGAAGACTCTAAAGGGGGGGTCTCCTACGCCAACACTATCTAGGACAAGGGTTGGCAGGTATAATAGGACCACGGTATATAATGTTAAGATGCTTCAACGCTCTAAATGCAGTGGTGTGTTTAATCACTACTATGGCACTAGTCTCGGAATAGTAAGGTATCCGAGCTCGCTATTAGGGTTAGTCCAAGAGTTAGAAAATCAACAAAATGATGGGAGGGAGTAGAGATGTCTTTGTACTCGCACGACGAAATTGTGATTGCAGTAGATGAAGCTTTTACTGATATCATTACTCGAGTCTCAGAAGAACTCCTACAAAACCCTAATGTGATAAGCAATTTAGCACTCTACAATAAAATAGTATTATTAAAGGAGTTCCTTCGAAATGGTCAAAGGGAGCGAATAAGGAGGGTAAATAAGCCGCCTATTAGTGGAGCTAAAAAGAGACCTGATCTCGAGTATTTTGGTGGTCTCATAGTCATTGAGGTTGAGTCTAGTGAAGACACATTGGAGATGGGAAGAAATCAGCTTCGCGATTACATCAATGAGTTTTATAGAGATGTAGCTCTGTATGGTATAGTGACAACAGGGCTTTATTGGGAAATATATGAAGTTGTAGGAGGTGAACTAAGAAAAATAGCTGTACTAAAAGGCGACGAGGAAGAGTACCGGAAGTCTTTGCAGTCCGTGATTAGAGGTAAACCTATATACGGCTACCTCTATAACCTAATTAAAGGAGCTTTACTTAAATCAGAAGCCTACCGCTTACCACCTCTCCCCAATAATATACGTAGTATATTCTATCCTGTTATGAGCTATGTAGACGATTTAATAGAACTAATAGATAAATACGATGTACGTAAGAAAGCTCTGTACCAATCTTATAGAGAGATATTGTTGAGAGCTTATGGAAAGCTCACCGATGAGGAGATAGATAGACTCTTTGCTACTCACACACTACTTCAGATGATTGTCAATGTAATTGTTACGGCAACCTTTGGAAAGCTTGAGAAGACTATTATTAAGCCCATTAGGGCTTGCTCCACTGAAGAACTAGAATATGATGTAGCGATTCCCCATCTAATGTGGTGGAGAGAGGTATCTTACATGGATAAAGATTTTGGAAGTAGGGTGGAGGAAATATGTAACGATGCATGTTATAGGGCGTTGCTATTTGATTGGAATTCTCCCATAATTGAGGATGTGTTCAGCCACCTATACGAAGATTTTGTAGAAAGAACGTTGAGGTACAGAATCGGCGAGTACTACACCCCATGGTGGCTTATAGAGTTCATAATTTACCGCATAAAAGCGCAGTTTAGTGTAAGCTTTAAGGATAAGCTTGTCTTTGATCCTGCATGTGGTAGTGGAAGATTCTTGGTAAGAGCTTTCTATGAAAAGGTTTTCGAAGGTGAAGAGCCTGATAAAGCTTACCTAGAGGTGGTAGGTCTAGACATCCTACCCTTAGCAGCAACCATCGCTAGAGCGGAGCTCATAATTGCGTATAGAAGAGCTACTGGAAAAACGCCGCCTGGATCACCATTAGTTTTCTGGGGGGACTTTTTATCATATGAAATCGGGTTGGGGGCTGAGGTTGTAAGAGAGCTCAGTAGAATTCTTAATAGACTTACAATAATAATCTGGGGGGAGACTTGGTTAAACAAATTAGATAAACATAGTATGTTGCTATTCTTAGCAAGACTTGAATACCGAATGGAGCAGATACTTAGAGAATTGATTGAAAGTGGTGCTGGGGTATCAGAAGCCATAGCTAGTATTATGAATAAAAGAACACTTAGATCCGCAGATCCTATAGATGATCTCGTTAACTCACTACTTATGAAAGCACTTCAAGATAGTGAAATTATTCAAGAGATTGCAAATTTAATCAATAGATATGGTAACGCTATTTGGGTTATCCCAATAGTCTCAGACCTATTTGTTAGGTTCTTAACACGAGTAAACCCGGATATAGTGCTTACGAATCCGCCTTGGCTAAAACTAAGCGAGTTGCCGGATTTTGAGTGGGGTAAGAAGTTGCGTGAGTACATTAGAAGAGAGATTATTGATAAGTATAGGGGCACTATCCCAGGTATTTCAAGGGTTAGTGTGAGTGGTGATATAAGCGCTATATTCTTGAACACGATAATAAGGGTTCTGGAGAAAGAAGGATATGTAGGTATAGTTTTGCCTGCTGATCAGAGCTACACACCTAAGAGTCCCCATGGAGCAGGAAAGCTGCTTACATATGCTGTGCTCGGCAAATATAGCGTTGATGGCTCTGCAATCTATGCTGGTGACGCATTTAAACATGGTAGACATGCATCTGTATTCATATTACGGGTGAGGAAAGATGAGCAAAGCTAAGGACACAAAGACTTTGAATATAAATGGTTTTGAGCTTAATTTGAAAAAGAGTTTTGATAAGGATGATAAGCTAGATTTAGCCCACGTTGAGTTAGTCTTTGTCGAGAACTACGCGGATGCGATAAAGCCCCTACTTGAATACTTCTCTAGCTCCTCTGAGCTCATCGGTGTCGAGAGAGTTTCAAGGCAAGGTGCTTTGCTAAGACCACAATTTAGTGGTCATAGAAAGAAGTATGAGGCTGTTGCAGTAGGCCTAGCGATATCTATGGTTCATCACGATGCTGTACGGGGTGTCTTTAGAGGTAGACCTCTCAATGTTGATGAGCTGATGAAAGCTTACGATTACGATGATGTAGTATTCGAGGTGGCTCAAGGAGATCTTCTTAACAATGCCTCGTGGTTCCTTGAGCTAAGCCAGGTCTATCCATTCTCTATTACAAGAGTGTTTAAGATTTTGTACAATCCAAGCATAGTAACTTTGCGGGCTTTTCTCGAAGCTATTTACGGAAAATACAGGAAGGCTTTGAGTGAAACATTTAAGCACCTTAAAGTACCATCTAAGCCTACCTTAAGTAGGGATGAAGTGGAGAAGGGGGATGTCTACATAGTCGTGTACAGGTGCCAGAGAAGCTTTGTAGCCGCTGTACTCTCACCAGCTGTTATTAGGGAGATGCTTGCCACCGGTATAGATAAGCTAATCATCAGTAATACATTAGCTTATCTAATCACACGAGATGAAAATGTGGCTTACTACTATGCGACAGTCTTGAATTATCTTGTACGGGCGGTTAAGATGTTCAAAGGCTCGTTCATACTTAATCAGTATGGCAGGCCGGTTGAAGCAATACGTATTGCGAATCTTGAGTGGAGCGGAGAGGAATGGCAGTTTAAAGTAGCCGAGCTCTCTAGAAAAGCTAGTGAGAAAGCACGCAGAATAACACTCCAATCTCTTGGCATAGTGAAAGACGTGAAACTTTATGAGCTTATCGATGGAGGAACGGATATAGAGATTAAAGATAAGCTTGGTGAAAGAGCCTACGAGGTTTTACAGATTCTCACGCACAGAATTCGTGAAGTTGATGAAGCATTTAGAATTATCAAGGAAAGAGTTGATAAAAACATGTTAAAAGAGGCTGTAGGAAAGGTCGCTGAGGGGGTATAGTAATCATACCTTATGTTATGAGGGTTTTACATGCAATCACAAGACAAGGATATCAGAGCTGGAGCACCTAGTCGAGCCAGTCAGAGCCCTAGTCCTAGAAATGGCTAGGAGGGAGGCTATCGTAGGCGAGGAGAGGGAGGCTGAGCCCAGAGGGAGGAGGGCTAGGGGAGAGGGGGGTTCTAGGGTTGTAAGAAGGCTTAACGAGTTCCTCTAAAGGACCTGAGCAAAAGAAGGGCATAAGCTAAATAGGGGGAGCCTAGACTTCAGCCAGGCCGTGCGGCTTCCGACTTTCAACTCCATTGAATGGATTGAGAGCTACAAGATTTTACAGCCCCCTAACCCTACCCCAACATCCCTAACAGCTCAGGATTAATGGGTGAAGCTTTGAAAACCGATACAGGATTCTAAGAGCTTACACGATAAAACCTTCAGCTGAGCTCTGGAACATGCTTCAGCCAGGCCCGGAGGGGCTAACAGCTGTCAGCCCCCAGCTTAGCTTACCTATGCGACATTACAACTTGCCATCCAGCGTTAGAAAACCGTTTTGCTTCTAGCTTGAACAGAGTCTTGCACACCCCACCCCCTATCTGCCTGTATGATTAGATCGGGCAACTTGCTGGGAGCTCTAGAAGGCCCACTCCTACGATCTCCATCCCCATACCGGCTTCCACATAGGCTTCCAAACCCCCTCCACATGCTAGAGCTCGTGGCTCTAGGCTTTGATCGACCCAGGCCTACCGGGTTTCAGGAGTTTAGGGGGCTAGGTTGAGCTCAGGATATCCGACCGCCCATGAGGTAAAGGCGTTAGGAGCTCTAGGGTTTAGGGCCCAGAGCTAGCCTCTAAGTGTTAAGCTGCTAGGGAGCTCCAGGGCCCCAGCTGTTACACCCCACAAGTTTACGTGGGTGGTAGGGCTACCCCGCTCCAACGGCTAAGCTTACGGTTTGAAGCTCTACCCCCCGCGTTGGGTAGCATGTGTTAGGGAGCTGCAGGAGGGGGAGGGGGGAGGAGGTGCGGGGTTGAGGCTGGGGCCGGGAGGGCCGGTTACCTGCCGGCACCCGGGCCGCCTAGCCTTAGCAGCAACCCCAGTGCGATTATAAATATGGCGATGAGCACGACCAGCCCTCTTATGTCGGGTGGCGTCATTATCAGCTCGACGAAGCCGACTAATACTGACAGTGCTATGTCAAGGGGTCACGAGAGCCCGTGTGCTTCGAACTCTCTCACGAAAAGTAGACTACCCCCAACACTATGAAGAAAATCATCGCTAAAGCTGCGGCCCGCACCACGTCCTGGACAGCCTTCGCGTTCACTCCACCTCTCCTCCACTCCCTATACTATAAGGCCTAACCGTTATCAAGCCAAACGCCACCCTAGCAGGTGGAGTACGAACTACGGGAGAAGGGAGGGTGCACAGCTGTGCTCCCGCACGGCTGGGTGACAGGGTTCCCCGGCCGGAGCCCATGTCCTCAGAGTGAGGCTGAGCCCGAAGCGGCACAGCTGTACCCCCGCCTGCCGGCCGCCTAGCAGGAGTGTGTCTCAGGTGGAGCTCAGGGGTTCAGGTTTCAAGGATACCGTTACGCTACAGGGTTCTAGGAAGCGTTACCCCTAGGTGTGGCCTATGAGTTCAGGCTCCAGACCGCCACTCCCGGCAACCCGTAGTCCAGGCTACCTGTTGGGCCTCCTGTTTAACTCAGGAACACGTGTTGGGTAGAGGGCAACGAGAGGCCCACCTAGCACCCGGGGTCGCCTGAGCTCAAGCCCAGTCATTGGATGGGTGGTACAGCTGTGCACCCCAGCCTGTCCGGCCGGGCGGAGCCCCACCCCCAATTGTTAGACAACGAACCGAGCTCTAGTTGTCTAACCGGGAGGGTTACCCCCTAGGCGCGCTGGGGCACAGCTGTGCCCCCGCACACCACCGCGACTAGATACAGCGGGGAGGCCGGCGGGCCCAGGGAGGGCGGCCTTATAAGCCGGGGGGCCGGGGCCGGGCAGGCGTGGGGGTTGTACTTGAGTATCTTGAAGTACTTTATGAACTTAGCGTGACGGCTTGCGGGTGAGGTTTAAACCCCCTTTCTATCGGTTTTAGGGGAGGGGAGAGGTGGAGCTCCGACACGACGTGCTACCCAGAGGTGCTCAGGTATGAGCCTTCACTGTCCGGTCTGCAACAAGCCTGTAGAGGTTGTTAAAGTTGAGAGATCCGGGGATGCCACGGTTTACCTGTACTCCTACGGGCATGAGAGGCTAGAAATTCCTATAGGGATTGTGTTCACGCTTCGTGTGAAGGTGAAGGATCCTAGTGGCAAGGTGGAGCTAGAGTCGAAGGTAAGGGGGTGCGTGGAGGAAAGGTTCTCTAGGAAGCCCTCCAAGGCCGTACAAATAGTTTGGGAGTGCGGGAGGGTTGTTCACATCCACTGTAAAGCTGGAGATTGCGGGAACGAGTGGAAAGCTGGTACCGGAGCTCCGCTAGAGGACAGATTTGATATCGTATTCGATGAGCACG
>Ga0080008_130677_pt1 | contig 17181 bp, 15 predicted proteins | sample ConCONMetagenome_FD_69211 | JGI IMG/M metagenome (GOLD analysis project Ga0080008, IMG submission 69211) | Hot spring microbial streamer communities from Conch Spring, Yellowstone National Park, USA - CON_C (SPADES assembly) (version 2) | ecosystem: Environmental > Aquatic > Thermal springs > Hot...
GGGACCCTCGCCTACGCCGGCCTGGCCGCCGCGGCTCTAGCCGCAAACGCGCCGGAGGAGTTCGCCGGATTCGCCTACAGGCACTTCCTAGCCGCCCTCCCCTTCTCTGGGCTGGGGAAGCGGGCGTACATAGCGGCGGCCGCCCTCGCCACGATCCCCTACGCGATCCAGGTCTGGTACTTCGGCCTGACCTGGGACTGGGCCGTGAAGTACTGGGAGGCCTTCGCAGGGGGGACGCCGATAGAGGGCCCCATAGAGGCGGCCTACCGCGCCCTATATGGGTGACATCTATAAAAAGGCCGCGGATCGAGGCGACGTGTGCATAACCGTTGTACTGCCGACGCTGAACGAAGCCGAGGCCCTGCCCAAGGTCGTTGAGGAGCTCAGGGCGGCGGGATATGACAAGATACTAGTCGTCGATGGGGGCTCCACCGACGGCACCCTAGAGAAGGCGAGGGAGCTCGGCATCGCCGCGGTGATGCAGATAGGCAAAGGCAAGGGGATGGCGCTAAGAACCGCGCTTATGTACGTCGACACGCCCTACGTCGCCGTGATGGACGCCGACTACAGCTACCCCCCCGCCGAGCTGTCCAAGCTCCTCCCCCACCTCCGCCACTACGACATAGTGCTCGGCGCCAGGCAAGGCCCCACGCCGTTTATATACAAGCTCGGCAACAAAGCGCTGGCCTGGCTCTTCCGCCTACTCTTCGGCACAGACATCACAGACCCCCTCACAGGCATGTACGCGGCCCGCACCGACGTGCTGAGAGAGGCAACGCTGGAAGCCCGCAACTTCGACATAGAAGTAGACATACTAGCCAAGGCCATGGCCAACGGCGCCCGCGTCGCCGAAGTCCCCATACAATACAGACAACGCATCGGCAAGAAGAAACTCAAGCCCTGGCACGGCGCCTCCATAGCGTCTAAGATGGTCTCCCTCGCCTACCGCCTCAACCCCACCCTCCCCCTCACCCTCGCAGGCGCCCTCCTCACCGCCCCCGGCGCCGCCCTGGCAGGATGGGTAGCCTACCGCTTCTTCTACCAGGGGGTGCCCCACTACCTACTCGGCACCCTAGCCATAATACTCATACTCCTGGGAGGAGTCTCCATAGCCCTCCTCCCCCTCGCGACCGCCCTAGTCAGGCTACAAGCCGCAGTAACGCGAGCTGCAAGGCGCCACGAACCCCCCACAGACTGCCTCCCGCCGCCGCCCCATCCACCACCCCCGGCGCCCCAGAAGCCCGAGGAGCCGCCCACCACAGCCCTGGAAAGGGCGGCGCAGGGACTAGTCATAGCCTTCACAGTGCTGTTGGCCACAGCCGCCTACTACCTCGGCATAGGCGACGTAAATACAGCCAACAAACTAGCCCAGTGGGCCTACTACGCCCTAGCCGGAGCCGTCCTCACACTACTAGCCGACATGGCAATCCACCGCAGACCTTAAGCTTTTTAAAAAGGGTAAACATTATACCGTGGATATTGAAATCCTCAAGCGGGCTTTGCGGGAGCTTGTGGAGAGGGAGCCCACATTCTTTAGAGACATCTTCCTAGACGCGCTTAGGGCCGACGGCCGCATCGCCGAGGCTTTGTTGGACCTCTTCACGAAGCACCCGGAGGCAAAGCTGAGGCTGGCGCAATCCGTGGCCGAAACAATCGCCATACCACTCAACGTGGCGACAAAAGATGACCTCAAGCAACTAGCCACAAAACAAGACATAAAACGGCTAGAGGACAAGATGGCCACTAAGGAGGATCTCAAGCAGTTCGCCACCAAAGATGACCTCAAGCAGTTAGCCACGAAGCAAGACCTAGAGGAGCTGAAGAAGTGGGCTGAAGAGAAGTTCGCCACGAAGCAAGACTTAGAGACTGCAGTGGAACAGCTGAAGAGATGGGCCGAGGAGAAGTTCGTCACTAAAGAAGACTTGAAGCAATACGCCACCAAGCAGGACCTCGAGACGGCGGTGGAGCAACTAAAAGCTGAGATTAGGCGTATCGAGAACAGAATGGCCACTAAGGAGCAGATCGAGTCTATAACCATCAGTGTGGAGGACAGCGGCCGCGAGATGGTGCAGTACCTCCTGGAGCAGCGGGGGTATAGATGCGCCGCCGAGCGGTTGCGTCTAGATTCAGATTACGAGTTTGACATCTACTGCAACGCCGGCGTGCTTACTGCAGTGGGAGAGGCCAAGGTGAGGGCCGGCGGCCGCGACGTGGAGAAGGCCCTGGAGAGAGCGCAGGAACTGTCGCGCAGAAAACCCGACAAAATATCCGGAAAACTCGTCCCGGTATTTTACACCCTCGTCGCAGAGCCCCTCGCCGTCCAGAAGGCAAAGGAACTCGGGGTGTGGCTAGTAGAGAGCAAGAGAGAAGTCGTAACGCTGGAGGAGGTTCTCGGTCAGGCGCAAGGCTGAAACAGCCTCAGCCCCTACCCCCCGTGCACCTCCATATAATTCTCGAAGAGGAAGCGCCTCTCCACCTTGAGGGGGGCCCCCGACAGCTCAAACCTCCGCCCGTCTACCTCAGCCACGCCGTCTATACTGCTCGGCGAGCTGTCTCCCGCGAAGCACACCCTGCCCGAGAAGGAGAAGACGTGCCCCGCCAGCCTCACCTCCCTAAGCCGCACATCGTAGCAAGGCCCCCCGCCGTCTATGGAAAGGACACCGGAAGCCCTCAGCTGGAGATAAAGAGCGACGAGGTTCACGTCCTCCCGCACACAGACGCCGGAGGGGTCGCACACTGCCACCCGCCACAGGTTAACGGCAAACCTGTACCCGCCCAGCTCCCCATAGGCGTGGCTCCCATCCGCCGACACTACCCCCCACGGGAAATATGCCGCATACACCCCAGACCGCGCCTTCTCCAGAAAATCTACCGGCGGCAAAAACACCGCTAAGTAAGCCGCAAGTATGAACGCCGCCGCCGTCGCAAAGGCGATGCTCCACCCCCGCGCCATATACATAACAGCCGCCGCCCTATTAATACCTTACCTCGCGTTATACGCCCACCACCTCGCCCAAAACCTCCACACACCCCCCGGCGACGACTACCCCATCCACGTCTACTTCGCCCTACAAGCCAGAGAAAACCCCCTCGCCATCGCCACGACGCCGGAGACGTACCCATCCCTCGTCCACCTCCTCGGCCTCCTCACAGCCGACCCCCTCGCCCTCGGCAGGATCTACGCCGCATACGGCGCCCTGCTGATAGCCGCCGGCGCCATCCTATACGCCGCCTACTTCGCACAAGCCACCGGCAGGAGGGCCGCCGCCCTCGCCGGGGCTGTGGTCGTTGTGGGCTCCGTCAGAACCCTCGCAGGCATAACAGACGGACAAATAGCAGACAAAACCGTGCTCCTCGTCGTCATCCCCCTCTCCCTCCTCCTATACGCCAAAGGCCGCCCAGCCGCCGCCGTAGTTGCCCTGGCGCCGGCCGCCTTCATAAACTACCTCGGACTCGCCTACGCCGCCGCCCTAGCCGTTGCCTACGCCATATACGGCGGCAAGAGGGCGAGGATCGCGCTGGCGGCCCTAGCCCTAGCCGGCGCCGCCCTCTTCACCCACAAGCTCACCGCCGCCGCGCAGCTGGCGGCCTACGCCGACCAGCCTCCCCCCGCCCCCTGGGACCCCCTATGGGGGCTTATATACGCCTTCTACGGCCCCTCAGCACCGCTCCTAGCCGCCGCCGCGGCGTACGTTGCACTAAAGACCAAGAAAACGGCCCCCCTAGCCCTAGCCGCCCTTATCGTCCTCGCCGCAGGCCTCGCATCCCCCCTATACGGTGAAAGGCTCATGAGGATAGCCTCACTGATGCTCCCAGCCGCCGCCGTCGGAGGACTGCTCGAAGCAGGGCGCGGCAGAGCCGCGGCGCTGGTCCTAGCCACATACCTAGCCGGACCCGCCGCCGCGGGGTGGGCATGGACCACAGGCCACCTAGACGGCCTATACGCCTACGTCCAGCGCCTCACCCCCGACAAGCTATACGCGTATCAACAGGCGCTGAGGGCCCTGCCGCCCCACAGCAACGTCCAAGTCATGTGGCAACTAGACCTCTGGCTGTTGCCCCTCGCCAAAGCCCAGAGACCCGACCTAAACGTGACGGTTGTGTGGTGCGCGTGGACCCCCGCCCAGTACTACGTCTACACGCTCCCAGATCCTCGGCAGTGGTACATGCCCTGCACCCAAGCCGCCGGGCCCCCACCTGGCAGGGAGATCGCCAGGTGGGGCGAGACAGCCCTCTATGAAGGTGCTGGTCATAGCTGAGCTCATCTGGCCCGCAGACAGTAGCGGAGGGTCCCTAGCCACCTACCTACACCTCAAGAGGCTGGTCCAGGAAGGCGCCGAGGTGACGGTAGTAGGCCCAGCCGCGCCCCCCGGCGCCAGGCTGATAAAGGCGGAGCCGCCCACCGCCCGCCCCGCCCTCTGGCTCTGGATAGCCAGGAGGCGGAGGTGGCTCCAGAAGCTCGCCGAGGAGCACGACGTGGTGTACATCCCCCGCTACGCCTACCCCATGGTCGATATAGCCCACGCCGCCGGCGCGCCCGCGGTGGTGCACATGCACGGCTACCCCACCTACAAATCCCTCGGCATCCCCGGCGACTGGAAGCTGGAAAAAGGCGCCGCCGTGCTCTACGCCGCCTTGACGCACAGCGCCGTTGAGAAGGCCGTAGACCGCTGGCTCAGACGCGCAGACGCCGTCATATGCGTCTCAAAAATCCACTGCAGGAAGCTGGCGCAGTACAGGCCCGTATACGTGCCGAACCCCCCACCCGACGACCTCCCCCCACCCCAGCCCCCACGCCGCTACTTCGCGTACCTGGGGGGAGAGCAGAGGCACAAGTGCCCCCACCTCGCCCGCGCCGCCGCACGCGCCGCAGGCATGCCGCTGGTGAAGCCGAGAGGCGCGCCAAGGCCGGTTGCACTACTGCTGGTGGCGGGCGCCTGGGCCCTCCTATTCCCCTCATACTGGGAAGAGCCCATGCCCTACGCCGTATACGAGGCGTTGCTGATAGGAGTCCCCGTAGTCGCCTTCCCCATCGGCGGACAGGCGGAGCTAATAAGCCAAACACCCTCCGCCCAGTTCACAGCAGAAGACACATCAGCAAAAGCCTTCATAAAAGCCGCAATACGCGTTGCCTCCTTAACCAAGAATGAAGCTGTACATTTAAGAAGAGAAATAATTAAATCATTTAACATCAGATCAGCCAACAAGGGTTTAATGACTCTCAAAGCTGTTCTTAGTGTGGTTAATACAACAGAGGGAGTAAGATAATCAAAAATATAAAAAATATCTTATCAAAAATCATGAATAATATGTTATTATTAATTTTTTCATAACAGAGATGCTGACCCATCAATATCACTGCTGTTCTTATTAATGGCAATCGTTAAAGCTTATATAGAATCTACAGTCGCATTGATATGGTTGACGGTGTGAATACAATTAAATTAATATTGGCGATGCAATTGACTAAATCTATAGGAAATTTAATACGAAAAACAGGAATTTTAATATGAGTAAAAATTTAGATATTTTATATATAACCGATTATTTTAGTATTTATTTAGGAGGTACGAGGGTATTATTTTTGATTATTTCCAATCTTGAAAAAAAGTACAAAATCGGAATAGTAACACGTTATACAGATACAGAAACTTTTCAAAAATTGCGTAATATGAATAATGTATCTTTATTCTCATATAATAAAAAATTGTATAAATACAAAGAACCTTCTATATTTGATTTAATGAACTTTATTGTTTATTCATTAAAAGTTATATTTCATACTAAGCCTTCAGTTCTTCATTTGCAGGTACATATTCCTAATTTATTTGCGTATATTTTTCCGCATCGATCTATTGTTACGATTTGGCATCTTGATACATTCGTGGGTGCTCTTAGAAAGCACAGAGCATTAGGGAAATTAGTTCAAACACTTGAACTCTTAGCGCCTGCGCGGTTTATTCACGTTATTGATAAATATACCATGACTATTTTAACTAAAAAGTTTTATAGAAGTAATGTTATATTAATTCCACCTATTGTAATGTTAAACAAAAAAATTGAATTAACAAATAATAAAAAAGATAATTTAATAGTCATGATAGGAAACTTGAATTGGAGAAAAAATTACACCGATATGATAATTGCAGCATATCTCTTGCGCAAATTTTATTTTGATGAATTTAAATTACTAATAATAGGAAATGGTGAACTATATAATTATTTAAAAAATTTAATTAAAAAATTAAATCTTGATGATACTGTATTTATTCTTACTAACATCTCTGATGATGAAAAATATAGATATCTATCGCGTGCAAAGGTGTTAGTGCATCTAGGTTTTCCCGAAGGATTTGGTTTAGTTGTATGTGAGGGATACCTATCAAAATCATGTGTAATTACATATGATGTTCCTCCATTTAATGAAATGCCAGAAGTTATTTATAAAGTGCCATATAAGAATATAGGAGAATTGGCCAGGGTTCTTCATAGAGTTCTTACAAATGGATGTAAAAAAGCAGATAATAGATGCAGATATTGTTGCATACCAAATAGAACAATTATAAGTGCTTTTGAAAAGATTTATACTATAGTTATGTACAATAACTATGAAATATAATTTCGTTCTTTTTCAACTAAGATTATTAATGATAATTATTATAATATATATTATTGTGAACCAATTTACAAAACTAATAAAATATTATGAGCAAAGTGATCTCTGGGTAATATCCGGTTTTGATGTTCCAGTTCACGTGTGGTATGCATATGCATTATTAAAGTCACCATCACTGTTATTTACACCAGCTGAAAACCCAAACCTATTTCACTTTTTGCTGTTAGGGGTACTTCAAATCGAATTAAAAATTAAATCACTATATATATATTTTTTGATAATTATGATTTTGCTAGCATATATCGCAATCATTGGATATATTTATAATAAATTTTTAAAATCATATATTGATTCATTACTGATTGCAACAGGACTAATTTTAGGGAATTATCAATTTCAGCAATCTATTGCTGAAGGATTGTATCCGTATTTATTAGCATTACTATTATTAATTGTTTATTTGTTTATCTTATCAAAGTCTACATATAGACTTGTATTATTACTAATTATTCTATACACAAATATATTTGTATTTGTTCTTGCACTAATTTTTGAAATTCTTACAGTAATTAGTGATTTAATAATAAGGCAAAATAAGTCATTATATAACAAAAGATATTTCATAATTTTATTTATGACGCTATTTTTAGGCATACATAAAATAATGGCGGTACTTGAGGCAACCTATTATGCGCTTAGTGGCCAATATCAAGAAGCCATTGGTTCATTCAGGCCTTCTATATTTGAATTGTCAGTTTTTATGTATAATTCAAATTATACATTATTCTATTATATATTTATTTATGCTTTTCTTGTAATAATTTCTATAGCATATAAAAAGTTGTTCAATATAAATCATCACGTTTATTTTCTGGTGCTCATATTTCTTCTTTTAGCACTTAGTGACAATGTCTTAGCCCGAACCGCCCGTACGGTTTCCCTTTTTATCCCTCTATTCATTTTTTATAATTTTAAAGAAGTGTTTAATATTTCTTATAAAAAGGACTCAAGTATATTTTACTTAATAATATATATTTATTTACTACCTTTGTTTATAAATTTACTTCAAGGAGGCAGTGTCGTGAATTACTACTACCAACTTGATCCAGATATATTGAACTATTATAACGAAATTAAGGATCATTACTTGAGTCAATACATTATACAAAACAAAAATATACTAGTATTGTATTATATTACATATGATGATTGGTTACCATATTATCTTACTTACTCATTTGCGAGTTATGATGTTTATTATTATGCATCCGGCTCCTTTGAACTTCACCAGATAACTATAATTCCTATTCAACGTATTATATCACCTATTCTCATATTTAATAATGAAACTACATCTGTTGTTTTAATTTTATCCAATAATACTAAGATACATTATCATTGGCCATCGCATATAGTTTTTAATTCTGATTGTTTAGATCTCATTTATTATCGATTTCAACATGAACATTATTTCTATTTCTATTCCATTTATGATAGATGTCGTATTATTGTTGGCAATTCTATTATTACCTTTTTAAATGTATCTGGTTAGAAAAATATTAATTACACCGATTTTTCTATGACTATGATTGTGTTAATTACTGGCTTTACAGGCCAAGACGGTGCCTGGCTTGCCAAGTTTCTGCTGGATAGGGGTTATGAGGTTTGGGGTGTTTATCGTAGGTTGTCTACGCCTAATTTCTGGCGGCTTCAGGCGTTGGGTATAATTGAAAAGGTGAAGCTTATTCAGGCCGATATTACTGATTCGGCTTGCAACAAAGCGTATATCTCTCTAACTTATCGTGGAGCTGTACATGTTAGGAAAAATATCAAAGAGATTTAATAAAGAAATAGTGGATAAAATTTCTTCATTTCTCAAAGAGGTATTTATTACTCTAACTTGAACATGAATACTAAAGATATCTACACGGCCCATCCAATAGCAGTATGATGCTTCTCGTATTTCCGTTCTACCTTGTTCAAATGTCAATATGGCCAAAAGAAAGGCACGGTACTATGCAATTCCAAAACTGTTCTATCGGCGGAAGTATTTATTAAACAAAATGAAGAAGAGAAACATGTCAGTTCTTACAGCGCTTGTACAGATACAACGACACCTTCATATGCTGATATTGACAACATTATGTCTATTGAATACATAATGCAAATACATCAATTAACAAAGCCATGCTAACACAGTTTTGTGATAAAATCAATATCTCAATAATAATTCCCACGCTTAACGAGTGTAAAAATATACGGAAAACTATAGAATTATTATATAAAAATTTATTTAATTATAACATAGAAGTTATTGTAATCGATGGAGGTTCTACAGATTGCACAAAACGAGAGGCGCAAGAAGCTATAGTTCATCTCGGACTTTGTGGAGGCGTGTTTAATCAGATTAGTAAAGGCGGAAAGCCCGCCGCACTATTAGAGGGTTTCATGAGGGCAAGGGGGCGGTATGTGGCTGTAATTGATGCTGATCTGGAGTATGATCCCTCTGTCATAGGGATTTTGCTCAAAGTTGCCGAGGTTAATGGCGCGGATCTTGTCGTGGGACAAAGAAAGGATAAGAGGTCGTCACATAGGCAATTTATAAGTTTCGGTGCAAAGATACTTGCATGGCTTTTCATAAAAGAAGCTAGAAAATTCAGAGATCCAACAGCTGAAGTTTATTTAATGGATAGCAGAAAACTCAGATATTGTTTGCCGAAGTTAAGACCAAGGATTAAGCCATTTCTCGAAATCGTTTCCAAGTGTCCGTTTGAGAAGATAGAGAGTGTGTGTATGGAGCAAAGAAGTAGGATTTATGGAAGTACTAAGTTTAAAGTTACATGGATAATAGATTACCTTGTACAAATAATAGAAATATCAATATATAAATCTGAAAGCCGAGTACATGCTAAGGATGTATAACTTTTTTTATTTGTTCACTTATGCATATATCTGAATAGATATATATACAAGGGGTGGTGAGAGTTAAAAATGAAAGAAAGAGACACGCCCTTAATCACACTACCTACATATAACTCAGCTAGGACGTTACCATCAGCACTCCGGTCTATCAAAAGACAGACATATTCCAGCGTTGAAATAATCGTCGTAGATAGATATAGCAGAGGCGGCATCCCATATATAGTCTCTAGGTTTGGAACCCATGTAATACAGGCAGATACAGAGCGGGCTGAAGCGAAAAACATAGAGCTGAAAGCGGCTAAAGGCCAGTATGTACTTTTCTTAAATTCCGACATGGAGCTTACACCAACAGTTATCGAGAAATGTGTAAAATTAATGGAAGAGAATTCCGCAATTGGTGCTGTTGTTATACCTGAATAACAGTAGGAAACTCGCTGGTCGCAAAGATAAGGAGTAGGAACGACTACACTACGAAAACGCGCACATAGGATCGCCACGTTTTTACAGTAAAGGCCCAGCTATACAAGCAGTCGGCTTTGACCCGGAAATCGTATTCTATGGGGAAGCAACTTTAGCATATAAGTATAGAAGAATAGGGTATCGAAAGGTCGGGGCGAAATCAATATATACTTCATTGAGAGATCGTTTATATGGAACCGGCTAAATGGCATGGCTATCGCGACGCCACACACCACTACTTGTTCACGCCGGCGAGTCTCCGATTCCTTGTGGAGCGAAGCGGCCTCAACGTAGTGAGGGTGGAGATGTCATTCCACTCGTTGCCAAAGATTCCGCGATGCAGAGCCGACGAGACGGGTCCAGGCGGCCAGATATGGCTTGTTGTGGAAAAGCCTGAATAAGTTTGCATATAGAGCTGTTGGCGTTCGTCCTCTCGGCGGCATTGGTAGTCTACTTATACTCCCACCTGCTCATGCCACTTATCAATGGCAAGCTTGAGTTTATATATGGCGACTTCACAAGCATCATAAATGTTAATTCCGGCGCGGTAAGAACCTATTCCTCAGATGGCAGAACACTAGACCTCTACACCCTACTGAGAACTGAGAAACTCGCCGAAATTGAAAACTACACAAAATTAGATCCGACTCGCTGGGAAGTCTACATATGTGCCCAAAAGCCTTTCCTCCTTACATTTGCCGAAACCTATGTCCCTAATTGGAAAGTATATATATATAAATGAAACTTTCGTACAAGAGTCAAGCCCTATCCAACTTTATGGCGCTATAAACGGCTTCTGGATAAACGCAACATGTTACCTACGCGTTATAATCATCTATGCGTTACAAAATATATTCGAACTTGGATGGCGTATATCGATATTAATGATTATTATAATATTAGTTTATAGCATACATGTTGTAATAAAAGATATGTCCTTGACCCGGTTGCAGTGGAGAAAGCAAAGGCGGTTCTGGGCAACGCTGTTGTCTACGTGGAGGATCCCCAGTTTCTTATAGACAATACAGATGCGGTGGTTATTGCCACCGCGTGGCCGCAATACGAAGAACTAAACTACACAAACGCTATCGTCATAGACGGAAGACGAATAAAAAAGGCAAGAGAAGCAAAAATATACGAAGGAACAGTATGGGCTTAAGGGAGCATCAAGGCTAAAAGGTATCAGCGTAAGTCAATATAACATAGGCATACCAAGGACGAACTTAATAAAAATACTCTTTCCTTTAGCGAAGACTTAGAATTTAGAGTGGCATATATACATATAGCTACATACAGAAGCGTCGACGAGCGATGGATTGTAGAGGTGAACGCACTGAGAATTCACCGTCATCTTGCATCTAATATTTTCATCATTTAGTGATTAAAGTACTTAGGATATTTTCTAGTTTTTCTGCAGATTTGTCCCAGTTGAATTGGTTGGCGTATCGGCGGGCGGCTTGAGCTAGGCTTTTCCGGAGCTGGTCGTTTCTTAGGATCTCGGTGAGGGCCGCCGCGGCGGCATTTGTGTCGCGGTGTGGGACTAGGAGCCCAGTTTTTCGGTGGATTATGGCGTCTCTGACGCCGGGGACGTTGTATGCTACGCAAGGTGTTTCGCAGGCCGCGCCCTCTAGTATGCCGAGGCCGAAGCCCTCCACGTCCGAGGTGTAGAGACACGCCCATGCCTCTTGGAGCAATCTGACCTTCGTCTCGGTGGATACGCGGCCTGTGAACTCGATGAATGGGGCTACTTTGGCGGCTAGGTTTTTAGTTCTTTCCAGGAGAGGTCCGCCACCAATCATAACGAAGCGAGCTTCGGGTACCTCCTTCTTTACTTCTGCGAATATCTTTATGGCATCTTGTGGGTTTTTGTATGGAACGAAGCGGTTTATCCAAACAACTAGTGGTGTTGGTGATATGGAGCCCGGCTTATAGACCTGATGATCGACAGCTGGCGGTACGACATAGACTTGTTTAGCACCTAGTTTCAATAGCCGTTCCTTAGTAGAAGGTGAGATAGTAATTATTAACTTGTAAATCTTGGGTGTCAACGCCTCAGCGATGATACCGGTTAATGCGACTGGAACAATAGTTGTTCTAAAAAGCACAGGACCGTTTACATGGTATACTATTGCTATACTTTTTTTTGTTAATATATTGCTTAAAAATGGAAATACATGTCCTATACTGTCAATAATTATGTCATATTTTTTCACATTTTTACTTATATATTGTAAACTATATATGTGTAGCGTGATAAAGCCTCCTTTTCTTATTATCTTAATGCCATCGATTTCCTCGGTAGAGGGGGTTTGAGGTGGTCTTTCTGAGAGCCATGTGATGTGGTGGCCCCGCTTTACTAATCTTTTTGCTATTTGCAAAAGAAGCTCTTCCGCTCCTCCAGCATATGGATGGCGTGGGTCTCTATGGTTGATTATAAGCATATTCATAATGCTTGCAAGGTGAATTATTAATAAACTTAGTGTGTAACGTTTGCAGATCAAGGGATTTTAGAGTCTTTGGAGGCGTTGCGGCTCCGTGAGGAGTCTTGCGGAGTCTCTGGACCATTCTGTCTCGCTGTTTTTTAAGGTTCCTGAGGAGGAGAAGTAGCGTATATTGGCGCAGAGCGTGTATTATCTCCACCTGTCCACCGCCGAAGGGTTCAGTATATCGACGCTTGAGGCCATTGCGCTGGGGATGTATCCAATCGTTTTGGCTAATGGGTACGACGCAACCGTTGAGCTTATAAAGTCGTTGGAATATGGCACTGCGGTTTCTAGCTTGAGGGAGGCTGCGGAAATTATAGAGAGCGGCGAGGTGCCAGAGCCGCCTATAGCGCCTTTGTTTAGATATCACATCAAATCTGCTGTAGACCAGTATGAAGAAATTCTCAAGGAGTTTTGATTAATGGTTCCATTGTGTAGATTCTATATGCAAGCGGTTGTGTTGGCTGGTGGGTTTGGTAAGCGGTTGGCGCCTTTGACTTCTGAGGTTCCTAAGCCTTTGCTTCCGGTGGGGGGTAGGCCTATTTTGGTGAGACAGATTGAGTGGTTGAGGGGGTTTGGGATACGCGACGTTATTTTGGCGGCATATTGATTGAGTGGGGGATGCCTTTGTAATAATCTGGATTGTCGCCCCGTTATTAATACGGTCTGGAGTATAGAAACTAATCTCCGCAAATTATTTAAATGCTAGATTTAAAAGGAGCAATGATTGCGTTAATTACCGGCATTACAGGCCAAGACGGTGCCTGGCTTGCCAAGTTTCTGCTGGATAGGGGTTATGAGGTTTGGGGTGTTTATCGTCGGTTGTCTACGCCTAATTTCTGGCGGCTTCAGGCGTTGGGTATAATTGAAAAGGTGAAGCTTATTCAGGCCGATATTACTGACCTGGCTTGCAACAAAGCGTATATCTCTCTAACTTATCGTGGAGCTGTACATGTTAGGAAAAATATCAAAGAGATTTAATAAAGAAATAGTGGATAAAATTTCTTCATTTCTCAAAGAGGTATTTATTACTCTAACTTGAACATGAATACTAAAGATATCTACACGGCCCATCCAATAGCAGTATGATGCTTCTCGTATTTCCGTTCTACCTTGTTCAAATGTCAATATGGCCAAAAGAAAGGCACGGTACTATGCAATTCCAAAACTGTTCTATCGGCGGAAGTATTTATTAAACAAAATGAAGAAGAGAAACATGTCAGTTCTTACAGCGCTTGTACAGATACAACGACACCTTCATATGCTGATATTGACAACATTATGTCTATTGAATACATAATGCAAATACATCAATTAACAAAGCCATGCTAACACAGTTTTGTGATAAAATCAATATCTCAATAATAATTCCCACGCTTAACGAGTGTAAAAATATACGGAAAACTATAGAATTATTATATAAAAATTTATTTAATTATAACATAGAAGTTATTGTAATCGATGGAGGTTCTACAGATTGCACAAAACGAGAGGCGCAAGAAGCTATAGTTCATCTCGGACTTTGTGGAGGCGTGTTTAATCAGATTAGTAAAGGCGGAAAGCCCGCCGCACTATTAGAGGGTTTCATGAGGGCAAGGGGGCGGTATGTGGCTGTAATTGATGCTGATCTGGAGTATGATCCCTCTGTCATAGGGATTTTGCTCAAAGTTGCCGAGGTTAATGGCGCGGATCTTGTCGTGGGACAAAGAAAGGATAAGAGGTCGTCACATAGGCAATTTATAAGTTTCGGTGCAAAGATACTTGCATGGCTTTTCATAAAAGAAGCTAGAAAATTCAGAGATCCAACAGCTGAAGTTTATTTAATGGATAGCAGAAAACTCAGATATTGTTTGCCGAAGTTAAGACCAAGGATTAAGCCATTTCTCGAAATCGTTTCCAAGTGTCCGTTTGAGAAGATAGAGAGTGTGTGTATGGAGCAAAGAAGTAGGATTTATGGAAGTACTAAGTTTAAAGTTACATGGATAATAGATTACCTTGTACAAATAATAGAAATATCAATATATAAATCTGAAAGCCGAGTACATGCTAAGGATGTATAACTTTTTTTATTTGTTCACTTATGCATATATCTGAATAGATATATATACAAGGGGTGGTGAGAGTTAAAAATGAAAGAAAGAGACACGCCCTTAATCACACTACCTACATATAACTCAGCTAGGACGTTACCATCAGCACTCCGGTCTATCAAAAGACAGACATATTCCAGCGTTGAAATAATCGTCGTAGATAGATATAGCAGAGGCGGCATCCCATATATAGTCTCTAGGTTTGGAACCCATGTAATACAGGCAGATACAGAGCGGGCTGAAGCGAAAAACATAGAGCTGAAAGCGGCTAAAGGCCAGTATGTACTTTTCTTAAATTCCGACATGGAGCTTACACCAACAGTTATCGAGAAATGTGTAAAATTAATGGAAGAGAATTCCGCAATTGGTGCTGTTGTTATACCTGAATAACAGTAGGAAACTCGCTGGTCGCAAAGATAAGGAGTAGGAACGACTACACTACGAAAACGCGCACATAGGATCGCCACGTTTTTACAGTAAAGGCCCAGCTATACAAGCAGTCGGCTTTGACCCGGAAATCGTATTCTATGGGGAAGCAACTTTAGCATATAAGTATAGAAGAATAGGGTATCGAAAGGTCGGGGCGAAATCAATATATACTTCATTGAGAGATCGTTTATATGGAACCGGCTAAATGGCATGGCTATCGCGACGCCACACACCACTACTTGTTCACGCCGGCGAGTCTCCGATTCCTTGTGGAGCGAAGCGGCCTCAACGTAGTGAGGGTGGAGATGTCATTCCACTCGTTGCCAAAGATTCCGCGATGCAGAGCCGACGAGACGGGTCCAGGCGGCCAGATATGGCTTGTTGTGGAAAAGCCTGAATAAGTTTGCATATAGAGCTGTTGGCGTTCGTCCTCTCGGCGGCATTGGTAGTCTACTTATACTCCCACCTGCTCATGCCACTTATCAATGGCAAGCTTGAGTTTATATATGGCGACTTCACAAGCATCATAAATGTTAATTCCGGCGCGGTAAGAACCTATTCCTCAGATGGCAGAACACTAGACCTCTACACCCTACTGAGAACTGAGAAACTCGCCGAAATTGAAAACTACACAAAATTAGATCCGACTCGCTGGGAAGTCTACATATGTGCCCAAAAGCCTTTCCTCCTTACATTTGCCGAAACCTATGTCCCTAATTGGAAAGTATATATATATAAATGAAACTTTCGTACAAGAGTCAAGCCCTATCCAACTTTATGGCGCTATAAACGGCTTCTGGATAAACGCAACAGGTTACCTACGCGTTATAATCATCTATGCGTTACAAAATATATTCGAACTTGGATGGCGTATATCGATATTAATGATTATTATAATATTAGTTTATAGCATACATGTTGTAATAAAAGGTATGTCCATGACCCGGTTGCAATGGAGAAAGCCAAGGCGGTTCTGGGCAACGCCGTTGTCTACGTGGAGGATCCCCAGTTTCTTATAGACAATACAGATGCGGTGGTTATTGCCACCGCGTGGCCGCAATACGAAGAACTAAACTACACAAACGCTATCGTCATAGACGGAAGACGAATAAAAAAGGCAAGAGAAGCAAAAATATACGAAGGAATAGCATGGGCTTAAGGGAGCATCAAGGCTAGAGGTATCAGCGGAAGTCAATATATCAACATACTTCACGCAGCCGCATATATCACAAAAGAGAACCTCCTCAACAGATAATGCTGTGCCAACCCCGGCTAGTCCGGCGTAGCGCATAGGCTGTTTAACAAATATAGCGAATACCACACGGTCGCGTAGCCAAGTCTCGCTCACGTTATTGAAAAGCCAGCAGTCAGCTTGTGGATGTGTTAGAGGGTGGTGGTTTTGCTGGGGTGCAGGGTACTATTATGCAGTTAGTGAAGCCGTATCTTGTGGATAACGCTGGGCATATGGGTAGGGTCTTTCTTGTCCTGTGTATCAGATACGGCTGTTTTCTTGTGCAGGTATTACGAACGGTTGTATTTGAGGGGGGCGTTTTCTATCTACCGCGTAGATGTGCTTAGAAAACTGGGGGCTCCGTTTTCTGATGTCTACGAGGCGTATTTTGACGATAAGCTTCTTGGGGCGCGGCTGAGGAGGCGCGGCTACAGGATTTTCCACAAGGCTATTGTCGCAGGTTTTATCTCGGTTCTGCTAGTTATGGCCCGCGTCGGCTTTTTAAGTCAGCCCGGCGGTTTAAGTACATCTCCGCAACCGAGCTCATTCCCGTCTTTAAAAACGCTCCTCTATCTGTTAAGATTTTTGCTATGTTAAAATTCCTGGGAGCGGGTGTTGTGGGTTCTTTATTTTCGGGGGAGGACTACGTGAGGAGTTTCGTCAAGGCTGTGAAGTTTGCGGCTTTGGAGCATCCCGAGGCTGAGTTTGTGCGGTCTGATTTTTTCAGCTTTTTGGATTTCTTGTTGCAGAACCCGATTGTTGGTATAAAGCCGCCGAAAAGTTCAAGAACGTGAGACAAAGCACAAGTTACCAAGTTTTTCAGACCAATCATAATGAAAATATCTTACATATATTTTATTATTTAAAATATCAATGATATCTAGATATAACAGCAAAATAAGTTGTAAGCGCATTGCGTAGCCATGACATGGTAGCTGGCAAGAACAACAT
>Ga0080008_138247_pt1 | contig 17161 bp, 18 predicted proteins | sample ConCONMetagenome_FD_69211 | JGI IMG/M metagenome (GOLD analysis project Ga0080008, IMG submission 69211) | Hot spring microbial streamer communities from Conch Spring, Yellowstone National Park, USA - CON_C (SPADES assembly) (version 2) | ecosystem: Environmental > Aquatic > Thermal springs > Hot...
GGTTCCCGCGCGTCCACGGGGGGGGCTAGCTCCCGGAGAGGCTTGCCGCCCAGGTACCTGGCGAGCACGTCCCTGGAGCTGCTGAGGAGCGATGGCGCAACACCCAGGTTCCTGTACCTGAAACGCTTGACCAGCCACTCGAAGCTCCGCAGAGCCCCTTCCTCCCGGGGGTTGAGGAGCACGACGCCCCTCAGGTTCTTGACCAGGGCTGCGTACTTCGCGAAGCTCACCCGCTCCCTCGGGGGCCCAGGCTCCCCGCCGCGCTTTCCACGCGCGAGCTAATATACTTGCCATTGCTTCCTTCTGTCGATGAAGGCCTGGCTCTTCACGCTGGGGACGGAGGTCGTCACGGGGAGGGTTGTGAACACGAATGCTGCCTACCTCGGCCTACGCTTGACGCTGCTGGGCTTCGAGGTGCTGGGCAACGTCTCGCTGGTCGACGACGTCGAGCTCATCGCCGTCTGGCTCTCCCTAGTCCTCTCGGGCCGCCCCGCCCTCGTGGTCACCACAGGCGGGCTTGGCCCCACATATGACGACGTGACCCTCGAGGCCGTCGCGAGGGCTGCTGGCAGGAGGCTTGTGCTGAACGAGCACGCGCTGGAGATGGTGAGGAGGAGGTACGAGGAGAGGGGGCTCCCGCTGACGCCCGAGAGGGTCAAGATGGCGTACCTGCCGGAGGGCGGCGAGGCCATCCCCAACCCTGTCGGTACGGCGCCGGGGTGCTGGCTGAGGCACGGCGAGACGATCGTGGTGAGCCTGCCGGGGGTGCCCAGCGAGCTCGGGGCGATGTGGGAGGGCTACGTGGAGCCGAGGCTCCGCGAGGTAGCGCCGCTGAGGCACATAGCCGAGAGGATATTCACCGTGGTCGGCGTCCCCGAGTCCTCGGCCGCAGCTGTCGTGAAGAGGCTCCTCCACCGCTACCCAAGCATCTACGTTAAAACGCACCCGAAGGGCCACGAGACGCGGGGGCCAGTGCTCCTGGTGTACGTGCAGGCCTCGGCCAGCAGCAGGGAGGAGGCGGAGAACGCCGCTGACATCGCGGCCAAGGAGCTCGCAGCAGAGCTGGAGAACCTGGGCGGATCCGTCACATGGGGAGGCTCGCTGCAGTGAGGAAGGAATATATCCTCGCGCTCGCTGGGCAATGGGATGTGCTGGGGGGTTCCAGCGGTCGTCGTGGAGGTCGACGAGAACGGGCACACGGCTAGAGTGGACTACGGCGATGGCTTGCTGCGGGAGGTGATCATCGGAATCGAGAGCGAGAGGGTGAGAAAGGGGGACGTTGTGATCGTGCACGCTGGGGTGATCGTCTCCAAGATGACCAGGGAGGGTGTCCTGGAGCAGATAAACTTCCTCAAGGAGGTTCTCGGCGAGGAGGCTGATGAAGCATCCCTGGTTAAGACCTACCAGGCTGTGCTGGAGCTGGCCGAGAGGCTGAGCTCCTCCTACTAGGGCTTCCAGAAACCTTTATCGCCGCCACTGGCGTTTTTCCAGTGGTATGCCTGAGGGCTTTGTCACCCTGGCGCAGGGCCAGGGCGGGGAGGAGGCCTGGGAGCTGCTGGCTTCGCTCGTGTTCTCCCGGGTGAGGGTGAAGAGCGTGGCAGGCGGTGTGGGGCTGGACTGGCCTGACGACGGCGCGACGGTGCCGCTTCCCGATGGAACCCACCTTGTCGTCTCCGTGGACTCATACACTGTGAACCCGCCCTTCTTCCCCGGGGGGAACATCGGCAGCCTAGCAGCGGCCGGCACGATAAACGACCTTGTGGTGATGGGTGCCAGGCCGGTGGCCGCGCTGGACACGATCGTTGTAGAGGAGGGCTTCCCGCTCAGCCAGCTGGAGGAGATCGTGGAGTCGATGGTCTCCACCTTCGAGAAGGAGGGGGTGGCGCTCATCGGGGGCGACTTCAAGGTGATGCCGAAGGGCCAGCTCGACAAGGTTGTTGTGACCACGGTGGGCCTGGGGGTTGCCAGGCGCCCTATAGTGGACAAGCCGAAGCCGGGCGACATGCTCGTCGTCACAGGTCCTGTGGGCGACCACGGCGCCGTCATACTCCTCGTGCAGATGGGGCTCGGCGGCGCGGAGGAGATCTCCCAGGGCCTGCTGAGGAGCGACTCGAAGCCCCTCACCCGGCTGCTCAGCGTCCTGGAGAAGCACGCGGACAGCGTGCACGCAGCCCGCGACCCCACGAGGAGCGGTCTCGCAGGGATACTGAGCGAGTGGGCGAGGAGCACGGGGACCATCATGGTCGTCGACAGCGAGTCCGTGCCCGTGAGAGAGCCCGTGAAGAGGTACGCGGAGATGCTGGGCGTAGACCCCCTCTACCTGGCGAGCGAGGGGGCAGCGGTGCTCAGCGTGGAGCCAGGCAGCGCGGATGCCGTCGTGGAGGATCTCAGAGCTGCTGGCTTCGAGGAAGCCAGGGTCATCGGGGAGGTGAGGGTGAGCGAGAAGTTCAAGGGCTTGGTCGTGCTGAGAACCCCCGTTGGAGGTCACAGAATACTCGAACCACCGCGAGGAGTACTCGTACCCAGAATATGCTAGTTAGGAGAAAAAGAGTGTCTTAGCCTTGCTTGAGAACTACTACGCCTCTCGGGTCGTAGACTCTCAGAGCGATGGTCTCCCATACTCTGAACACGTGCACTCCGTCCTCGGGCCCCAGGTACTCTACCTCGGTATCCGCTCCGATCACCACGTCAAGGACCCTGGGCGTCGAGGACACCAGTACGGCTACATCGTCGGGCATCACGGGTGTAGGTACCACATCGCGCACCAGGGCTTTCAGCCTTGTGAGCTCCATCACTCCCGTCTTCTCGTGGACTGCGAGAAGCTTAACGTACCTCGCGGGACTCACAAAGAGCACGTAGGGGCCGACGTGCTTCTCCGCAACGAGCTTCGACACAGCCTCCCCAACCTCCCTGACAGCCGCACCCGGCTCATCCCAGCTTGAAATCTTATGGGAGAGGGTGCCCGGCGTGCCCAGCAGGGTGTTCCTGATCTTCTCGTCCTCGCGTAGAGCGAGCCTGGCCGCTGCCTGCAGCCCTTCAGTGACGTCGAGGGGCTGCCCGGAAGCCCTCGAGAAGTCTATGGCCGCCTGGCTCACCTTGAATTTCTCAGAGAGCTCCTCCAGGGGCACCAGGCCTGCTCCCAAGGGTGCTGCTGGGTACCCCCTGCCGAGCTTAACCTGGGGTAGGTAGCTCCTGAAACTCCTCGTAGCCTCGACCGTTTTGGCTACCTGGGTGGAGAGGTAAGACCACTCCTCCGCAGTGAGCGGCTCCCCCATAGTAGTCTGGGGCGGGTCTGGCACTCTCACCCCTGTCAGCTCCTCGACCTCCCTCTCGCCAGCCTTGAGCTCCTCCACTTGCTCGGGGTCTAGGCTCTTCAGGAGCGTGAGGAACTCGCCGACGTGAGTCTTCTCCTCCCTGGCTATGTCCTCGAACACCCTGCGCACCCTCTCATCGTCTATGGCGCGGGCCAGCTGGAGGTACAGGCTTATGGCGTCAAGCTCGGCGATTATTGATAGCCTGAGAGCGTCCGCAATCTCCTGAGGGGATAGCTTCCTCCCAGGGGGCAGCTCCAAAGGGTGCTTGGAAAGCATGCTCTTTTCAGCTTTTCTTGCCAAAAACTCAGATTTCTGCTTTACGCGTTCTAGAAGCCGATATAGGCTTCCTTCCTTGCACCGCACACAGGGCACTTCTCAAGGGGTTCCTCGCCTACGTACGTATGCCCGCACACTGGGCAGATCCAGACCTTCCCGGTGAGCGGCCAGTCCTGGCCTTTATCCACGTACTGCTTTGCCTCTCTGTATAGCTTCGCGTGTATTTTCTCAGCCTCGAGAGCGTAGTAGAAACTCCTCTCAGCACCTTTCTCGCCCTGTAGCCTAGCAGTCTCGAGGTAAACTGGGTACATCTCGTTGACCTCGTACTCCTCCCCCATGGCTGCCAGCTCCAAGTTCTTCGAAGTGCTGCCGGGGCCTGCGGGTGTTCCAGCTGTTGCGCCAAACGCCTCACTGTACTCCTTCAGGTTGTTGTAGTGGCTCCTGGCGTGGACAAGCTCCGCGTGGGCGATAGCGCGGAAGAGCCTAGCTACGTTGGTAAACCCCTCCTTCTCGGCGATCTCCGCGAGTATCAGGTACCTCATGTGAGCCATCGATTCACCTGAGAAGGCGTTAACTAGAAACTGCCTCGTCATATCTCTTACAGGCATGGGTTATCGCCAGCAACATTCCCCTGAGCTGCCCCTTAAGCACTACGTTTGAAAAATTAACCTGAGTCCACGCCTAGGACCTGGGCCGCAGCCCTTTCCGCCTAACCCGGCTGGTGTGAATCGCTATGAGCACAAGTACTAGGGCGGAGGAGAGGTACAGCCATGGCTCGTTGTCCAGTAGCCAGCGAGCGGCAGCGTAGTCCCCGGGGCTGCCCTCCTCCGCCCACTTCTCAAGGAGCTTCAGCGCCAGGTACCCCACGGGATCGTAGCTTGCAGCCCTGCTGGATGCCTCCCTCAGGGTGCTGAGCGCGCTCTTAACGTCTTCCCACCTGCCTGACACGATGGCTACCTCCAGCTGGGCCTGCATGTAGCGGGGGTAGTTGCGCTGCTTTAGGACCTCCAGGGCTTCCCTGTACAGCTCCTCCGGCACCAGGAAGGCTCTCACCACCGTGGAGTTACGGCAACCTAGGTACTCGACGCTCAATGTGAGCGCCTGCTCGCCGAGCTCCCACGTCTCGTAGCTCTCAGCACCGTTCACTAGGACTTGCGCGGGCACCCTTGTGCCGTTGGAGAACGCTGCGTAGCCCCTCACCAGCCCAGCAGGAACCACCGGCTGCTCGCCCACTCTCGCCAGGACTCTCTCCAGGTACAGGTTCAGCGCGTCCCAGGTCACCGTGGCGGCGCCTGAGTAGTTGAGCAGCTTCGCCTCCACCACTGCCACGCATGGGTATGGGTAGCTCAGCGTGAGCGTGGAGTTCCCCTCCACGCGGAGCAGGCGGCTCTCGCAGCCCCTCAGGGTGATGTTGATGGGCAGGTGTAGGGGAGGGTAGGCGCTCAGGAGCACCGCGACTTGCGCAGTGCTTCCTAGGAGCACGAGGGGTGGGGCTCGCACCTCAACTCCTCCAACTCTCACGTAGTAGACCCTCCTCACCCCCTCCGCGAACCAGGAGCGGACGGCGACTCCGACCTCCCCGGGCTCCAAGGGGGTAACCTCGGCCGATACCTCAACCCTCCCCCTACCCGAGACGGGGAGCCTTCCCGCAGGCCTGCCCGATAGCTCCAGCTGGAGCGTTGCGTTGATCGTGGCGGAGGTGTTAACCAGGATTCTCAGCCTGACCGGGCTGGGGTAGAGGACGACCTCTGGCGCCTCGATCAGCAGTTCTACCGCCGGCATGCGTACCTCGATGCTTTCAAAGCCCGTGTCGACGAGAAGCCTTGTCTCGCCTTGGGGCAGCCTCTCCTCAAAGAGCAGGGTCTCGTTCGAGACCTCCCTGCCCATTAGGAGGTACTTGTGAGGCCCCTCTACTCTCACTTCGAGGCTGACCAGGCTGCCGTTGTCCGTGATCACCCACTCGCTTAGCGAGGCTCTGATCGCCGGCGGGACCACTTCGAGCTCTGTGCTCCAGGAGGGCTCTCTGTTGGCCACCAGGAGCAGCCTTGCCCCTCGGGGGCTGCTCGTGAGGTTCAGTGCGCTCTCGAGCGATGCGGAGGCTCCGCAGAGGAAGCTTGCCGTTCCAATCGTGGAGTCGTTTACCGAGACTACAACGTTGTAGCTCACAGGGTACTGGGGGCAGCTCCCCGCGGTGGAAACACTTGCTGTAACACTCGCTAGCACCCAGCTTGGAGCGACGAGAACGGGCCTGGCGGTAAGCCTCACCTGATACGATGGGAGCTGCACGCTCACGTACCCAGCGTAGTAGGTGGACAGCGGTACTGGCGCCTCGCCGGAGAGGCCTCTCACCGCTACCTGCACCTGGAGCGATGCCGGCTGGACGTTAACCTCGACCGTGGCCATGTTCCTGCTGGAGTCAAAGGAGGCTTTGGTGACAGCCAGGGAGGCTGGCTCCACCGTGAAGGGCACCGCCAGGGGCTCCCCGCCCAAGTCGAGGACAAGCTGGCCGGACGACCGCACGACAGGGCCGACAACTCTGAAGCTCAGCCTCACGTTGTTCTCGCCTGGACGCAGCGTCACGCGCCTGGGGACTTCCGCGAACTCCATGAAGCTGCTATTGCCGGAGGCGGGAGGCCGCGCGTCCAGGTTGAGCTCGAGGTCCACAGCGTTGGGGTTCTTCACGCTGGCGACTATGTCCCCGTAGCCCCTGGAGGTGAGGTAGAGGGGCGTCTGCGTCACTAGTGTGGCTGAGGGCTTGGAGAGGCTTAGCTTCACCGTGCTCCTCTCCCCAGAGTACTCGACGACGAGGGTGTAGGAGCCCCACGTCACGCCGCTCAGCGTGATCGTGGCGAGCCCGGAGGAGGCCGCGACCGAGGTGCCGTTGATCCTCACCTCGCCGCTGACAGGGGACCCCGCGTAGGTCACGTAGAGCCTCACCTCGAGGGTGCCGCTCGACGGCCTGAAGAGCCCTCCTCTAACCTCTGCTAGGAGCGGTGGGGAGTAGTTCACGGAGAGGTCGTAGACAGCCTGCGAAGTCGTGGGGTTCACGATCGCCAGGAGCAGGGATGTGTTCGAGGTGTAGAAGGGCTTATTCAGCTGGAGGTTGCTCCTGGGAGACCCCGAGACGGTGATCAGCACGAGGCCCGGCGCCGGCAGCGCGATCTGGTAGTAGGCGGCGCTGAGCCCTTGAAGGTTTACCTGCGTGCTCCAGCCGGAGGTGCTGAGCGACACCCTCTGGTAGCTGGGCTGGAAGGACCTGCCGCACATGGACACGCCCTTCGCGAGGGAGAGCAGGAAGCTCGTGTAAGCGGAGTTCACCCAGTCCGAGCTCACAGCGCTCCCGGAGAGCGAGCCCGAGAGAGCGCCGGGAACACTGCTGTAGCCCGAGGCTACGACCCAGTGGTAGAAGGCCCCGAGGGCGTAGCACTCCTCGGCGACACCGCTGAAGGAGTAGGGGTTCGCGGAGTAAAGGCTCATCTGGAAGTACCGTGGCTCCCAGCCGCAGGAGCCCATCAGAGCACCTGTTATTCCCTCTGCGCTGGCCTCGACGTACCATGGGTAGCTGGCTACGACGCTGCTGTACCTGAAGTACGATGCCTGCGCGACGTGCATCATCTCGTGCAGAGCCACCCTTGCGAGAGTCGAGGCCGAGAGCCCTGGGGCTATGGATATCGAGACTACGCAGGAGCCGAGTATTCTCCCTGAGGAATCGCTTGTGTACTGCCACCTTACCTGCCCTCCCTCCCCTCCCTGTGCCTCAACGTACACCGTGTACCGGCTGCCAGAGCAAGGAGGAGCCAGGGAGGCTCCCTCCTGCAGCACCCTGGAGCGCGCGCTCTCCAGGGCGTCGGCCACTCTCCTAGCGTACTCCACCCCTGCGCCGGCGTTATCGTGGACCTCGAAGTTCTGGGAGGTGTACGCAGGGGAGGCAAAGCCTAGAGAGGATGCAGCTACTACCGCGAGCACCAGCGCGAGTAGCACTACATACGGAGTTTTTCCGCCCACACGCCTCTACTGCCGTGCGTGGTTCTCGATAAAAAAGCTTATTGCGAGGAAAACTGCATAGGCACCGGTGCAAATGAGGGAGAAGCTGGCCCTGCTCCTAAGCCTAGTAGCAGTAGCCATGCTGGCTCTACTACTCCTCCAGCTGGCAGCGTCGTGGGTGGCTCCAGGGCTAGGCTTCTACGCCAACCTCTGGGCCGTGGACCTAGCTGTCTACGCGGTGTCAATCGTAGCCCTCTTCGTGGCTGCAGGCGCCCTGGGGAGGTTCCTGACACCCACTCCCCCGAGCCTCGACGCGCTCAGAGCCTCGATGCTCGCAACTGGAGCTGGGGTGATCGGTGGAGCTCTGCTGGTTTTCGCAGGGCTCGCTGAGCTGCTGGGAGCTGGGCTGACGACTCAGCTGGCAGCTCTCGCGCTCGGCTTCGCGGCTGTGCCAGCCCTCTTCTCCTGGCTTCTCTCCCCGGCGATAATAAACCTCTCCTACGGCTGCAAGCCCGACCCCAGCCTGCAGGAGATTGTCAACAAGGTCGCAGCCAGATCCGGCATGAAGCCCCCGAAGGCCGTGATCGCCAGGATGAAGGAGCCCAACGCCTTCGCGTACTCCTCACCCCTCTTCGGCAGGTACGTGGCCGTCACGGAGGGCATGCTCAACCTGGCGAGCCGGGAGGAGCTCGAGGCCGTGATAGGCCACGAGCTCGGGCACCACAAGCACAGGGACAACACCGTCATGCTCGTGTTCGGCCTGGTCCCGTCCTTCGTTTACTTCCTTGGGCGCTACCTCATGCTCGCTGGAACCTACTCTTGGAGCTACTACGAGGGGGGCGGGAGGAGAGGGGGTAACGCTGGCTGGCTGCTCCTGCTAGCCGGCATCGCGCTGATCGTAGTGAGCGTGATAATTCAGCTGCTAGTCCTGGCTCTCTCGAGGCTTAGGGAGCACTACGCCGACCTGCACGGAGCTGAGGTCACGTCCCCAAATGCTATGATCTCCGCGCTGCAGAGGCTTGATGCCTTCTACAAGAGGTTCAGAGGAGCCCTGGCGGAGGTGAGCGCGAGCAAGCTCAAGATGCTGTACATATACGCGCTGGCAAGCCCAGTGTTCGGCCTAGAGGAGCTCTTCGCCACGCACCCACCCATTGAGAAGAGGGTAGCGTTCCTGAGGTCTCTCAAGAGAGCAATCTAGCTTTTAACTCCCGCTTTTCTTTCTCTTTTTAAATGAGGTGGTGCTACTTGTCTGCCCCCCTTCCTGGGGCACCTACGTGTTACCGCTTCTTTTGCTTCTCGATGTTTACTCTCTCTCCGCGCTGCTGCTGTTGTGCTACTTCCTGTACAGGGCGCTGGTCACCAGCAAGGTCGAGCTTTTCGCCTTCTTCTTCTCAGGCTTAGCGGTCTTAGCAGCCGGAGAGGTCGCCCGGATGGTCGTCCTGCTGGTGGCCATACTATCGGGAGCAGCGGGCCTGCGAGCTCTGTTTCTAACGCATGTTGCAGGGGTTGTAGTACAGATCTCCGAGACCGTGGCCTTTCTCTTCATAGCTGCTGGCTATACTCTCGAAGTAGGGGAGAGGGCTCGAGCGGTGGTGCTTCCTTACTGCAGCACAGGAGAGACTGGGCCGATGTATTCTGGGCTACGAGCCTGCTGAATAAGGTGCTGCTCACATATATCACGACCAACGCCGTAAACGTGTATGTGTCCTCCAGGAAGAGAGTGGCGGCGCTTCCCGCGATAGCTTTCTCCCTCATGCTCCTCTCCAACGTGCTACTCATGTTTTCACTCCTCTGGGTGGATGAGCTCTGCTTCATAGCCTCTAAGGTGCTGTACTTCCTCGGGCTTATCACGCTTCTCGTGCTAGCCGTCGAGGTGTCGAGGGCTTGAGCGCTAGGCGCTCGAAGCTGAGGATAATAGCGGACATTTTGAGGGTCGTGGAGAGCGAAGGTGAGGCAAATATATCGCGCGCTAGGCTCACGAAGTACCTCGGCGAGCTCGAGAGCAAGGGCTTCCTGGAGCGCATTGCCGACGAGCGCGAGGTGAAGTTCCGCGTGACCAGGAAAGGCCAGGAGTTCCTCAGGGAGTTCCGCCGCATAGAGCAGCTCGCAGAAGCATTCGGCATCGAGCTCTAGCTCTGAGCACCGCGGAGCCACCCTCCTACACTTGCGGTCAGAGCGCCTAGACCATTGTTCCACGCAAATTTTTAAACATGTATCAGCTTGCCTAGGTGATGCGGCTCTCAAAGCTCGCCATCCTAGCTCTACTGCTTGCACTGCTCCCTGCGGCGAGGGTGTGGGGCGAAGGTGGCCTGGGCCTATGGGGCACCGTGGTCGACGTAAGCGGTAACCCGCTGGCTGGTGTGAGCGTGGCTGTCTACGATTCAAACGGCGCGCTAGTCAGCACAACAACCACGGGGGCCGACGGCCGCTTCCACGTTGCTGTAAGCCCTGGAACGTACATAGTAAGGCTTTCAAAGCCAGGCTTTGTTGAGAAGTCAGTACAGGTCACTGTGAGCATGACAGCCTTCTACGCAGACCTGGGGACGATCACTCTGGACTATAGCCTCTCGATATCCCTGCCTCTGACGCACCTGAGCCTAGGGGTGCTTGACACGGTCACGCTGCCCCTCGTAGTGGCGAACAGGGGCAGCATGCAGGAGAGGGTGGCAGTGCGCATAGAGGAGAGCTGCGGCGTAAATATTTCACTCTACTCTGCCGAGGGGGTGAGGGTTCGGGAGCTTACGCTGAACCCGGGGGAGAGCCAGAGCCTCAAGCTAGACATAACAACCCCCTATACGCCCTTCCGCGAGTGCCAGGTAAGACTGATCTTCTCGGGGTCGCTTGTCCACGAGAGAACGCTCACGATTGAGCTTGTCAACAGGAGCCTCGGGATCCTCTTCGCCCAGCTGGCAGCTCTCCAGGCTAGCCCTGGCTCCACAGTGCAGCTTCAGCTAAGGGTCACGAACACCCTGCGGCAGGCGTTCAAGGCGCGCCTGGGTTTCGAGCTGCCGGAGGGCTGGGCAGGGAGCTTCACCATAGGAGGACTGGTCGTGCGCGAGCTCAGCTTGAACCCTGGTGAGAGCCTGCAAGTCCAGCTGGCCCTGGGGATCCCCAAGGACGCTAAGCCAGGCGCCTACTCTGTGCTCGTCGAGGTGGAGGGGGTGAATCCCTACTTTATTGACAGGCTACCCATCCAGGTGGTCGTCGTCAGCGGGAAGCCCCTGCTGGGGTTGAGCTACACAGCGCCGCACGTTGATGTCTACGCGGGTAAAACAGCGAAGTACACGCTCACGCTGTCGAACCTTGGCGATGCCGACTGCGTCGTCTCCTTCAACGTTACAGGGCTGCCGGAGGGGTACAGGTGGAGTGTGTCTGACCAGCAGGGTAACGTCTTCTCCAAGGTCTTCCTGAGGGCCGGCGGGCAGGTGTCTCTAGTGCTCTCAGTCTCGGTCCCACCCCTCGCGGAGCCCGCAGTTGTACCTTTCAAGTTCTCAGCAGCTACGGAGGGCTCCGGGGACGAGGTGCAGCTCTCGCTCGGAGTGCTCGGTAAGTACGAGCTGAGCTTCGTGACTCAGAACTTCTACGTAGAGCTCACACCCGGCTCCAGCGGCACCTTCGAGGTGCGGGTCAAGAACACCGGCTATTCCTCGTTGACAAACGTCGCTCTAGCGGCGGTATCCAAGGCTAGAGGAATCTCTGTCTCTGTGACTCCCGATAATGTCCTCGTTCTGAAGCCGGGTGACACAGTTACATTCCAGCTGTCAATCTCCGTAGACCCCACGACGGACGCGGGTAACTACTACTTGTCGCTGAGCCTCTCAGCCGACCAGGTGGAGCCTCTCCGCCGCGATCTGCACGTTTACGTCAGGCCTGCGAGCAGCATCGCCTACTACATCATAGCCGCGGTTGTAGCGCTCGTGGCTGCGGTTATTATAGTGTATAGGAAGCTCGGGAGGAGGTGACGGCGATGGAGTACGCGATCGAGACTGAGAACCTCACCAAGATATACAGGGACAGAGCTGGCGAGGTGGCAGCGCTAGACAGCGCTAACCTCAGAGTGCCGAAGGGCGTGCTTTTCGGGCTCTTCGGCCCCAACGGCGCTGGTAAAACCACGCTAATTTCAATCCTCGTTGGCCTGCAGCTACCCACGCGCGGCACAGCGAGGGTGCTGGGGTTTGACTGCGTGAAGCAGTCGCTGGAGATCAGGAAGAGGGTTGGTCTGCTTCCCGAGAACTACGGCTTCTACGAGCACATGACCGCTTACGAGAACCTGGAGTTCCTTGGCAGGCTCGACGGCATCCCGCGGGGGGAGCTGAGGAGGAGGATCGACGAGGTGCTGGAACTGGTGGGCCTCAAGGAGTGGGCTAACGCGAAGGTTAAGACGTTCTCAAGGGGGATGAACCAAAGGCTAGCCCTGGCGCAAGCCCTCCTCAAAGACCCGGAGGTGTTCATACTGGACGAGCCGACGCTAGGCCTAGACCCCCAGGGCTCTGCCATGTTCAGAGAGCTAATGACACGGCTGGTGAAGGAGGGGAGGACCATTCTAATCTCAACGCACTTGCTGCACGAAGTGGGCTTCATATGCTCCCACGCAGCCTTCATCCGCAAAGGCAGGATAGTGGCGCAGGGCAACCTCGAGGAGCTGGCAAAGCAGTACAGGGAGGCCAGGGGCTACAGCTACGAGGTTGTGGTGCAGGAGCGCCCCGAGGACCTGCTCAGGGAGCTGCGCCAGCTGGAGGGCGTCGTCGAGGTGGGGCTTGAGAACAACACTATCAGGGTTAGAGCGTCCAGAGATATAATGAGGGAGCTCCTAGGCGTAACCGGGAGGTACCAGGTGCGGTCCCTTAGGGAGCGCGCACCCACCTGGGATGAGCTCTACCAGTTCTACCACGGGGGTGGTTGGGGTGAGTGAGAAGGTAGCTGTTATCGTCAGGAAGGAGGTGCTAGAGAACTTAAAGAGTCTCAGGTACTGGGGTCTCATAGTACTCTTCGTGCTGCTCTTCGTAGCCATCTCTGCAGCCATAGGCTCGGCTATTCAAGGCCTAGAGGCACCTGCTCCTGGGCGAGGAAGGCCTGCTACGCGGGACGTCGCCGAGCTAAGGCTTATTGTGCTGTTTGTCGGCTCGCTATCGTCTACGATGAGCTTCGTTGCCCCCTTGCTGGGGATCGCGCTCGGCTTTTCAGCCATAGCAGCTGAGCGCGAGAAAGGCACGATCAGGCTGGTGCTAGCTAGGCCGGTGTACAGGGATCAGGTGCTCAACGGGAAGATACTCGCAGCCACTATTCTCATCGCGATCGCAGTATTCGTATCCACTGCGCTATCCCTCCCGATCTCAGCAACGCTTTACGGAGTCACAGTCACGGCAGACGACCTCTCAAGGCTCATGCTTAGCTTAATACCCTCCATCCTCCTGGCGCTTGCATACTATGCTCTATCTCTCTTTATTTCTGTGCTCAGCGACAGGTCCAGCCGCGCCCTCCTCTACTGCATCCTCGCCTGGATATTCCTCACCTTCGTCCTGCCCATTGCAGCTTCGATGATCGCTCTCTCAGTCCTAGGACCTCCCCCAGCCATTGCCCTCAACAGGACATCAGCCACTGACGTCGAGATAGGGGTAACAGTAACAGTAGCCGACCAGCTACCTCCACAGCTTGAAGACTACTACAGAAAGGTAGGGGAGATCACAAGCTCGGTACTCATAATCTCGCCTAACGACAGGTACTTCACCTTCGTTAACGCGCTGTTCACCAGGAGGTCGCCCCAAACCACATCCTACGTAGACCTGGGAAGCATAATCGCCACCAGGTGGGTGGATCTAGCTGTGCTCGCAGCGTACGTGGCCGTGTTCACACTACTCTCCTACATCTTCTTCGTACAGAGGCAGGAAGTCAGGTAGCAACCAAGCTAAAACAGTATTTTTATTTTTATGCTATTTTCCGTTTTTTACTTGGAGCGCTTACTTTCCTCACAAGGGTATAGCCTGCTCCTCTAGAGGCTTTGAGGGTGCGTGCTTCCAAAGAGCATGAGGTCTTCACGCAGCGCGCGCTCAGCGTGAGATGGCTACTCATCATGCGTCAGCTCGTCTCTTCCTCATCCTCCAGAGAACTCTAGAGAGCCTCTCCGATAAGCTTTGCCATCAGCAGGTAATGTCTCCCAGCGAACACCGTGGCCGTCAGGGGTGTGTAGCCCCGCTTCGCGTAGAAGAGCAGAGCGGGATTCTCGACGTCCACCTCCAGCGCCACCGCACGGGCTCCGGCCGACCTGCATGCCTTCTCAACCCCTTTGAGCAGCTTGGAGCCGTAGCCCCTGCCCGGCGCAAGGGACGCTATGAAGAGTAGGTGGCACGCTCTCTCCAGCTTCGAGTAGGCCCTGGCGCACCTGGGAGCCCAGGCGAGCCACGCCACCAGGTTGAGGAGCCCCCGAGCCCCCAGGCAGGCAAGCAGGCGCGCGAGGCCACGGGGGAGCCTGACTCTCGAGGGCCTTGTGCCGAGGGAGAGGACCGCCACGGAGGCTGTTACCTCGCCTGCCCTGAGGCACGGGGCCGTGAGAACCCCCTGCCGCGCGAGCTCCTCGACGACCTCAAAGAAGGTGTATACGCAACCAGGCTTCCCGAGGAGCCTCCTGAAGGAGGGATCCTCCCTGAAGCCCGCGTAGAGGACGTGCGCGAGCCTGCACGTCACGAAACATAAAATCCCCGCCTCGGCGAATAAGGCATGTGCTCGAGATCGCGTTGCACCAGCTCGCTGCCTCTCCCAACAAGAGGGAGAACCTCGACCGCGTGCTCAGCCTGCTCGACAGCTCGGACGCGGACCTGTCGGTCTTCCCGGAGTACCTGATGGGCGTACCGCCCGGCGGTCTCACCGCCGAGTACGTCGAGAGCGCTGCGGAGCCCCTCGACGGAGAATTCGTGGGGAGCATTGCCGACAAGACTAGGGAGAGAGGCTCGGCCGCGGTGGTTCACGCGTACCTTAGGGAGGGCGACAGGGTGTACAACGCGGCCATCCTGGTCGACAGGGGCTCTGTGAGAGCCGTTTACCGCAAGGTCCACCTCTTCGACGCCTACGGGCACCGCGAGTCGGACGTGTTCGCCAGAGGCTCGGAGCTCGCAGTGCTCAGCCTTGGCCCCTTCACGGTGGGGCTCGCCGTGTGCTTTGACCTCAGGTTCCCCGAGCTCTTCCGCGCGATGGCGCTGAGAGGGGCGGACCTCTTCGTGGTTCCCGCTGCGTGGTACAGGGGGCCCTACAAGGAGGAGCAGTGGCTAGCGCTCACCAGGGCGAGGGCGCACGAGAACGTCGCCTTCCTCGTGGCTGTGGACCAGACAGGCCCCTTGTTCTCCGGGCGGAGCACCGTGGTGACGCCCATGGGGCACTCGCTGCTGGACCTGGGCCAGGAGGAGAGGAGCATCTCCGCCGTCCTCGACCCCTCCGAGGTGAAGGAGGCGAGGGAGAAGGTGCCTGTGCTCTCCCTGCTGAGGAGGGAGCTCTACAGAACCTGGTACGCTTGAGCTCACGGCCCGCTAGCCCCCGTTAGGGCTCTCACGGCAGGTGGCACTTCGAGCAGGCTCCTTACGACGGCTACGCGTAGCTTGGAGTCCATGAGGGTTGTGCTCCTATCCCTGGCCACGAGGACTCCAGCCATGTCCGACGCGAGCGCCCCGGCTAGGTCCTCGAAGGGGCTGTCCCCGACATGGGCTGAGGACGAGGGCTCCGCCCCAACCAGCCTCAGCGCCTCGGCGAATATGCGCGGGTGGGGCTTGAGACACTTGACCTCGTCCGCGTAGACCTGGACCCGGAAGAAGCCCGAGAGGCCGGCTCTGTCCAGCACAGCCCGGGTGAGGTAGCCCGGCCAGAACACGACGTTGCTCACCACGGCCAGCTTGTAGCCCGCCCTCCTGAGCTCCTCCAGGGCCTCCCTCGCGCCCTCCAGCACAAGCGCTCCCACGTCGACGGTGTTGACAGCCCTCGCGAAGGCCCAGTAGACCTCGTACTCGGTCAGCCCTCCGAGCTCCTTCAGGGCGATCTGGGTGGAGCCCCTGACGACATCACTCTCGTCGATCAACCCGCGCCGCCTGGCAGCTTTCACGCAGGCGTAAGCCCTCTGGAGCCGCTGCAGCTCCTCCTGCTCAGCCCTTCCCGTCAGCTCCGCCAGGGCGCGCGCGGCAGCCCTGTAGAAGGCGTCTATGTCGAGCAGCGTGGACCACACGTCGAATGTGACCGCGCTCACGCCCCCAGAAGCACAGCGAGAGATATAGCCCTTCCTCAGTCTATTAGCTTATTCCCGCGCTCACGCGAGCTCGAGGAGCCTTGCGATCCTCTCAGCGGCTTTGAGCCCGCTACCCGTCAGTGGTGCGAGCACCCTCTCGCCAGCCTCGAGGAGGCCCCGCGTCCTCAGCTTCTCCACAGCGGGCAGCACGACCGCGGACGTGGGCTCCACGAGGAAGCCCATCTTCGCGAGCGCCTTCAGCGCACCCCGCATCTCCTCATTCGCGACGACAACCACGTCGCCACCACTCTCCCTGACGGCCGAGGCCACCTGCCTCAGGCGCGGTGGATCGGGCACGGCGATCCCGTCAGCCAGGATCTCCCTGGACAGCGCGGGGTACTCTCTGCCATGAACCTCGCGGTATAGGGGCGCATTGCTCTCCGCCTGCACGGCGTAGATCCTCGGGAGGTTGCCGGCGAGCCCGGCCTCCGCGAGGAGCCTAAACCCCTTGTACACGCCCAGGAGGAGCGTCCCGCTGCCCACAGGTACAACCACCGCGTCCGGAACCCCCTGCTCCTCGAAAACCTCGAAGGCCAGGGTCATGCAGCCCTCGATGAAGAAGGGGTTCCAGAGGTGCTCGGCGTAAAACCCCTGCTCGCAGCTCTGCGCCACCAGCGACGCAGCCTCCCTGCTCTCCGCCTCCACCAGCTCCGCGCCGTAAGCGGCTATCTGTAGCTTCTTGTAGAGGGGCGCGCTCCTCGGAGCGTAAACCCTGCAGCGCAGCCCGGCAGCGGATGCGTAGGCCGTCATGCTCGCACCGGCGTTACCCGAGGAGTCCACGACCACGGTGTCCACCCCACCTCCCTCAGGTGGGAGATAGCCACTGTGCTACCGCGGTCCTTGAACGAGCCAGTAGGGTTCAGGTACTCGAGCTTGAACAGAGCCCTGACCCCCCTGTACTCCCTCTCCACCAGTGGGGTCCCACCCTCCCCCAAGCTCACAGGAGCGCCCACAGGGGGCAGGGTCCTCCAGTACCTCCAGACACCCCGCCTCCCGGGATCCGGGTCGAAGACCCTCCCCTCGCAGACCACGTCCAGCACGCCGCCGCAGGAGCACCTCCAAACCCTCTCGCCCAGCCCGTAGAGACGGCCGCAATTAGAGCACTTAAGCACGCACCAGGGCATACCTCAGGGCGCACCACTCAGGCATGAGCCCAGAAAGTGCTTAAGTACACTATTTAATCACGATGTTCAGCGCCCCGCTGCGCGCGCTCGCGCAGCCTGATGTTCAGCGCCGCGTTCACGTCCGCGTGCACTGTATGGTTTTAAGGGCAGTAAATGAGGCCCTCAGCCTCCTGACCACTTCCACGCCGTGCCACTTGCAG
>Ga0080008_139976_pt1 | contig 17152 bp, 17 predicted proteins | sample ConCONMetagenome_FD_69211 | JGI IMG/M metagenome (GOLD analysis project Ga0080008, IMG submission 69211) | Hot spring microbial streamer communities from Conch Spring, Yellowstone National Park, USA - CON_C (SPADES assembly) (version 2) | ecosystem: Environmental > Aquatic > Thermal springs > Hot...
GAGCTAACACCAAGGGAAACCCCGCGAGGAGGAGCACCTCCTCTGAGGCACTTAAACCCACACCTACAACAAGCTAACAGGTGGCAGAGCTTGACTGAGGAGATAAGAGCACACCTCATAGTAAAAGGCCTAGTACAAGGAGTCTACTTCAGAGCCAACATGAAACGCGTAGCGGAGGAGCATGATGTGAAAGGCTGGGTTAGAAACCTACCAGACGGTGAGACAGTCGAAGCAATCTTAGAAGGTGATAGGAGCTCCGTCGAGAAGGTTATATGTTGGAGCTTAAGAGGGCCACCACTAGCAGAGGTGAGGGAGGTCCACGTTAGATTCGAGGAGTACAAGGGGGAGTTCAAAACATTCACCATAAGATACTAGAGGTACCAGCGTGAAGCTAGTAACCTCAATGACCAACTATGACTCTAAGGTCTTCATAACAAGAGGCTCTCCTAGAGATTCTCACGCTCACCCCACGGCCTCTCAAGCTTCTATTTAGATTACTAACATCACATCTAAGCTCATCGATAACCTCACTATCAATTCTTCTAGGCGAGTGTATAATAACTATCATCGCTATACCCTTAATTGACGACCTTCTTAGTAGCTCGGATTGCAACCTCTCATTGCCCATAATGCAGTTTATTGTTTCAATAAGCTTCCTTATGTCCTCCAGCTTAGCTCTACCAGTTCTCTCCACTATAAACACTTTATCGTCGGTAATGATAACCTCGTCCGCATGCTTTCCACATGGGATTTCCAGCTTCGAGTATACATCATCTAGTTTGAATACCTTCAACGAGAACCACACTTAGCCTAATCCCTCTATCATAGCCTCCTCCTCTAGGAGCTCCTCTGCAACCTTAGAGAATTCATCCGTTGGTATCCCATACTCGTCAACCTTAAGCTTCTCAGTAACAACCACACCATCCCCTATCTTAACCAGGTAAGCTGCTATACCATCAGGGTCTATAGCGTCTGATGCCTTGAAACCCTTGATCTTCTCTATATCACCCCTTCTCCTATGTAGGGCTACTAGGTTGTTCAACGCGTGGAGTAGGTAGCTGCTATGAGTGGTTATAACAACGTGTTTTCCGGAGTTCACAGCCCTAGCTATAAGTCTGGCTAGTATCCTCTGAGCTCTAGGGTGAAGGTGTGCTTCAGGCTCCTCTATGAAAACCACGTGGTACTCAGGTAGGGCTAGTGCTAGTGCTACAGTTAGAGCCTCTCTTACGCCAGAAGGGGATTCCGATATGTGAAGTCTTTTTCCACTCCACATTTTAAGGTATAAAGTGTACCTACCGGCCCTCTTAGTAACCTCCAGTTTACAACCAAGCTCGTGTAAGAGCTCCTCCAGAGACTCCTCAACATCACCAGACACGTACTCACTCTTAAACGCTAATCTTGAGAGCCTCTGAACAAACCCTATATACTCTCTATCAACACTCCTAACCTCCTTAACCATGGAGCGTGGGAGCGGTCTAAGGAGAATCCTGGAGACACCAGCCCTACTATCGGGGAGGAAGACGCTTTCTCTTGTAGACCAGGAGGATAGCAAGCCAAAGCTACCATGTAGGTAAGCGAATATAGGTATAAGGGTGGCAGCGTACAACTCATCCATAGAGGAGACAACTCCATCGTATAACACCACACCCCTCCCATCTTCAAGCAACTCTACAACTAAACGTCCTAAAGGTAGAGTTCTCGCATAAACCCTCTCTACGAAACCTGCGTCTGGTTTATACTCCAGCACTTGAACTTCATCTCTCGTCAGCTTGAATTCTATTAAAGCTCGACCTTCAACCCTGATTCTAGCTTCGCTAGCCCCCTCCATGACGATATTATCTAGTCTTTCGAAAACCTCCTCAAGCCTCTCTCTAAGCCCGGCAGCTAATCCAATATGTACTGTCTCAATGTAAGCTTCTAAAAGTTTCCTAAAAACCTCCGTTACATCACCTCCCCTCCTAACCCTCTCCAGGAGCTTCTCATAGGGGTCGGGTGTTTTAAACTCATCCTCCATCTTCTTAAACGCCTCGTCAACCCAGACCTCAGGATCTGGTGTTGTAGTATCTAGAGCCCAGAGCATCTGAGCTAGGAAAGATTTACCAACACTATTCCTGCCAATGAGTACGGTGAGAGGTTTAACCTCTACCTCCACATCCCTAAAGGGCCCTATATTAACAAGTCTAACTCTAGGATTCAAAGACAACATCCCACTATAGGTTTAACTTTAGACAAGTTAAATACGTTAACGTCATCTTAGTAGTGCTTAAATACGTCCTATGGTAGTTCACCGGTGGTGTCCGTAGTGGATTTATTCACCCTTCGTGATGTCTACAGGGCTAGGGTTGTTGTTCAAAGGCATCTAATTAGAACCCCCTCAAGGTACTCTAGGACTGAAACATGGGGGGAAGTGTCACCAAGATGTATTATAAGCAATGGTGTAGAGATGTGCATGCCGACAGCTTTCACGATACCATATAATGTTACGACTCTTAGAGGTGTAACTCCGCTAACCAGGGGGTGATGTGGTGTGAGAAGCCTAGCTACAATGCTAATAATGTTGTCGCTGACTCCTCTCCTACTAAACTTTAGCGCTAGTGCTGGAACCTCCTAAGTCTTTGAGAGGATGGAGTTTGATGTTGGTGGTAGGAGGATCCTTGTTCTATGGGAGAGGCTTGGTGAGCCCGATGTTATTGTTAGGTATTGCGGTGTTAACTATGTCTACTTTGATGCTGTGACTAAGTGGTGGGATCAGATACTAGTTGAATGGAGTGTCAGTAGGTATGTTGGTTTAAGGGTTACGAATAACTCTGAGAGGATCGCAACTTACAACGAGCTTAAGGAGGCTTTTGAGAAGACTGGGGTTAGAGAGCTTGGATGGTATGGTAGGCTAGGTCTATTCTACTACTTCGACTGGGAGCCTAGAATCCTAGGCATCCACGCATACCTAGGGGGCGTAGAGGCCCCTAGGGGGGCTAAGATTAACAGGATTAAAGTTCTACTAAACAGGGTGTCGGGTATACTGGAGAAGTATAATGTTTCAATAGTGATGGTGGTGGAAGTGCATTCAATGGTAGAAGTAGAGAGATCATCCCCAGCAGCGCACGCTCTAATGAGAGTTTTAAACGAGGCTAGAACGAATAAGAGTGGAATCCCAGATGTTGTTAGAAAGTATGTAGTTGAGGGGGGATGGAGTGCAGGTAATAGCCTAGGCTTAGTAGGCCTAGCCTTCGGCCTACCGGCTCCAAGCAAGGAAGACCTAGAGGTCTTGGTTAAATGGATTAGGGATGGGATGGGCTACTGTGAAATCCCATTAGCAATAGCGTTTAACGTTCCAATGCCAGATGGCGTACTAGCAGTCGAAGTCGTGACCCTTAGACCAGATAGCGAGCAACAGGAGCTCCAGCACCTAGAAGGTTTACCAGCATTAATCATCGTTATGCTCTTCATCGCTATAGGGCTACTAGCTATCAGGAAAATTGTCTAACCACTCAACCCTCAACAAGCTCATTTTAACCTCTAAACCTTAAGCTAGTTAATGTATAAATCATGCTTCATATCAGCTAAGTTTTCAAGAGCTTGGAAGTTGTTTTATTTTTCCATTGCTGCTCATGTTGCTCGCACGATTCAGTAATAGAGCCCAAGAGTTAACTTCGTAGGCTCTATTTACTTTATGTGAAGCTAAACATGTTATTTAAGCCTGATGTAGTGTTAAGAGGGGACCTGTAGAGTGGTGCCGCGGCCGGGATTTGAACCCGGGTCACGGGCTCGAAAGGCCCGCATACTGGGCCTGGCTATACTACCGCGGCTTCCAGAGTTTATAGTGTGGAGCCTGGAGGTTTAATAGGTGTTGTGGAGCCGGGGCCGGGATTCGAACCCGGGATTTAACGGGTCTCCGCGATAGGCCCTGCTTTAACCACTGCAGCCCGCCGCCTTAGACCGCTCGGCCACCCCGGCTCCATAGGTATATTTAGTTGGCTAGCTTATTTATAGGTTTGCTTCTGGGGCGGGAGGGTTGTTTGTATGGTTTTCTAGTTAAAGTTAATTAGGCTTGGCTCCAAGCTGTGTAATGTGGGTTTCCTGGTAGGCTGGGTTATGGGTGTTTGTTCTATGTTTACTCGGAGGTTTGAGATTTTATGTTTGAGGTGTAAGACGTCCATGGATTATATGAGTGAGGTTGAGAGAGGTGGTGAGGTTAGAGTTTCAAGGTTTTATAGGTGTCCTGTGTGTGGTTTTAGGGTTCTCGATGAAAGGGTTACTGTTAGGAGATCTGAGGATGGCTTGGTGCTCGAGTTTAGCAAACCTGTTAATAGGAAGTTTATTGTTATGAGGGTTATCTAGGCTACCTCTCTGCTCTGAGTTGGTGGAGGTGATCTGTGTTTAGTTTACTTAGGTTTATGGCATTTGCTGTTAGAAGGTTTAGAGAGGCTCTTACAGCTAGCCCTGATGCTATGTTTATTGCTAGGAGGTTGTTTGTGACGAACTCCATAGACTCCATCATCTCATCTCTTGGTGTTAACGTTGGAGCATATAATCCCGGTGTTGACCCTAAGGTTTTGATCTTAGCTGTGCTTGGAGGTAGTATATCCTTGAGTTTAATATCGGGGTTTATAGGGGTTTTTATGAGTGAGAAGGCTGAGAGGGTTAGGGAGCTTAGGGATCTTGAGAGGAAGCTTGGAGCAAGACTTGAGAATACCATATATGCTAGGTCTGCTACACTAGTACCGTTATACGTGGCTTTATGGAGTTCAACTGGCATGCTATTATTTCCTCTAGTGATCGTAGCTCCTTATACAGCTGTGCTAGCAGGTGTCATGGGATTAGCTGAGGCCTTCTCAGCCTCCATAGCCATAGCTCTCCTATCTCTAGCAGTTATTGGTGCTTACCTAGGGATCGTGATGGGTGAAAGGATGTGGCTTTCAGCTCTTAGAACTCTAGGTTTAGGGATCATCACTTTAGCTGTGGTGGTTGTTTTTAAACTAGTTTTCGGAGCCTTGGTAGGCTGACTTGATTCTCGTGTGGAGGCCTATATCTAAGTGTATGGATGGATACAGAAGAAATAATAGGTTCAAAGATGGACTTTAACAAGGTGGTGTTAGAGTTGAAGGATGTTATAGAATCTCTTAGGAGGGAGATAAGCACTTATGCTGGTAGAGCAGTGTATCTCTCGTTAAAAGATGTTAGTAAGGTTGGCTTGGGGGAGTTAGAGATCCTACCGTACTCTATTAGGGTTCTACTAGAGAATGTTCTTAGACACTATGATGGGTTCACTGTTAGAGATGTTGATGTGGAGGCTGTTGCTAACTGGAGTAGGTATGCTGGAAGGAGAGAAATTCCCTTCTATCCTGAGAGAGTTGTATTACAGGATTTAACAGGCATATCTGTTATCCAGGACTTCGCTATTATGAGGGAGATTACAGCTAAGCTTGGAGGAGACCCCTCTAGGGTTAACCCGGCTATACCAGTGGACCTAGTTATAGATCATAGTGTTCAGGTAGACTATTATGGTACTAGCTACGCTCTAGAACTTAATAAGAGGAGGGAGTATGAGAGGAATAGGGAGAGGTACTCTCTCATAAAATGGGCTCAAAAGGCCTTCAAGAACTTTAGGGTTGTACCTCCAGGTAAGGGTATAATACACCAGGTTAACCTAGAGTACTTGTCTAAGGTGGTAGTAGTAGGGGGGTTCAGAGGAGATCTATGGGTTTACCCTGATAGCCTTCTAGGCACAGATAGCCATACACCAATGGTCAACGGCCTCGGGGTCTTCGGCTGGGGTGTTGGTGGTATTGAGGCTGAAGCTGTGATACTAGGTGAGCCTAACTACATATTGTTACCTGAAGTTGTAGGAGTTAGGCTTACAGGCGAGCTTAAGCCTGGGGTTACCGCTACCGATCTAGTCTTATACGTTACAGAGAAGCTTAGAAGGAGAGGTGTTGTAGGTAAGTTTGTGGAGTTCATAGGCCCTGGTGTTAAGAAGCTTAGCGTACCCGATAGAGCTACAATAGCTAATATGGCTCCAGAGTATGGGGCTACAATAGGCTACTTCCCGGTAGATGAGGCTACAGTTAGGTATCTAAAGGTTACTGGTAGGGGCTCAGACCACGTTGCGCTCGTAGAGTTATACGCTAAAACGGTGGGGTTATGGTATAGTCTTGAGGATCCAGAGCCTAGGTATAGTGAGGTTATCGAGATAGACCTGGCGGATGTTGATCACAGCATAGCAGGCCCGGCTAACCCGGAGGATAGAATACCTCTATCGGAGGCTAAGAGGAGGTCGGAGGAGCTCATAGAGAGCTACGTTAGGTCGAGGAATAGAGATAGGACGATGGTAACAATTCCGTTTAACGGTATCGATGTTAAACTCCAAGACGGGTTTATAGCAATAGCATCTCTAACAAGCTGCACTAATACTAGCAACCCAGCCCTCATGGTTGCAGCAGGGCTCCTAGCTAGAAAGGCTGTTGAGAGAGGTTTAACAGTTAAACCATGGGTTAAGACTAGTAACGCTCCAGGCAGTAGAGTTGTAGTGGAGCTCTGGCGTAGACTAGGGCTTCTACCATACCTTGAAGCCCTCCGATTCCACATAGTAGGCTTTGGTTGTACAACGTGTATAGGTAATAGCGGCCCCCTACCTAAACCTGTAGAGGAGGTGTTAAGGAAATCGGACGTCTACGCTGTAGCCGTCCTCAGCGGTAATAGGAACTTCGCTGGTAGAATACACCCGTTAACCAAAGCTAGCTTCCTAGCAAGCCCACCGCTGGTGATAGCATATGCTATAGCAGGCCGCATAGACGTGGACTTTGACAGGGAACCCCTAGGCTTAGACCCTAATGGTAACCCTGTATACCTAAGGGACATATGGCCTAGCCAGGAGGAGGTTAACAAGGCTGTAGAGGAGGCGCTAGATCCGGAGCTTTTCAAGGAGAAGTACAAGGATATATTCGTGGGGGATGAGTACTGGGAGAAGCTGGAGGCCCCCATAGGGGATCTCTACGAGTGGGATGAGAGGAGCTATATGATTAGAAGACTACCATTCCTAGATGATTTCACCCTCGAACCCCAGCCGTTGAAGGATATAAGGGGTGCTAGGGTTCTAGTAAGAGCACCTGATAGGACTAACACGGATCACATAAGCCCAGCTGGTAGGATAAGCTCCACATCGAAAGCCGGGGAGTTCTTGAAGGAGAAGTTCGGGGTAGACCCTGAAAGGCTTGGTCTAACCTTCGGTAGCCTTAGAGGTAACCCTGAAGTCATGGCTCGCGGTACATTCGATAGCCCAGGTTTCAGGAATATGCTTGTAAAGGATAAGCTTGGAGGATGGACTATATACTGGCCTAAAGGCGAGGTGGTGCACGTTTACGATGCCGCAAAAGCTTATAAGGAGGCGGAGACCCCAGTCATAGTGCTAGCTGGGAAGCAGTACGGTACAGGTAGTAGTAGAGATTGGGCTGCAAGAGGCCCGTACCTCTTAGGCGTTAAAGCTGTTATAGCTGAAAGCTACGAGAGAATACATAGGAGTAACCTAGTATGCATGGGCATACTACCACTAGAGTTCATGGAGGGGGAGAACGCTGAAAAACTAGGGTTGGATGGAAGCGAGGAATACGATATAATAGGCATAGAGGAGGGCCTATACCCAGGCAAGATATTAACAGTAAGAGCTAGGAAGCCTGATGGGAGGATCGTAGAGTTCAAGGTTAAAACAAGGCTGGACACACCAGTCGAGGTAGAATACTATAAGCACGGAGGTATAATGAAGTACGTGCTAAGGAAAATACTTAGGAAAACCTAAAGACCACACCCTAAAACACTATTAAAGCCAGCTATTACACCCCATAACGTTCACTCTATGACCCCTCCTCGCTCTTTAAAGGGCGGGGTGGGGGTCACCAGTACTCGGCTCTCACACTTTCCCGAATCACGTCTGGTGGGTCATCTCTATGCCTCCATAAACCTCTCGCTATACTCACCAATTGTATGCCTAAAGCCTCTGCAAGCGCATCCGATATAAGCACTTCTCTCTCACCCTCAGATACAGCTACATTAACCTCCCCTACGCTCTTACACACATCCACTAGATGAACACTTACAGCTTTAGGGGAGAAGATGAGGTGATAGAAGCCAAAGGGTGTTTCATAGACCATAACTCTAGCTCGTGGAGGTTTAAGGCTTACACCCATGAACTCAGCAAGCCTCCTGGGCAGTAGGATTTCAGGCTCCTCAACCTCGTACCCTGAGTTAACAAGAGCTGCCGTTAAGACCTCAACGTTAGTATCAAGAGATCTTATTAAAAGTCTAACGCGAACCGCCATACTAACCACCACTAACCCTTCTAAGCCTAGCTAGCTTTGGTAGCCTAGCTCTCCTTAGGAGCCCGAATCGTTTCAATAACGTTCTACCCATCATAGGGATAGTTTTGGGGGCTAATAACGTTTCCGATCACTGTATCCCTCATCTAGACTCCCTTGCTAGGATTTCCTTTAGCTCCCTTCTACTCAGTGTTCTTGCAGGTTTCTCCGGCATTATACCTTGAGGTCTTAGGTATAAAACTAGTATTATAACTATGCCTAGGAATATCTTGGGTAGTAGGGCTTGAACGTAGACTATATTTGATATGATGTAGTGGATTGAGACAGCTAGTATTAGGGTTGAACCCACGAATCCAATTAACCCTATAATCGTGTATGTTGCTAGCCTCCTCTCAAGATCGGTTTTCGCCCTCCACCGGAGGGCTAGGAGTATGATTATGAGTACTGTTGATGAGAGGATTAGGGGTATGGCTAGCCTTGATATGACATCGAGGATTGGCACCATGGCTTGGAAGACGCTCGGGGTGTAGTAGTATATTAGCCTCTGCCCCACGTATATGGTTATAGCTCCTAGCACTACACCCCAGTTGTTAGCCATCCCACCTAGTATCATCATAGCCCATGGGACGAACGTCCACGTGAACCTATCATATGTTGAAGCTACAACGGGGGTACGAATGGTAGCGTAGAGGACCCCTGCTATCGAGGCTATCATAGCCCCCACGGCCATGACCTTCAACCTAGTTAGAGGGACATCCCTACCGAACGTTGCTATAACTAGATCGTCATCCCTCATAGCCCTCAACACCCTCCCCATAGGGCTATTAGCAATTCTCTCAGCATACACAAAGGTTAGGAGTAGGACTAACAGGCTCACAATCAAAGCTATCATTAGATCAGAGCTTATACCAGGAGGTGTTATAGGTTTAACGGCATCCTCTAGGACAGTAGGCCACGGTTTCACAACATAAGCTCCATTGGGTCCCCCCACGAAGACGTCTGTTTGGGCGAATATAACCATTACCATCATCTCACTAAACGCTAGTAGGACTATCGCCAGGTAATCCTCCCTCAACCTTACAGCTGCAAAACTAGCTATGATGCCCATCAGGGCCCCTAGTATGATAGCTGCTCCGAGGACTGTTACAAGCAGGATCATGGATAGGATTAAATCCTGTGATACGATCTTCTCCATCTCGGGGGCCGCCACCCTGTTAACCATAGGATCCCCAGCTACACCATACAATAATATGTCCTTGAGACTACCATTATACGTTTTAGCTATGAGTAGGTGGGCCCTACTAAGCCTGTCGATGAAACCTGGATCCACAATACTGGTTAGGAGTAAAGCCACCCTAGTACCTATCCCTGCTAGGCTAAAAGCACCTATGAAGACGAAGAGGGCCATCCCGAAGTTGGGTATCCCAGCGTAACCGGCCATCAGGTTTAAGGCTAGAACGACTATAAGTATCACTGCTATATCCAGCAGGTCTGCTAAGGTGAATATGCTAAGGAGTCCTTCGATCACCTCAACCCACCACCTCTAGCCAGTAAACCTCTAATGTTGATACCTGCAAGTCCTTGAGGTGCTATGAGCAATACCACGATAACTATGATTAGGCTGAAGAACCTCTGATACTGTGTTATAGTTACTGTTACCGTGAGACCAAGTATGTTTAACAGCAGTTGTAGTAGGTTCTGTGCCATCACCAGCCCTATTGTTTCAGCGAGGCCTATCAAGAACCCGCCTACTAGGGCTCCATATATGCTTCCAAGCCCGCCTAGTATGCTTCCAGCGAATACACTGACTAATATGAGGTACGCTGTCTCAGGCTTATAACTTTCAATCATGAAAGCCCATAGTGCTCCAGAGGCGCCAGCTAGGCCTCCAGCTAGAAACCATGAGACCATGTAGGCTAGGTCAACGTTTATACCTAGAGCCCTAGCTAGATTAGGATTCTCTATGGAGGCTCTCAGAGAGACGCCAAACTTAGTCCTGGTAAGGAACATGTGTAAAGCTACGGCTAGGAGGACTGCTACAAGTGGTAGGAGTAACCTGCTAAAACTGGTGTTAACGCCAGCTAGTGTCACGCCTACATCGAAGCCCTTTAGGGGGGCATCCATAAGTCTACCAAGATTCTCCGCTGGTGTAATGTAGAGTGTTAGAGAGAGTGCATTGTAGAGGATCATGTCGAAAGCTAGCGTAGCTATCATAAGCCCTATGATACCAATACCTCTTCTAGCTAACGGTCTTAGCACTAACAGGTACTCGGCTAACGCTACTAACCCTACAATGATGAAGGCTAGTATTGGTGCTAGGAGGTAGAGGGTGACATACTGCATCGTGCACCCAGGGCATCTAACCGGGTGTAGGCTGTAGTAGATTCTATCGAGCAGGAATAGGGTTACAGTTGCACCGGTAATAGCTAATGTTGCGTGTGCAAAGTTAGGAACCTTGGTCACCATGTAGGTTAATGTTAGGCCTATGCAGAGTAACGCTAGCACCGATCCATACGCTATCGAGTAGACGAGGAACTCGGGGCTTGGTAGCACCACAGGCTATCACCTCAACCCTAGATACCTCCTCCCGAGCTCGGCATCCTGTAGTAGGCTCCTAGCAGGCCCCTCGTAGGCCACCCTACCGCTGACCATGAGTAGAGCCCTATCACCCATCTCAAGTGCTGCTCTAGCGTTCTGCTCAACGAGGATAACCGTTATGCCCATTTCATCCCTCAACATTGATATCTTCTTGAGGAGATCCTTAGCTACAACGGGGGCTAGGTTGGCTGTAGGCTCGTCGAGCATTATTATACTAGGCCTCCTAACCAGGGTCATGGCTAGTGCTAACATCTGCCTCTCACCACCACTAAGACTCTTAGCCTTATAGTCTAGCCTGTTCCTCAACACAGGGTATATTTTTAAAACCTCCTCAACCCTATCCCTGGCCTCGCTCTCCTTCAAAGTGTATGTGGCCATCATTAGGTTTTCTCTCACAGTTAGCTCTGAGAAGACGTTATCAGTTTGTGGTAGGTACGCTATCCCCATCCTAGCCTTAACATGGGGTGGGAGCTTTGTTACATCCCTACCCATATAGCTTATGCTCCCTAAGTATATGGTTGCAAGACCGAATATCGACTTCAGAAGGGTGCTCTTACCACTACCATTAGGTCCTACGATGACGAAGATCTCGTTCCTATAGACGTTAAAGCTTACATCGAATACAACCTGGAACTTGCCATAGCCTGAGTTGAGGGAGTTTACAGCTAGCATCGGTTGATCCAACATCACCCACCCAGGTAGCTCTCGATAACCCTTGGATCTTCGAGTACAGAGCGTGGATCACCGTGAGCTATCACCCTACCTAAGTGCATTGCGTAGGCGTAGTCCGCGTACTCAACAGCTATATCGAGTCTATGCTCGACAATTAGAAACGTTACACCCTCGCTTATACTCACCTTCTTTATGAATGAGAGGATTTCGTGAGCTAAGGTTGGGTTAACACCGGCCACAGGCTCATCCATTATAATGAGTTTAGGCTTATAGGGCATAAGGGCCCTGCTGATCTCAAGAAGCTTCATTTGACCACCGCTGAGCTCTCTAGGCCTCCTATCACCAGCACTACCCAACTGCCCTCTCAGGTTTAAACGATCTAGGTGGTCTAGGGCATCCTCATGCGATCTCCTCTCGAAACCATACCATAAACTCCTAATAAGCCCTCGTACCAAGCTCTCCCCAGGGTTATCATGCCTACCTACAACTGTGTTCTCCAGTATGGAGAGGTTCTGGAACAACCTTGGGATCTGGAAAGTCCTAACAATGCCTAACCTAAACCTCTCGTGAGCTCCCATATCAGTTATATCGATGCCCTCGAAGACGATTCTACCACTATCAGGTCTGAGAACACCTGTAATCACGTTAATCAAGGTCGTCTTACCACTACCATTAGGGCCAATGAGTAGTGTAACCTTACCACGTGGAACGGCGAGATCAACTCCATCCAAAGCCTTAAGGCTACCAAAGTACTTTGAAACACCCCTAACCTCAAGTATAAGCTCAAGAGACCCGATTAATGCAAACCACCTCCCCACCTCAGAGGAGGGTTAAAAAAGGAAAATACTTAAAAGCTTTAAGGTGGGAATGCGATCTTATCTCCTTAACAAGTAGTATGCTATAGCGGCAACAACTATCACTATCACCACTATGGCTGCTATGAGTGCGGGGCTAACACCGGGAGCTGGTGCTACAGTTAAATCTCTAACCTTAGCTCTAACAGTCTCGGCTAAGGCTCCAAATGCTGGAGCTTTGGGATCGTAGGGGATGGTATCTACAATTGTTATACCGAAGTCTTTTGCATAGGCTTTTATGAAATCAGCTAGCCCTTTACCCCAATCATCGTTCCTATAGACTATTATGACGTGTGTAACTCCGTCATTCTTGTACAGCATGTTTAGAACTTTACCCTGGAAGTCGTCTGGCGGTGGGAACCTGAATACAGTGTCTTTGATTGCTAGTGCTGGTGATGTTGATGAGGGGCTTATGACGACCGCCTTAAACCCAGCTCCTATATCGGCTACAAGCTCCTTTAGCTCACTACTACTCATAGGCCCTAGGAAGTATCTAACACCGGCACCATGTAGTGATCTGAATAGGCTTTTAGCGGTATCAGGCTTAGTCTCGCTATCCCTAATATCAAGCTTAAACCTCCACGGGTAACCGTTTTCTTCAAACCACTTGTTAACATCCTCTAGAGCTATCCTCAGAGCCTCAACGTTAGCCTTACCAAACGTTGCCAAGTCCCCTGTGAGCGGGTAGAGAGCCCCTATGGTTATCTCCCTAACAGGTGTTGGTGCTGGTTTAGGTGGTGGAGAGAACTTCGGTAGTGCTGTTGGTAGCGTTGCAGGCCTCTCAGCGAAGGGGTCCTTCTCAACTTTCACTATCGTATCCCTAGCGAAGTCGTAGAGCTCCACCATCCTCCATTCAACCTTACCTCCCACCATTACTGGTGCGAATATGGCGTAATCGCTTCCAGCCCTATCACCAAACTCGTTCAACCTTATCTTCCCAGTAGCCCCCTCGTACGTCTCCAGGACCTTCAATATCATATCAGCAACCTTATCTACATCCTCCGGGCCTTCAGCATAGGCTATAGCTAGGGCTAAGACCCACAGGCAGTCATAGCTTATGAACGAGTAGGGGTCAGGAGAGTATCCAACCCTATCCTTTACAGTCCAGTAAACCCTAACAGCTATATCCGTTGCAGCGAAGGTAATAGTATTCTTCCAGACAACATTAGCGGCAAACCTGGAGGCAGTGGGGTCCTCTAACAGTTTAGCGCTAAGAGCTGTACCATCACTACCATACCATTTAACCCTAGCTAGCTCTTCAAACTTAGATGCTTCGACCAGAAAGCTTACACCCTCTTCGAACGATATAAGTCCGATAGCTACCTTTGAAGGCTCCACTTTCTGAGCTGAGGATGGAATCGCTAGGGGTGCAATGACACCTAGGAGTAGTAATGCTAGGAGGACTGTGGAAGCTATCCTAACAGGTTTAAAGTTCATACTACCACCCCACACTAGGTTCTACAGTAGTAGGCTATAAACCCCCCTTTTTAAGCTTTACTATTAAAGCTATTAACCTTCAAACGTAACCTAGGTTGTGGCGATGAGAGGCGCCGGGTTAGCGGATAGCCCTGGATGAAGATATCACGGACCATTCGAGCCGTATTGCGTTGGGTTAGCGTTTAAACGTCTTAGTAGTGTGAGCTAGCTAGTCTGCATTAACATATATACTAGAATTTAAAAATGTGAAATGTAAAAGTATCTAGGGACGGTGAAAGGGGATGGCTGTAGGCTCGTACCTAGGCTATGTTGGAGGAGCTCTAGCTGCAGTCTCCGGAGCTGTTAGCGCTACAACTCAAAAGCCCCTTATTACCCATCTCACTGGCATATCGCTCATCGAGGGTAGTATTCTGCTGGTGACAGGAGTTATAGCTATCATAGGAGGTTTAATAGCGTTATACTTCTCGTATAGAGGCAATGGTCTGTACGTGATCGTGGGCGGTGTCCTAGGTCTTATAGCTCCATGCGCACTCTCAGCACTAGCTATCATAGGAGGCTACCTTATGCTAAAGGAGGGGGCTAGGGGAGGATAGCTAAGGCTATACGGGGTATTAGTGCTGGGTTTTCCACAAGTGTTTTAACACCTATCTTCACTGTTTTCCAGAACGCTCTTCTTACAGCTAGTGATGGTATTTCCTCGTGGTGATCGTAGTCCACGGAACCCACCGCTTCCCCCACCCCCTCTCCTGCCAGGAGGTCTAGTATCCTCTCGATTACACCACCTTCTAGGACTGCCTTAGCTAGCTTATACTGTTTCCTTAACATGCTGGAGACTGTGTTCAACGATCTTGATAGCGCTGTGTTAACGTCTACACCTTCTAAGATCATCTTCTTAGCTAGGCTCGCTACTAGAGAGTTTGGGTAGAGGCCTCCACCCGTTAACGGCTTGTTAAGGCCCCCGGCGTCCCCCACCACATGCACTCTACCAATGCTTAGGATCTCTGCAGGCGGCCCAGTTATCACCGGGCCTCCGTAGGCCGACATCCTACCCCTCAAGCCGAACTTCTCCTCTAGAGCCCTCAAACTCCTAGCTAGGAGCTTGGGGTTTCTAGCACCCAGGCCTGCTAGCACACCATGATCCATTTCGACTAGCCAGGAGAAGAAGCCCCTGGAGATGCTACTATCGAAGACTACAGTCACCCTCCGAGAGCCTGTTACCATACCGTACTCAACGTTAACCCCATAAACTGGGGGGTTGAAGTAGCCGATACCCAGACTCCTGTGGATCGATCCATGGTAACCGTCAGCCACTATTATGGAATCGAAAACACTACTATCACCGTAATCCACAACACCACGAGGGCTTACACGCCTAACAATAACACCCATAACGGCTTTCAAGCCCTTAGATAAAGCCTTTTCTAGCATTAAACGTTCAAGCTTAACACGTTCAAGCTTAAACAAGCCACCTCTAACCCTAAAGGTTACATGTGAGCTAGCATTAGACAAAGTTATACCATCAAACCTGGAGACTGTTGATTTAAAAGCAGGAGCCCCTATAAAGCCTAGAACTCTGCTTGAAACAAGCCCTGTACAGTGGGGAGGGTAACCTACAATGCTATGTTCCTCGAATAAGGTTACATCAACCCCGGCTTCCAAGAGCTTTAATGAGAATATAAGCCCTGAGAACCCCCCACCTATAACTGCTACCCTCAATCCTCCCTCCGCTCCCACTATGTTCAACTATCTAGGTTTTAATGTTTAAATGTAATCTTCTATTTCACCTCCCACTCTGGAAGCTTCTGTTTATAAGTTTAGATATAGATTTACAATTATTTATAAACCCTAGACGCCCTGAGATCATGGGTGGTGAGAGAATTGAGTAACATAGTTGTTTTGGTTAAGGCTTCCTTGAACCCTGAGGTTGTTAGACAGAATCCTGATGGAACTTTTGATATAGATTACACTCCACTCAAAATATCTGATGTTGATAGGAACGCTCTTGAGGAGGCTGTAAGGCTTAAACAGGTGTTTGGTGGTAAGGTTTACTCTGTAACAGTGCTCACATGGGGTCCTTTGAAGGCTAGGGAGAAGGATTTAAGGCTTGTTGTCCAGGAGGCTCTGGCTAAGGTTGCTGATGAGGCTTTCGTTGTAGCCGATGAATCCATTATACCAGGTGATTATAGTGTAACAGCTAATGTTATAGCATCTGTTATCAAGAAGATGGGTTTGAACCCGATTCTAGTGCTTGCAGGCGAGGTTAGCATCGATGAGTCTACATACCAGATCCCGGGTAGGGTTGCAGCTAAGCTAGGCTTACCCTACGTGGGCTATGTTAGGAGGATTAGGGAGGTTAGAGATGGTAGGGTTGTTGTTGAAAGGGATTTAGAGGATTACATTGAGGTTTTAGAGGTGCCGCTCCCAGCAGTCCTAAGTGTTACCCAGGAGTTGAACGAGCCTAGACCTCCAACACTTATACAGATTAGAATGGCCTCACGTAAACCAGTACACATGCTTACATTAAAGGATTTAGGCTTAGATGTTAAAAGGCAGAGGAGCATAGTTGAAATGAGGGTTGTAACGGTATCGAGAAAACAGGTTTTAATAGAGGAGGCTGACGTGGAGAAGGCTGCTTTGAAGCTTGTAGAGTATCTTGAGAAGGAGGGGGTTTTTAGGCTGTAGAGGTGAGCCGAGGTGAGTGATGTAATAGTTGTATCCCAGAAACCCTCGGATGCTGGAGAGCTTATAGGACTAGCTAGGACTATGGGCAACCCAGTAATAGTAGCTTTCCAGGATTCAGCTGAGAAGGTGGAGGAGCTCCTAGGCTACGGTCATAGGGTTTACAGGGTTAAGAGTAGTAGACCTGAGGTCTTAGCGAAAGCTGTTAACATCCTCTACGAGGAGTTTAAACCGAAGCTCATACTAGGCCCTAACACTAAGAACGTTAAAGACGCTATGTCAGTTGTAGCTGGACTCCACGATATTCACATGGCCCCGGATGTTGTGGAGGTTAGAGGTGAGGTTGATGGTGTAATCTATAAGAGAGGGTTTATGAGTGAAAGGGTTACCATAACTGTTAAGGTGCCTTACCCAACAATAATCCTCGCTAACCCGAGGATAGCGGAGCCCGCCCCTAAAGGGGGAGTTGGGGAGTTGAAGGAGCTTAGCTTCGACTTCATAGGGGTTAAAGTTGTAGAGGTTAAACCTAAGGAGCTTAGCGGTATTAACCTGGAGGCAGCGGAAGTTGTTGTGGGGGTAGGCCGGGGGGTTAAGGCTAAGGAG
>Ga0080008_139013_pt1 | contig 17135 bp, 17 predicted proteins | sample ConCONMetagenome_FD_69211 | JGI IMG/M metagenome (GOLD analysis project Ga0080008, IMG submission 69211) | Hot spring microbial streamer communities from Conch Spring, Yellowstone National Park, USA - CON_C (SPADES assembly) (version 2) | ecosystem: Environmental > Aquatic > Thermal springs > Hot...
AGGCGACGGCGAGGGCCATAGCCGGCGAGGTGGGCATACGCACGGAGGCCGTCCTGACGGGCTCCGCGGTGGACAGGATGAGCGACGAGGAGCTGGAGAGGGAGCTCGACAGGGTGAACGTGTTCGCCCGGGTAACCCCTGAGCACAAACTACGCCTGGTCAGGCTGCTGAAGCGCAAGGGCTACGTCGTCGCGATGACTGGGGACGGGGTGAACGACGCGCCAGCGCTCAAGGCCGCTGACGTGGGCGTGGCCATGGGAATCAAGGGCACCGACGTGGCGAAGGAGGTCTCAGACCTCGTGCTCGCCGACGACAACTTCGTGACGACAGTGGAGGCGGTGAGGGAGGGGAGGATCATCTACGAGAACGTTAGAAAGCCGATCGACTACCTGCTCTCCTGCAACTTCGGCGAGGTCTTCGCCGTGATGGGGGCAGAGCTCCTGGGCTACCCGCCGCCGCTCACCGCTGCCCAGATCCTCTGGGTGAACCTCGTCACAGACTCCCTCCCGGCCTTCGCGCTGGGGCTCGAGCCTGGAGAGCCCGACATCATGGAGAGGCCGCCCAGGGGCAGGGGGGAGAGGCTCGTCAGCGCGAGGAGGCTCCTCGCGTACGCGCTTATCGGCACCCTAACCGCCGGGCTCACGCTGCTGATGCTGCACTTCTACGCTCCCATGGGCTACAGGGAAGCGAGAACCGCGGCCTTCGTCTTCTTCACGCTGGAGGAGGTTCTCCGCTCCTTCGCCTTCCGGAGCGAGCGCAGACCATTCTTCAGAGGGCTGCTGCGGAACAAGGCGCTGCTGGCCAGCGTTGCCCTCGCAGTCGCTCTCTCGGTGATTCCAGTTTACTCCCCCTTGGCGGGGGTCTTCGACCTCGAGCCCCTAGCCCCAGCTGACCTGCTGGGAGTACTGCTCTTCATAGCAGTCCCGCTGGCGTCCATAGAGCTCGGAAAAGCCGTGCTTCGCGCTAGAGCGCAGCCGCGCTAGCAGCTTCTCGCAATACCTTTTCACGAATCAGCTCTGTGCTCGGAAGCGCCAAAGAAAGCGGGGCTTCTGCAGGCGCGCTAGTAGAGGGCGGGCAGGTAGGGACCGAGGAGCCTGAGGAAGCCGATGTACCAGGGAATGTAGACCTTCTTCTTCCCCTTCGCGACCGCGTCGAGTATCGTCTTGGCAGCCTGCTCCGGCGGCACCCCACGCATGGGGGCTCGCAGTCCCGCTCTCTCGTGGAACCTCGTCTTGACCACGCCGGGGAAGACCTCGAGCAGGTGGACCCCCTTCTCCCCCAGCTCCCTCCTGAGAGCCTCGGAGGCGTAGTGGAGCGCAATCTTTGTCGCGCCGTACAGCGGCGCCCGCGTCATCAGGATGTGGATCCCGGCTGTCACCACGTTCACAACTGTGGAGCCGCTGCGCATGTAGGGGAGCAGCTCCCTCGTGAGCACGAGCGGGACGACGAAGTTCACAATAGTCATGCTGCTCACCTCCTCCGCGGTCATCTCGACGAGCTTCTTCGCGGAGCCGTACCCGGCGTTGTTCACCAGCATGTCCAGCGGGGAGTACGAGGCGGCGACCCTCGAGGCAATCTCGCCGACGCAGCCCAGGTCCCTCAGGTCGCAGGCAATGAACTCAAACGCCCCACCCAGCTCCGCCCCCAGCTCCTCCAGGGCGCCAACGTCCCTGCCCACCCCCAGCACCCTGAAACCCTGCTTGCAGAGCAGCCTGGCCAGCTCGCGCCCAATGCCCGACGAGGCACCTGTGACGACAGCGTTCCTCATACGGAGGTAAGCGGGCTCAGCGTGGGAAAAGGTTTTCGCAAGATTTAAACCAGGGGCTGCTGGGGACCTGGGGATGCGCGGGAGAGACCGGCTGAGGAAGGTCCTCCTGCTCTCCGCTCTGGGCAATGCCGGTGTTGCGGCGCTGAAGATAGCGGGGGGCTTGTTGTCGGGCAGTGTGGCGCTGCTGGCTGACGGCAGTGACTCCGTGCTGAACGTGGCTAGCGCGGCTGTCGCGTACAAGTTCACGGGGGAGGCCGCGAAGCCGCCGGATGAGCAGCACCCCTACGGTCACGCCAGGCTCGAGGTTTACGCCTCAGTTGTGATCCTGCTGCTCATGGCTGTCACGTTCTCCTTCGTCCTCTTCCAGGCTGTGGACAAGGTGAGCCACGGGGTTCACGAGAGGGTGGACCCCGTGGGGGTGGTCTTCGCCCTGGTCTCTCTGGCGCTGAACCTCGTCGTTTCCAGCCTGCTGAGGCTGTGGGGCGGAGGTAGCCCGGCGGCAGCTACGGAGGCCCGGCACGTGTCCCTGGACGTTGTGGAGGGCTTGACCACCTTAACCGGTGTCTCCCTCGGAGCCTTCGTCTCCGGGTTGTACGACGTGCTAGCTGCAGCGGTGATCACCGCTATAGTCACGTACTTCATAGTGGATACCACCAGGGGGCTCAAGCACCTGATTCTCGACACGAGCCCCCCGCCCGAGGTCATGCGCAAGATAGAGGACGTGCTCAGGAGCTCCGAGAAGGTTCTCGGCTACCACGACCTCAGGGCGCGAGCCGTTCAGGGGAAGGTCTACGCGGACGTCCACCTGGAGATGGATCCCTCGCTGACGCTCGAGGAAGCCCACCGGGTCTGCGACGCCATAGAGGGCAGGCTCCGCGAGGAGCTGGGCGACGTGGAGATAACCATCCACGTGGAGCCAGCGCCAAAGGAGGGAAAGAAGGAAGCCTAAACCCACCTGGCGCGGAGAGCTTAGGAGGCGCGCCCCCTGGGCCCCTGAACGGAGAGCTTAAACCTTGTAAAAGTTTCTGTGCACATAGTGCTAAAGGAGGAGCAGCATATTTTACGAAAACTCCCTGGACATAGGTACTGATAAGCTTTGCCCTGCACTATTTTAAGGTGTACAGACCGCCTCCTGGCACGAGGAATTTTGTACGAAGGCTCTGGAGATCGACACATAAAGACCTTGAGACGCGGCTTTGCTCCGATGAAGAAGCCCAGCAGTAAAGTGCTAATCGCAGCGGCGGTTGCCATAGTGGTCGTAGCAGCCATAGCGGCCTTCCTTCTCTCTCGGCAGGCGGGCCCCGCGGCTCCTAAGGCGAAGGACGTCCTTATAATAGGCACGACCGACTCTATTCAGACGACGCTCGACCCCTGCGAGGCCTACGACTACCTCGGCGTGAACATCATAGAGAACATGGGGGAGGGCCTCTTCAAGTACGAGCCTGGGACGGTCAAGCTCGTGAACGCGCTCGCCGTGAGCTACACGGTGAGCCCCGACAGGAGGATCTGGGAGATCAAGATCAGGACTGACGCCAAGTTCCAGGACGGCACGCCCCTGACAGCGCAGGCGGTAGTCTGGTCGTGGAACAGGACGATCACGCTCAACCAGGACCCTGCCTTCCTGATAGCCGACCTCATCGAGAGGGCTGAGGCCGTGGGCCAGGACACCGTCAGGGTGTACCTCAAGGCGCCCTTCGAGGAGACGTACGTCAAGTCGCTGCTGGCCACGTGGGTCGCGTTCCCCGTGAACCCGAGGACCACGCCTATGGAGGTGGTTAAGCCCCCGAACACCGTCGACATGATAGGGCCCTACAAGCTCGGGACCTGGAAGCCCGGCGAGTACGTAGAGCTTGTCGCCAACCCGAACTACTACGGCGAGAAGCCGAAGACCCCGAGGATCATTATCCGCTTCTACAAGGACGCGCAGTCCCTCAGGCTCGCTGTTGAGAATGGCGAGGTGGACGTCGCGTTTAGGACGCTCTCACCGGCGGACATCAAGGACATAATGGAGAAGGGTAAGCTGCAGGTTGTCGCAGGGCCTGGCATCGCCCCGATCAGGTACATGGTCCTCAACCTGAACAAGGAGCCGTTCGACGACAAGAGGGTGCGCCAGGCCATCGCCTACCTGATCGACAGGGAGCAGATCGTGAACACGGTGTTCATGGGTAAGTTCGCGCAGCCGCTCTACAGCATGGTACCCGTAGGCTTCCTGGGCCACAAGGACTCCTTTAAGGAGAGGTACGGGAGCAAGCCGAACATCGACGCCGCGAGGAAGCTGCTGAGGGAGGCCGGCTACAGCGAGGCCAACCCGCTCCGCATCGAGCTCTGGTTCACACCCGTCAGGTACACACCCGCGGAGCCGGACATCGCCGCGCTGCTGAAGCAGCAGCTCGAGGCGAGTGGCCTCATAAAGGTCGAGCTCAAGAGCGCGGACTGGGCCACGTACCGGCAGCTCTTCAAGGAGGAGAAGATCGCCTGCTGGCTGCTCGGCTGGTACCCCGACTTCCTCGACCCCGACAACTACGTCAGGCCCTTCTACCACTCCGGGGCGAACGGCTGGCTGCGCGTCAACTACAAGAACCCTGAGGTGGACAGGCTGATCGACGAGCAGGTGCTGCAGCCGACAGACCAGCGAGTCCAGACTCTGGCGAGGATACAGGACATCGTGGCGGACGACGCGCCGATAGTACCGCTGTGGCAGGAGGGCCAGTTCGTGGTGGCCCAGCCGAACATCAAGGGCGTAGTGCTCGACTACTCGCAGATCTTCCGCTACTACCTGCTGTACGCGGAGGTCCAGGGCTAGCCCCTGGAGGGTGCCCCTGGGGATGGGCCTAAAGGAGCACGTTCTTTACAGGCTAGCGCTCACACCCCTCATGCTCCTCGTCCTCCTAACCCTGGTCTTCGTCCTCATGCGCGTTCTCCCCGGAGACCCCATAACGATGCTCGAGGGCAAGAACATCCCGGAGGAGGTTCTGGCGCGCAGGAGGGCTGAGCTGGGCCTCGACAAGCCCCTGCACGTCCAGTACGTGAACTACCTGTACAGCGTCTTCGTGAAGCTGGACCTGGGCGTCACAGCCCTCGAGAGGATTCCGGTCAGCTACCTCATAGCGACGAGGCTGCCCGCGACTGTGGACCTAGCGATCGCAGCCTCCCTGGTCGCCATAGGCATAGGAGTCGTGATGGGCCTCCTCTCGGCGAGGTACGAGGAGAGCTGGTTCCCGCAGTTCGCCCGCGTCTACTCCTCCGTCGTCTACTCGATCCCCGTGTTCTACCTCGGCCTGCTGCTGCAGGTGGGGCTCGCGAGGCCCTCAGGGCTGCCGACCACGGGGAGGCTGAGCCCGGTGAACATGGTTGCCCTCGACTCTCTCCCAGTGAGGACGGGCTTCGTCCTCATCGACAGCCTCGCCAACGGGAGGCTCGACATAGCAGCGGACTACCTTGTGCACATGCTGCTGCCCGCGCTCACCCTGGGGATATACCTCTCCGGGATCTTCACCCGCGTGACGTACCTCTCGGTGAGCGAGGCCATGGTGCAGGACTACACGCGCGCGGCGAGGGCTAGGGGGATCAGGGAGTGGAGGGTGGTGACGCGCTACGGCTTCAGGAACGCGCTGATCCCGCTGCTCACCATGGCTGGCCTCCAGGTCGCCGCGCTGCTGGGCGGCGCTGTGCTCACTGAGACCACGTTCAACTGGGAGGGTGTGGGGCTCCTCGTGTACGAGGGGATACTGAAGAGGGACTACGCAATCGTTCAGGGAGCGGTCACGGTCTATGCGCTGATAGTTGCCCTGGTCAGCCTGGTGGTGGACGTGGCGTACACCCTGGTGGACCCGAGGGTGAGGTACTGATGAGGCTGCCGAGGGGCTTCGCTGAGTGGGGGCTCGCGGTGGGCACAGCCCTCGTGGCCTTGTTCGTAGTCCTGGCGCTGGCCGGCGAGTCCCTGGTGGGCCAGCTGGCCGTGAGCAACATTGTCGTGGTCGACGGGAGGGTGTACGAGGTGCCACCGCTGCTACCGCCCGGCTCCAGGCTCACGGTGGGTGGGAGGGAGCTCGTCTTCATCATGGGCACCGACCAGCTGGGGAGGGATGTCTTCGCCCGCGTCGTGAGCGGCGCCCGCTTCGTCCTCACGGTAGCCTTCCTCTCTACCGCGATCTCAGCCACCCTCGGCACAATCCTCGGGCTCCTCTCCGGCTACGTCGGGGGCTTCCTCGACAGGGTTCTCTCGCTGGTTATGGACAGCATGTACGCTTTCCCGGGCCTCATCCTCGCCATAGCGATCGCCGCCCTGCTCGGCGTGGGCGTGCTGAACATCTCCATGGCGATAGCCGTGGTGTACATCCCGTCCTACTACCGCATGGTGAGGGGGGTCGTCCTCTCGCTCAAGTCCGCGCCCTTCGTCGAGGCGGCGGTTATAGCTGGGGCGAGCCCCTGGAGCATCGTCACGCGCCACATACTGCCGAACGTCGTCCCGCAGATCGTCTCCCTGCTGCCCGTGAGCTTTGCTGACGCGATAATCACGGAGGCGGGCCTGACCTTCCTGGGGCTCGGCATAGAGCCCCCGACGCCCGACTGGGGCTTCGACCTCAACAAGGGGAGGCAGTTCTTCCTGGCGGGCTACTGGTGGATCGGCGTGTTCCCCGGCTTGATGATAATCCTGAGCGTGCTGGGCTTCCTGCTGGTCGGCGAGTCGCTGAACGAGCTCCTGAACCCGAGGAAGGTGGAAGCATGAGCCTCCTGAGGGTCCAGGACCTCTGGGTGGGGTACCGCACGAGGCGCGGCGTTGTCGAGGCTCTCAGCGGGGTCAGCCTCTCCGTGGAGGAGGGCGAGGTGCTCGGCGTGGTCGGGGAGAGCGGCTCGGGCAAGAGCACGCTGGGGCTAGCGGTCATCAGGCTGCTGCCTAGGAGCGCGGAGGTCAGGGGCTCGGTGCTCCTGAACGGGAAGGACCTCACCTCCCTCCCCGAGGAGGAGCTGAAGAGGATCAGGGGCAGGGAGGTGAGCATGGTGTTCCAGGACCCCTACTCGAGCCTGAACCCCGTCATGAGGATTGGCGACCACTTCGTGGAGCTCATGATGGAGCACGGCGCGGCTGCAACGAGGGAGGAGGCTCTCGAAGCTGCCGGCGAGCTCCTGGAGAGGCTCGGCGTCCCCCGTGAGAGGCTGAACGACTACCCGCACCAGCTCAGCGGCGGGCAGAGGCAGCGCGTCGCCATAGGGCTGGCGCTCATCCTCAAGCCCAGGCTGGTGATCGCCGACGAGATAACCACGGCGCTGGACGCCCTCGTGGAGAGGCAGATCATCGACCTCGTCAAGGAGGTAAAGAGGGAGTACAGGACCTCGATGCTCTTCATCACCCACAACATGGGCCTCGTGGCGGAGGTCGCGGACAGGGTCGCTGTCCTGTACGCGGGCAAGCTAGCCGAGCTGGGAGAGGTGCGCGAGGTGGTCTCTAACCCGCTGCACCCGTACACCGAGGCGCTGCTGCGCTCTGTGCCGAGGATCGGCGGGAGCAGGGAGCTGAGGCCCATCCCAGGGGAGCCGCCTGACATGCGCAACCCGCCGCCCGGCTGCAGGTTCCACCCTCGCTGCCCCCTCGCGACCGAGAGGTGTAGGCGCGAGGGGCCACCTCTAGTGGAGAGGGGTGGGAGGCTTGTCGCGTGCCACCTCAGGAGTTGAGGCCCTGCGGGTCGAGGACCTGAGGGTCTACTATCCGCTGCGCCGCACGCTGGAGGAGGTGCTGCGGCGGCAGCAGAGGTACCTGAGAGCCGTGGACGGGGTGACGCTGTCCATACCCGAGGGCGCGACGCTTGCGCTGGTCGGGGAGAGCGGCTCGGGCAAGACCACGGTGGCGAGGGCGGTGGTCGGGCTGGTGAAGCCCACTAGCGGTAGGATATTCCTCTGGGGCAGGGATGTCTCGTCGCTGAGGAACAGGGAGCTGAGGGAGATGCGGGGGGCTGTGCAGATGGTGTTCCAGGACCCCTACTCGAGCCTGAACCCGAGGATGAGGGTGGGCGACCAGGTGAAGTACCCCCTCGACGTGAACGGGATCGGCACGCCGGAGGAGAGGAGGGCCATGGCGCTCGAGGCGCTGCGCACCGTCGGCTTGACGCCGCCCGAGGAGTTCTACAGCAGGTACCCGCACCAGCTCAGCGGCGGGCAGAGGCAGCGCGTCGCCGTAGCCAGGGCCATAGTGCTCAGGCCCAAGCTGCTGATCGCTGACGAGCCCATATCCAACATCGACGTCTCGGCCAGGGCCCAGATCCTCGAGCTCCTCAGGAGCCTGAGGGAGAGGATGGGCCTCTCCATGCTCTACATCACGCACGACCTGTCCTCCGCCTGGGCGATCGCTGACTCGGTCGCCGTCATGTACCTGGGGAAGCTCGTAGAGCACGGTCCCGTCGAGGAGGTGTTTAGCGACCCGCGCCACCCCTACACGAAGGCCCTGCTGCAGGCTGTGCCGTCGCTGGACGAGAGGAAGGCTGGTGGCGGGGTTGTGAGGCTGAAGGGCGAGATACCGGACCCGCTTAACATGCCCAGTGGCTGCAGGCTGCACCCGAGGTGCCCCTTCGCCACCGAGAGGTGTAGGCGCGAGGAGCCGCCCGCGGTCAAGGTCGGGGAGAACCACTGGGTGTACTGCCACCTATTTACCTGAGCGCGCTAGGCGTAGTAGTCCTTTTTCGTCAGCCTCAGGAAGTACTCCTTCAGCTCGTCCACCTCACGCCTCACGCTGGGGTCTGCGAACTCCTCCCTCCTCCTCTCGTTCGACTCGAGCACGAACTCGAACAGCTTGGAGGGGTGGACGGCCTCGAGGATCCTCGTATTCGGCATCAGGCAGTGGCCGCCGATGTAGTCGGGGTAGTAGACAGGCCTGTCCCTCAGCACCTCGTGCACCTCGCCTACGAACTCCGCGACAATCCTCAGGCTGGCCCCGTGAGCCCTCGCAACCCTGTGGAGCTCCTGCCATGCAGCGATCATGACGGCCCTGTAGACGGTCTCCCAGAGCTTGGCGAGCTCCAGGGACTCCGGCGTCTCCCGGCTTGGCTTCACCTTGAAGCCGGCGGCTCCCAGGTGCTCGGCGGCCTCCCCCAGCGAGGAGCCCGGCAGGGCGGCAATCCACTTGGGCCAGAAGAGTAGGTGCTCCTTCAGCTTCGGGTGCTTGCCCCTGACGGGGGAGAAGGCCACCGGCACTCCTAGCCTCACGTGGAGGCTCCTCGTGGTCCCGGGAGCGACGGTTGAGTGGACGATCACCATCCTGGGCTTAAACTCCTCAGCGTAGCTTGCAACAGCGTCGAGGAAGCGCTGCGAGTAGGGGATTGCGACGTGGAGGTACTCCACGGGCCTGGGGACCTCCTCCAGCTTGTGCACGGTCTTGGAGGGGTCGACGTCGTAGCCGTACACGCCGAACCTCCCGGAATCCCTGAGAATCTCGTAGACAGCGCCCCCGACCTCGCCCAGCCCCACGACAAGCACTCTCTCCTTCTGCACAGACGCACCCCCGCAGCCGAAGGTTTAATACGTTTGCGCGCTCGCCGCAGCGCTAGAGGTGGCCTGAAAGCTCCTGTAGAGCGCTCACAGCGTAGAACGTGTACTCGAGGCTCGACACACCCAGCTCGCGGGAGCGCCTAAAGCCACCGTTCGCGTTCTGCAGCCCGCGCACGTAAAGAGCGTGGCTCCGCGCATACCTCGGCCTCAGCCCTGGGTGTCGCATCGCGCGCAGCCCGAAGAACAAGTTCTCCACGAACGCTGTCCGCGAGTGCGGTGTTGCGCTGAAGCCGCCGTCCGGGCGCGCGCGCGTGTCCAGCGAGAGGCTGGTGCCGCCGGAGCCGCTCGCGCCCCCGTAGTGCTCTATCAGGGCTCTGGAGGCCTCCTCCTCAACCTCTCCCGTGATCCCGTCCAGAGCCTCGAGCCCCAGCACCGCCATGGAGACCACCATGGGCGTGGGCAGCACGTCGGCGGACGTGATCAGGTAGGTGGTGTCCTTCGACCTGAGAACGCCCACCTCGTCGCGCGCGCTACTGTACGAGGTCCCGGAGAAGCCCTCCAGAGTGAAGGTGAACGTGTGGAGGAAGTTGAAGAGGCTCGGCGGGGTTCACCCGAAGCTCTCCCTCTGCATCCTCCCAGAGCACCCGGCCGTCAGGGACGGCATCAGCAGCGTCATCGAGGAGATAAAGGCTCACGGCACAGCCCTCCTCCTCGAGGCTAAGCCCCTGAGCGGCGAGGACGCCTCAGCCATCCTCGGGGTCCTGAGGGCTGCGAAGGAGAGGGGGTACAGGGAGCTGCTGGAGGAGTGCCAGGAGTTCCTGGAGGAGGTAAGGAGCAATATCGAGAAGGGGAACCTCACCCAGGAGGAAGCCGAGGAGATGGAGGAGATGCTGAGCTCGCTGAAGACCTGGTACGAGCACGTCAGGCAGACAGACTGGCTGGGCTCCAGCCTTAGGGAGGAAGTCGAGAAGATATCGAGAAGTGCGAGAGGGCGCTAGAAGACTTCGTGAGCCTATGCCTCAAGCAGGCGCGCGCCTGAGCTCCGCATACCTCCAATCCCGCGCCTTAGGCTACTTGCATGACGCGCTGGCCTGCAGCGGTCCCCCAGCTCAGCCCAGTCGGAGGCGCCAGCTCCAGCCCGGCTTCACCGCCGCTCCCCCTTGGGGTCAGGGCTCTCGGGGCTTGGTGCGCAGACTCGTGCTGCGCAACGCTTTTCTCTGAGTGGGTGCTGCTGCATGGTGTGAAGCTGACGCCCCTCCACGTCGAGAAGCTTGCGAGGCAGGGGGAGCTCGTCGAGGCGAAGAAGTTCGACCTCGAGCTGTCCAGGAGGGTTGCCGAGCTGGAGAAGGAGTACGGAGTCCACTACGACCCCAGCACCCCCGTGCCGAGTGACCCCTCGCTCGGGAAGGCGGTCTTCGAGGCCGGGCTGGAGCTGGCGGCTGAGAAGGGTCTCCTGGTGGTGGACGAGAGCAGGATCGCACGCTTCACGCATGAGGAGCTCCGCACAGCGCTGAGGGAGGCGCCCAGGGAGCTCGTCCTGGGGTGGGGCAGGGACGCCCGCCTCCTCAGGGCCAGGAGGGTTGGGGACGGCTCGAGGCCTCTCGTGTTCGGGGGGCTGGCCGGGACGCCGGTGCCGCAGGAGTACTTCTACCTCTCGGCGCTCTCGTACGCAGCACAGCCCCTTGTCGACGCGGTGGACCACGGCAGCATCCAGGAGGTCTGGGGCGTCAGAGTCCGGGGAGGCGCCCCCAGCGAGGCGGCGGCCGGCGTCGAGGAGCTGAGGCTCCTGCGGAGAGCGCTTGAAGACGCGGGCAGGCCTGGCATGCACCTACTTGCCGCTGAGAGCAGCGTGACCTCGACGGCGAGCCTGGCCGCGATGTCCGCCGGCCTGCTGAGGAGGGGGGATGCGCAGCTTCTACCCGTGCTCAATGAGCTGAAGACGGATTACCACCAGCTGACCAAGGCCGCGGTCGGCCTGATGGTGGGTGTGCACGGGGCGGCGCTCGTCGACCCGATTGTCGGCGGCTTCGCCAGGGGGCCTGCCGGGAGCGCGATTGTCTCGGTGGCAGAGACCCTCCTCGCCCTCGCCGCCTACAGGGCGAGCTACGTCCTCCTGCACCCAGTCCACATAATCAAGCAGGCCACGTCCACGGCGGAGTGCATCTGGGTCCAGGTGGCAGTGGGCCTGGCGAACGAGCAGATGAACCTCCCCCTGGTGGCGGACGTGTGGCCGAGCAACGGTGCGGGCTCGGTCGAGTACCTTTACGAGATCGCCGCGAACACTGTCGCCGCGGTGTCAGCGGGGCTCCACCTGCTGGGCCCCGTCCCGGCCAACGGGACCAGGCCCAACGGCGGGGGAGCGGAGGCGCAGTTCATGGCGGAGCTAGGTGAGTCCGTGGCGAGGAGGAGGCTGGGCCTGGGAGACGCCTGCGAGATCGTGAGGGACCTCTACAGGCTCTACTCCGAGCGGATGGGCGCGAACCCTGGGAAGCCCTTCTGGGAGGTGTACGACCTCAGAACACTGGAGCCCTCACTAGAGTGGAGGGAGACGATGAGCAGAGTGAAGAAGGAGCTCGCGGACCGGGGGCTGCTCTAGCGCCGGGTTCCCGCTATAATCACTCGGCTGAACTCAGCGCGGCGCGGGCGCTGGGGCCAGCCTGCCTCACCCCCGAGCGCGCTGTGCGCGAGATGGAGAAGGCGGCGGCGAGGAGCATGACCAGGGACTGCATCCCGTAGGAGCCCGCGCGCGCAAGCGCGGCGGCAGGCATAATAGCTGGCTGCGGCAGCGCTCCTGCCGAGCCCCTTGCTAGAGCGGGTGCACGAGCTGCTCAGGGAGCTCCCGCGGCTGCTAGAGGGTGCCGAGGACGTTAGGTCCGTCATCGTGTTCGGCTCGGCAGCCCGGCCCGAGGACTTCGTCGAGGGCGTCAGCGACGTCGACGTGCTAGTGCTCGTCGCGGGCGAGCCTCGCGAGAGGCGCTACACGCTGGAGCTTGAGGGGCAGAGAGTCGACATCGTGGTCCTCAGGGCGGAGGAGCTGGCGAGGCTCGCCGAGGAGGGAGACCCCCTAGCCTTTATGGTGGAGAGGGGGCTGGTCCTCGTGGACGACGGGACCTTCTCCAGGCTGGAGCTAAAGCCAAGGGTCACTGAGCGCCCAGTCAGCGTGCTGCGCCGCTCAGCCGTGGTAGCCCTCGGCCTAGCGCTCGAGAACCTGCTCAGAGGGAATCCCCTCCGCGCTGTGCACCACGCCTACCACGCAGTCAGGCACGCGGTGAGGTGCAAGGCAGCCCTCGCCAGCGGCTACGTGCCGATCTCCGACAGGGAGGTTTCGAGCATAGGCGGCAGTACTGCCCAAGCCTTCACCACGCTTGCCAGCATGCGGCGCAGGCAGGTCAGCTGGCAGGAGGCTGGGCAGGCTCTCGAGCTAGCCGTGGCCACGGTCGCGGCAGAGCTGGGCCTCGCAGCACCCAAGCTCAGCGACCTAGCCGGGCTTGAGGGGGAGGTTGTCGCGGCCTGGGCCGGCGAGGAGGGCGGGGAGCTCACCTTCACAGTGGTGTGCCTCGGCGAGAGGAGGGAGAAGGCGTACAGGCTCACAGCGGGAGGCCTACACAGCGAGTCCATAGAGCTCTAGCGGCAAGCCCCAAGCGCCGCCCCCTCACTCCGCGGTCTGAGGAGCGGCTGAGCGGCGATGCGCTACGTTCCCACTCCAAGCAGCTTGCCGACGTCGTCCAGGTACGCCCTCACCTTCCCCAGCTCGTACCTGATATCCTCGACGTCGACGACCCCCTCGTAGAACACCATCTCGCGGAGGTGCCCCTCCCTAACCCCGTACCTGTCCCTGAGCATCAGCGCCCCCACCTCGGGCATCTTCGCCTCCAGCTCCCTGAGCATTCTCCTGCGCTCCCAGTGGCTCGAGGGCAGCTTCCCAGCGAGCTTCAGGAGCAAGGCGTTCGTTGCCTGCACCACCGCGTTCCAGGCCCTCTCAGCGGCGTCCCTAACCCTGTAGGGGTCACCCCTCCTGACGCCCTCCTCGAACTCCTTTAAAGCCTCCTCGTAGAACCTCTTAGCATCCTCGAAGTACACGAGCGCGCGGTCCGCCAGCACCCACCACCCATGGTAACCTCATTGTTGAGCCTAAAAGACCAGCGCGCCTGGTAGCAGCGCACTTCCCCCCAAGCCCCAAGGGTCCCGCCCCTCCCAGCCATGCCTCCTGCGACACTACAGCCCACACCGCGTGTTGGACCAGGCTCTTTTTCACTGCGGCGCGTAGCTCTCAAGGAGCGCTGCGAAGCGCGCGCTCCTGTCGAGCAAGCTGGCCGGGGGCAAGCATTATATGCTCCGCCTCAACCGGCGCTGGGGAGCCATCCTGGGTGGTACTCCCTCCTGCTGCATCAGGCTTGCCAACTACCTGGACGCTATGCTAGGCGTGGGCGCCGCGCTAGCTGTAGCGTGGTACTACCTAATGCTCTCCCTGAATCCGGGCTTGCTGGCGAGCTTAGACCCCTCAGGGAACGCAGCAGCCATCCTCCTCGGGCTGCTCCTCACCCTGGTGCTCCACGAGGGGCTGCACGCGCTCGCTCTTAGGCTTATCGGAGTCCGCGCGATGAGGCTCGAGCTGCTGGAGTACCCTCTCGGGCTCAGCTTCCCGAGGCGGCTCCAGCTGAGAGTGCCGATAGGCGTGGGCATAAGCATCGGGGAGCCGCTGACGAGGAACAGGGCCCTGGCCACGCTGCTACCCCCTCTCGCCCTTTCCCCGATCTTTCTCCTCCTCGCTGCGCACGCGGAAGGAGTCCTCCGGAGCCTGCTCGTCATCGCCAGCTTCTCCAACACCATCGGCTGCTCAGGCGATCTAACCCTCTTCCTGCTGCTCCTGAGGACCAGCAGGGACGCGGTCATACGGGATGAGGGCCAGGCATTGGCGATCTACGGGGGCTGTCCCCCTGCACCATTCCCCAGGGCGCTGAGGTCCCTGGGGGCTGCCGTGGCGGTGCTCTTCCTGATGCTCGTGATCATCTACCCCTACCTCGCGACAGCAGCATTTCTGAGCACAGCGGAGCAGGTGAGCAGTGTAGTGCACTCAGCTCAGGCGAACACGACGCTGCTCTACGACTTCCACGGGCTCGTGACCATGAGGGTGGACATCTGGAGGACTCCCAGCTCCTACGGCTTCAGATACTCCTACGAGCCCGGCCCCCTCTTCCTCGCAGTCACCCTCGCAGGAGCACTCGCAGCCGGCCTAGCCAGGCACCGAAGTCTCAGGCGGAAAGCTGGGCGCACACCCGGGTGAGAGCCCAGGGGAGGAGCCCCGCTCCCTGAGACGCAGGCGCTCCGAGGGCTGCGGTGTGCTCAGTATACCCGCGCCGCTCTCTAAGCCCGATCTCGTCCCTGAAGCACCAGAGCCCCTCCCCTGCGTCGATAATCACTATGCCGAGCCTCCCCAGGAGCTTGTCGTTGAGCAGCGTGTACCTTCTCCCGAGGTATGCGCGGGCCTGTCACCCACGCCCAGCACCACCACATCCACGTCGATAAGCCCGCCCTCGGGGTTCGCCGCGTCAAGATACCCCGCGTACTCCTTAACACTCCTCGTTACCACGAGGAGGCCCACATCCCTGGAGAGCTCTGGCGCGTAGACGGACGAGCCGAACTGGACGATCTCGACTATGTCGCGGTCGTACTCCAAGAGCCTCCTGCAAACCTCCCTCAAGTAGTCCTGCACCGCAGCCCCCAAGACCACCCCTCCGAGAGTCAATCAGGCACACAGGCTTAAGCCCCTCACGCCTCCAAGAGAAGCTCGCCGCGCCCCGGCGCTCGCCCGCCGAGCACAGCAACGCTGCCTTTCCCGATAGCGACTTTTTATAACAGCCAATCCTCGTAGTGGGCGCGCGCGGCAGGGAGAGGCTCTTCGATGCCTTCGAGTCGGTAGCAGTGCCGGTGATGGTCCTGGATGAGATGGGAGCGAGAGGTAGAGTTATGCTTGCACCCTAGCTAGCCTCCAGGCGCGCCTTCCTCATCCCGAGGATAAACGAGTACGAGGTCGAGGCCCTGAGACTGGTCAAGTTCTCCAGGTCGCAGAGGCTGCCGACGCTGGACCCGCCCGAGGCGTGCTGCCTCGCGGTAGCCAGGCGCAGGGGCTACACAGTCCTCACGGACAGCAAGGCGCCTAAGCACCTCGTCCACGCCCTCAGCGAGTACTCGGGGGTGAGAGTGCTGGACAGCCTCGACGTGCTAGCCCTCACCTACGGCGGCGGTCTCGCAGAGGCGGTTAAAGCTTATGAGGAGGACACGGGGCTTGTGTTCTCGAGGTCGAGGCTGAGGGCGTATGGCGTCGAGCTCTGAGGCCGCTGAGATCGCCAAGCAGCTTGGCTTCACCCTGAACGAGAGCGCGCTGGCCAAGGCCCTGGAGGAGCTCGAGGAGTTTGAGCGTGAGGCCAGGGAGCTTAGGCGGCGCAGCGCGGGCTGGGAGTTCATCGAGAAGCAGCCGAAGCCCATCAGAGCTGCGCTCAAGCTCCTAGTGGAGACGGGGGACCTGAGGCTAGCAGCCCGGATCGCGGGCCTCCCGGTAGACGAGCTCGACGAGATCAGGATCGAGGCGAGGATCCCCATAGTGCTCTAGAGAAGCTGGCTGCTGCGCGTACAGCGCGAGCCCGTGCTCCCGCGGGGCGGGAGCACGTTCCGCGCGGAGGAAGCCTAGCCGCGCCGGCGCCTGGCCCAGCCCGCCCGGAGGGGCAGTAAGCATATATCTCCCCAAAGCCGTGGTGGCGCGCCCGCGATGAGCGAGGAGGTCCCCAGGTTCTCCCCGTCCCCGCTAGACTTCTCCGGGAAGTACCCGCTCGCCGCGCTCCCAGCAATCCTGTACGCAGCCTGCCTGGCCGTCCGCTCGCAGCTGGCCGCCCACCCCTGGCTGCCGCCCGCGCTCCTCGACTTCCTTGCACCGCTGCTCCTCACCCTTGCGCTCGTCGCCTCGTGGGTTCTGCGGAGCCCAGAGGCAGCTGCCTCCACGCTACTCGCCCTCGCGCTACCCATACCCCTAGCCCTGCTCGCCGAGCCAGCCCCCGCGCACCCCCTCGCGCTGCTCCAGCTCCTCGCCGCCCGCTACGCCGAGAAGCTGCCGCCCGCTGCCCTCCTCGCCAGCCTGCTCGTAGCGTCAGCGGTCGAGGTGAGGAGGAGGACCACCAGGTACGAGCTGGGCGAGGCGGGCGTGGTTATAAGGACAGGGGTCTGGAGGAGGCAGGAGCAGACAATACTCTACACCTCCATCGGCCGCATCGTCCTCGAGCAGAGCCTCCTGGGCAGGCTCCTCAACTACGGGACCATTATCCTCGTCAGCACAGCCGAGTGGGGGGCGGAGTACTACGCGAGAGCGCTAGCCGCGGGCGCTGAGAGGAAGGGGGTGCTCCTGGGCGCAGGCTACGCGAGAATCCTCAAGGAGGCCAGCAGAGACCCCGGCAAGTGCCTCTACGGCGTGAGAAACCCCAGAATGGTGGTCAGCACCATCGAGGCAAAGCTACAGGCGCGCAGCCCCACAAGGAGCTGAGGGGCACCCCCAGGCCCCGCAGGCACCGGGCCCGAAAGCCTTTTTGCCCCCGGCACCCGCAGGCTTCGGGCGTGGAGGCTGTCAAGCACCTGGAGACCGCGCGGGCCTACCTCGAGAAGGCGCTCGAGCACCTGAAGCGGGAGGACCCCTACGACGCCGCCGAGAAGATCTGGGCAGCGGTTTGGCACGCCACGATCGCCCTAACGGAGAAGCACTTAGGCAGCAGCGAGCCGCCTAAGGGCTGGACGTGGAGGCGCTTCGTGAAGGAGGCGTTCCTCAAAGCCGGCTTGAGCGAGAGGGAGGCCGAAGAGCTCGCAGCCTACTACATCGAAGTGAGGAAGAGCCTCCACGGCGACT
>Ga0080008_139007_pt1 | contig 17129 bp, 11 predicted proteins | sample ConCONMetagenome_FD_69211 | JGI IMG/M metagenome (GOLD analysis project Ga0080008, IMG submission 69211) | Hot spring microbial streamer communities from Conch Spring, Yellowstone National Park, USA - CON_C (SPADES assembly) (version 2) | ecosystem: Environmental > Aquatic > Thermal springs > Hot...
AGGGGTGCCTACGTGGACCCGGATGTTAGGGATGAGATATACGAGGGGTGATGTCCTTGGTCGACTTGAGCTTCATAATAGGCGGTCCTCAGGGTGGTGGTGTAGAGTCTGCAGGGCAGATAGCCCTTAAGGCTTTCGTTGTCAAAGGATACAATGTTCTTGGAACGAGGGAGTATCATAGCAACATAATGGGGGCCCATAGCTACTACCATGTGAGGGTTAGGGACGGGCCTGCTAGGGCTCTTAGAACCCCTGTTGACCTGGTGGTAGCAATCGATGCTGAGAGCGTCCTAACACACATCAACGACGTGGGGGAGGGGGGTTACCTGGTGTACGATCTTGATAGTGTTGAGACAGATGCTACAAAGATAGCCTCGATGGAGCCATCCCTTAGGTCTAGGCTTAGGAGGTTCTTCGAGAGCATCAATATGAAACCTACTGTAGGCTCTGCTGTCAAGGTTCTAGAGGAGAGGGGGGTTAGGACTGTTGGCCTACCACTAAAGGATATGCTGAAGAAGGTCTCCGAAACCCTGGGGGCTCCTATAGCCTCTATAGCTAAGACTGTTAACGTCATAGGCTTAACCGCAGGCCTCTACACTCTAGGCGTAGGCTTAGAGTACATCGTTAAGGCTGTAGAGGCTCAGTTCGGTAGGAGGCCCAAGATACTAGCCCCCAACGTAGCAGCCGCCAGGGTGGCCTTCGAGTTCATGGAGGGGAGCTTTGGTAGCATGAAGGAGCTCCCAGACGGGCCTCATAGGGGTAGGGTTAGGATGGTGGCTAGTGGTAACGAGGTCGTAGCTATGGCTAAGGTAGTCGGGGGGCTTACGTTTGAGACATTCTACCCCATAACACCTGCATCCGACGAGGCCTTCTACATAGAGGAGAACAAGTACGTGGAGCTAGGAGAGCTGTCTAGGAGGCTGGAGCTCGACAGGCTACCCATAGCTGTCCTCCAAACGGAGGATGAAATAGCCGCCATCAACATGGCCATTGGGGCTGCTGTAGCGGGAGCGAGGGCTGCGACCTCTACAAGCGGGCCCGGCTTCAGCTTGATGAACGAAGCTATAAGCATGGCTGTTGAGATGGAGGTTCCAGTAGTGGTAACCCTCTGGATGAGAGCTGGGCCTAGCACCGGGATAGCTACCAGGACCGGCCAGCAGGATCTACTACACGCTATATTCTCAGGCCACGGTGATGCACCTAAGATTGTTGTAGCCTCGGGGGACCACGTTGAGGCCTTCTACGATGCCGTAAAGGCCTTCAACTGGGCTGAGGTGTTCCAAACACCTGTGATACACCTGCTAGACAAGTACCTAGCATCAACGATAACAGTGTTGGACGAGTGGGATTTAGATGTGGGTAGGATCAGTATAAACAGGGGCCTAAGGGTTGAAAGCCCACCCGAGGGCTACAAGAGGTACGAGGTTACAGATAATGGTATAAGCCCCTTCGCACCCCTAGGCGCGACTACAATGGTGGCTTCGAGCCTGGAGCACGACGAGTATGGTTTTGCAAGCGAAGACCCGGTTGATAGGGAGGCGATGGTCGAGAAGAGGTTGAGGAAGTTCGAGACGATGGCTAAGAGCATACCGGAGGAGGAGAAGCTAAGCGTTCACGGGGACCCGGATGCTAGGGTGACCATCGTATCGTTTGGGTCCACAAAGCAACCTATAATAAGTGCGATGGAGGAGCTGGAGAGGGAGGGGGTGAGGGTTAAATTCCTACAGCTAAGGATCCTAAGCCCGTTCCCCTCGAAGACCGTCTCCGAGATCCTCGACAACTCTGATCTCATCATAGGGGTTGAGGCTAACTCCTTGGGCCAGCTAGCGTTCCTAGTTAGAGCTCATACCGGGATCGAGGTCGGGCATTTGATTCAGAAGTTTAACGCTAGACCTTTCTACGATGTCGAGATAGCCTATGGTGTTAAGAGGGTCTTGAGCGAGGGTGCTCGGAGGGTGGTGGTGAGCGGTGGTGCGTAGGTGGGCTGACTATAAGACTGAGGCTTGGGTCCAGTGGTGCCCTGGTTGCGGTGATTTCGGTATACTAACGGCCATACAAAGGGCTTTGGCGGAGCTCGACATAGACCCTAGGAGGCTTGTAGTTGTAGGCGGTATAGGGTGCTCTTCTAGGTCAGTGTACTACATTAGGGGTAGCAACATGCACGTTATACACGGTAGATCCATACCTGTAGCCTCCGGTGTTAAGCTCGCCAACCCAGAGCTCGAGGTCTTGGTTGTCGGCGGTGATGGCGATCTACTTGGTATCGGCGGTGGTCATTTCATGGCCCTTGGTAGGAGGAATATTGATATAACGGTGCTGCTCTTCGATAACGCTGTCTACGGTCTAACCAAGGGGCAGGCCGGGCCTACCCTACCTGCTGGTGCTAAAACCAAGGCCCTACCATACCCTAACGTGCAGGATAGGGTTAACCCGCTAATCCTAGCCTATGCTTCAGGCTACACGTTCATAGCTAGGGGTTACGCTTACCACGTGAACCAGCTTAAGGACCTGATCAAGGCCGCTATAGAGCATAGGGGTTCAGCTTTCATAGACATACTACAACCGTGCCCGACATACAATGACATGATGACAAGGGAGTGGTATGAGAAGAGGGTATACTATCTGAGTGAAGAGGACCCGCTATGGGATCCAAGGATTAGGGGGCCCGAGGATTACGCTAAGATACCAAGGATTATAGAGAAGATGCTGGAGTTCGGGGATAGGATACCGTTAGGGGTATTCTACCAGGATCTAACCAAGACAACACTAGAGGATAGGTTTGAGCAGCAGATGCCAGGCTATAGGAAGGCCCCACCAGCATTAAGGCCTATAAGCGTCGACGGCAGAGCTCCAGTACACCCGTTCAACGTGTTCAAGGATAAGCTTGTAGAGACTTAGGAATCCATTCAATGAGGTTGGAAGGTCTATGAAGCTAGCTTACCATAACCCATCCTCTTGTTTTACTGTCATAGTACACCATGCCCGCCTTGTTTAGTATCTCGAAGAGTTTAGCGTACTTACCACTAGCCTCGATAGCCTCCGCTGGGTCGCTCGTCTTTATGTTTTTTATCGTCGCTTTAAACTCCTCCAGGGAGCTCCTATCAATTAGTATCGCATTACCCCCAGCTGTTATCACCAGCGCCCCCGCTCTTACACCCTCCTCCACCAGGTTTTCAGGTGCCGTCCTATACCTCTTGTAAGCCTCACTCACAACAATGTAGCCCCTGGTCTTAAGCTCCTCGACAAGCCTCTCCCCCAGCCCGTACCTACCCCTACTTCTCTCCCGTAACATCCCCCTCAACTCCTTCAACTCAGCCTCAATCCTCTCAAGGGACTCCCTAATCCTCTTCACCTCCTCCAGTAACCCCTTAGACACCATTAACGCCGCCTTCTCAGCAGCCATAGACGCCACTTTTTCAAGATCATCCCTAGGCGGTATCCTAACCCTCCGAGCTCCCTCCTCTCCCACGCTTAACACCGATTTAACTACTTTCAATTCCATTGAATGGATTCTTAGCCATAAGAAATATGGGGGGTCTGGAGCTTTTAAGCTTCCACTTTCAATTCCATTGAATGGATTCGACCTGCACTAGTGATAACGGCCTAGGTGACGGAAATGGGTAGCTTTCAATTCCATTGAATGGATTCTGCATCATCACATCCCATGTTCACTGTGGAAAGTTCTCTCATTTCCACTACGTGGATTCTATTCCATTAAGCCCCCAGGTGGGGGCTCCATGTATGTGGTGCCGGGTCAGGTATTTAAGCTTTACGCTCACACCCCCACTAGACCTCCCATGCTCCACATGGGAGTTTCAATTGTATACTGTTAGAACACAAGCTAATGGACACAGTGTCCAACGGTAACATATATAAGCTTCGGCTCACGGGGGGGTTTATAAGCTTCCCTTGGTGGTTTTGAGTGTTCTTTCTTATGGGGGTTGTTGGTTTTGTTTTAGGGCTTGCTCTTTTTAAGGCTTGAGCTGGGCTTCGGCGATTGGGGCTCCTGTGGCTGGTCTTGGGGCTTCAGGGAATGGTTTTAAGCTCCGGGGCTTTCCTAGCTCTGGTGGTTGTGGTGTTTGAGGGGCTTCTATGTTAGGGTTTTCGAGCTCCCTGGCGGTGGTGTTATGGCTAGTATTGTTGATGAGGAGGTTTTGGGGGTTAGGGTTTATGATAGTAGTAGGGGTGTTGTTATAGATGTTAGCCGGGAGTTCTACGGTGGGGATCTTGTTGGGGAGGAGGAGGTTTTAAGGTATCTCGAGGGCTCTGATGTCTTGATCCTGGTGGGTTCTAGGGTTGTTGGTATGGCTGTTGAGAGGGGTCTTGTTAACCCCGATGCGGTCCTCAGGGTTGGTGGTATTGAGTACGTTCAGGTTGTTAAGGTTCTATACTAGTCTAGGCTAGTAGGGCTTCTCAGTAGCACTACTTCCACCTCCTCACCCTCATCGAACCCCTCCCTGTTCTCGGGTACAATGAGTATACCGTTACCCTTGATCAGGGTGCTTAGGATCCCGCTCCCTGTCAGCGCTAGGGGTTCTACGAGGACCCTGCCCTCCTTGGTGTAAACTCTTACTCTAACGTAGCTCCTCGTGTTCACGGGGGTTGTAACCCTCCTCGTTAGGATCCCCTTGATACGTGGTTTAGGCTCCTCTCCTGCTCCAACCATGTGTAGTAGTATTGGTTTAACTAGAGCCTCGAAACCCATTATCGATGCTACTGGGAACCCGCTTAGCATGAAGACGGGCTTCCCCCCTATCACGGCTAGGCTGTTAGCCCTACCGGGCCTCATGAGGACACCGTGTACTAGGAGCTCTGGGTTAAGGGATCTGGCTGCCTCCACGGTGTAGTCTATCCTGCCAACCGACGCGCCCCCCGTTGTTACCACCGCATCGTACTTCTCTAAAGCCTCCTCCAAGACAGCCCTTATAGCCTCCACGTCATCCCGCACCATGCCCATGTACACTGGGGTGAAACCGTGGTATCTCAGCAACCCCTCCATGGAGTACCTATTGCTATTAACTATAAACCCCCTCTTGAGCAGCGACCCTACATCGTCAACGCTATCCAGCTCCACAAGCTCCCTCCCGATACACGCGACCGCAACCCTAACATCGTAGACCCTAACCCTCTTAAACCCAAGTGATGCTAGGACAGCTACATCCCATGGCATGAGCCTCGTACCCCTACGTACTACCACCTCACCCCTCCTAACATCCTCGCCAACCCTAGACACGTTACCCAGAGGCGGGACTGGCTCTAGAACCTCGATGAAATCACCTACCCTCCTAGCCTTCTCGTACATGACAACAGCATCAGCACCAGGAGGTAGGGGGGCCCCAGTGGAGACCTCTACAGCCTCACCCTCACCAACACCATAGGCCGGGGTCTCGCCAACGCCAACGAAACCCCTAACCTTCAACACGATAGGGTTACTAGGAGAGGCCCCGAAGGTATCCCTACTCCTAACAGCATAACCATCAACAACAGACCTGTTAAAAGGTGGTATATCAAATGGGGCTACAACATCCTCAGCAACATAGCGGCCCAGAGCATCGCCAACAGGGACCTCCACGATAGGAGGCCTATGCCTTACAAGAGCTCTAGCACGGTCAACAGCCTCATCCACAGGGGTCAACTCCCTAAAACCACCATAAGCCAAGAGAGTACACCCAACAAGGGTTAAACATGAAAACCTAAAATGGTTAAACGTAGATACACACAACTCAACTCTAAATCCCGGGGAAACCTTAACTAAACACTAGGAGGTCACTGTAGAAGCTAACAACTAGCCTAAGCCTAGATCCCGGTTTGACGGTAGCTAAAGCTTTTATCGAACGCTCTAGGTAACCCCCAACCTTGGGATTGATAATGATCTGATGTGAAGATGCTAGGGCTCCCCTATGCGCCAACAAGCTCTAACCAAAGGCTTTTATAACTTAATTCAGGCTAGCCTATAACACGTTGAATCGATCCTAGAGCCCCACCAGCGTCTAGTAACATTCCAACGCGATTACCTTAACCTATGGTCTCCGGAGCTCCAGTAGGCTATTAGAACTTTAGTTTACCTCCGGATGGTAACCAGAGCTCCTGCCGCTGATAGAGCCTCCTAACGTCACCTAATTATTCCTAGATTCCCAGTAGGTTTTAAGTTTAGGGCCGGCTAGTCTACACCCCCAGGTGCTGGGTTCCAGGGCTGGAGCTCCTGAATACGAGTTTAACCTATGGTCCCCCTTTTACTAGAGTAACTCCCAGCGATGTAGGGGGCACGTGGCGGAGGTTACTTAAAGCGTTTGACGGGAGCTCTAGCACTGTTAGAATCAGAGTCCAGGTATGGTGCTCCCTCCATGGATTGAACGTCCTCGAATCATATTCTTTCGATCTCACCCCCCTAGAATATCTCGTTTCAGGATTAAGGGTTTCAACTGGTGGGTGTTGCGGGGGCTCCTCTTAGACCTAGCTGAGGGGGCCGTGGGCTCCCCTGGGGGTGACTTTTGGTCTAGATGGGCTCTTATAGGCTCACCCTGATACCAGTTGGTAGTGGTCTATAGCATGATGAGGTGTTTATGGGATGTCTCAGGTCTCCATGGTTGATATTACGGCGAAGGATGTTGTCTATAGGGAGGCTACTGCTTCTGGTAGGGTAGTGTTGAGGGAGGATACTGTTAAGAGGGTTCGTGAGGGTTTGGTTGAGAAGGGTGATGTTGAGAGTGTAGCCTCTGTAGCTGCTATCCTGGCTGTTAAGAACACCCCTAGCATCCTACCTTTGTGCCACCCTATACCGGTTACACATGTTAAGGTGGATTTCTCCTATGGTAGTGACTATGTCGAGGTTAGGGTTACCGTTAAGGCTAAGGCTGAGACTGGTGTTGAGATGGAGGCTCTTACAGGTGTTACTGTAGCGCTTCTAACCATCTGGGATATGGTTAAGAAGTACGAGAAGGATGAGGGGGGCCAGTACCCCTACACGAGGATTACCGATATTAGGGTTGAGAGTAAGGTTAAGAAGCCCATCACTTCTTAATAAACCTATCCAGGCCCCCTGTCGTCCTAGGCTTCCTCTCCTCCCTCCCCTCCTTGGCTGGAGGCTTAGGCTGAGCTTTGGGCTGCCTCTGCACCTCCACTTTAACCTCCTCTGGTTTAGCCCTCTTTATCTTCTCGATAGCCTTGATCACGTTGTCAGCGTTAGGCCCTGCTAGGAATTTTATCATCTCCTTGTCGAGCCTGTAGCCTAGCGCTAGTCTAGCCGCCATCATGGGGTTGCTCTCATTCCTGAATATGACCATCATGTACGGTATCACCTCGTTTTTAATAGTAGACTTTGACGCTAGAACACTCCTTGAGAGTTGTTCTGCCAGCTTCTCCCTGATCTCCCTTACACTCTTAAGCTGAACCGCTAACCTAACCTTCTCTGGGAACCCGTACCTCTCCCTGGATATACCCCCGCTAATCCTTGCGAAAGCCACCCCTGGGCCCATTAGGTCGAATACGTATGAGAGTAGGCTCCACTCACCAGTGGTCTTACACCTTGAGAGCTGTAGTGTAGCCCTAGCTAAAGCTTCATAGGCCCTGTACAGGTCTAGTGGGTCCTCGTACTTCTTTGGTATACTATCGCTAAGCCATGTTATGAGGCTCTCGTAATCCTCCTCACTCTGTGTGACAGCCTTCTTAGCCATCCAGGCTTGCCTGGCGTAGAATATGTTGTTAAGCGTTCTCCATATGTTGAGGGTCTTATCCCTACCCTTAACCACAGCCCTAACCAGGTCTAAGGTGACCTTACCATAACCCTCAGCAACAGCCTGGAGATCGTTTATAGCCGCTCTAGCATCCCCCATGCTCCTCTCAACAATATACCTCAGGGCCCCCTCGTCACAGTATATCCCCTCGCTATCGCATATCCTCTTGAGGAGCGCCATCATAGCGCCTTCGCTTAACTCCTTAAACTCGACCATAAGACATAGATCCCTTAGAGGTCTCAGCTGCTCCTTCCAGGGGTCGTTGGCCGTGAATACTATTGGGTTAATGGTCTTCTTCACTATGTCTAGGAGTGCTTCAAGCCCGCCTTCGTCGGCCTTAGGGTCTATCCCGTCAACCTCATCCATTAGTATTATGAGGCCCCTCTTGAAGAGAGGCTTCTTACCAGCCGCTACCCCCACCGTCCTCTCTATATCAGCCTTCCTCCTGTAATCACTAGCGTTAAGCTCTAGGACGTCGAAGTCCAGCTCCCTAGCTAGGGCTTCAACCAAGCTAGTCTTCCCAACACCGGGGGGGCCGTAGAGTAGGGCCGCCCTCCTCTCCGGGATCCTACCCTTAGCCCACTGCCCTAGCCAGTCTCTTAGAACCCTCTTAGCCTCATCCTGTCCTACTACCTCGTCAACCCTCCTAGGCCTGTACTTGACAACCCATGGTAGCCTTCCGCTCATCTACTTCAACCTCTTCCCCATCAAGGCCAGCCATGCTATGAGGGCTGAGAGCTGTATATCATCATCGCTACCCTCAACTAGCCTAAAGTGTATCTCCCCCAGGTAGTCTGCTATCATCACCCTTAGCTCCTCTGGTATGTTGAGCTCCGAGCTGAATATCTCCCTGTGGATCTGCCTTACCACATCCTCACCGCTCAACCCATACTCTAGCATAAGCTTTCTCATCACCTCCCGTGCCTTGGTGAAGTCGCCTGAGAGAGCTAGCTTAATCATCTCCCTAACCTCCCTAGGCCTAGCCATCCCCACTACCTTGAACACAGCTTCAACCGTAACCCTCCCCATGGCAGCCGCTGCTTGCAGTATGTTTATAGCCTTCCTCATATCACCCTCGCTAATCTCATATATGGTGTCTAGGGCCTCATCATCGTATTCCACGGCCTCCCTCTCAGCAATGTACCTAAGCCTACCAACAACATCATCCCTGCTCAACGGGGTGAACCTGAAGAAGGCACACCTACTCTGGATAGGGTCTATTATCTTGGAGGGGTAGTTAGCCAACAGTATGAACCTGGTGGAGGCCGTGTAGAGCTCCATAAGCCTCCTAAGGGCCTGCTGAGCATCACCTGTCATGTTATCGGCTTCATCCAAGAGGACTATCTTGAAGGGGATACCCTCAGGAGCTCTACTCCTAGCAAACTCCTTAACCTTCTCCCTAATAACATTAATACCCCTCTCGTCGGAGGCGTTAAGCTCTAACACGTACTGCCTGTAGTTCTCACCATAGAGGTCGTGGGCTAGAGCGTGAGCAGCAGTAGTCTTCCCAGTACCAGGAGGCCCTGCGAATAGCAGGTGGGGCATGTTACGCTCTTTAACGAAAACCTTAAGCCTCTCAACAACCTCCCTCTGGTTAACAATCTCATCGAGGCTCTTAGGCCTATACTTCTCAACCCACAAGAGCTCGGCTAAACTCAAAACCCACACCTCGTAAAAGCTAACCACTCAAGGGTTTAATAACCCATAAAACCTCCTAAGAACAGCTATGTAACTCTATCATTTTGTAGAGCTCTAGAAACCTTACCTGATGTAGGGCTGACGATCCTTCTACGGTGGGGGTTACTTGAGGCCAGTCACCCGAGGTCAGACTATGAACACAAGCTAAGCCCGGTGAGCGTGCAAACACCTACATGGGTGGGACATTAGTTTAGTAGCTTAAGCCCACATGTTTAAAGTGTAAGGTAACCGCCATATAACTATGGTAACCCCACCATGGGTTACTATGGGAGCTCCACCATAGACCCTTTGAAAGACTGGAGGTTACTTAGAGCTGTAGCTTAAAGCCAGCCCTCTAGCGTAGGAACCTCACCAGGTTGATCCAGGGCCTTGCGGGCTCTGTTGAATTAAACTATAAAAGGTCTGCCACCTCTTGGGAGCTGGAGTCTAGGAAGCTTGCTTAAACATGGGAGTTACATGTACTTCCTTTCAAGTGGTTGAGCTCCTCCTAAGGCTATCTTGGTTTTCATGGAGGCCGATGAGGTCTTAAGGCCTATGAGCCCGCCTAGGCCTAGATTACCGGGGGAGGGTGGATGTACCCTGATGTGGGGGCTAACAGCTCCCGTGGGGTGATCCGGGTCCTCTAACCGTTGAGAGGTGGGTGATGGGGTCTGAGGGAGGCTGTGAACCACCATCCGTTGAGGAGCTGTGGTAATGAGTGTTACCCTTCATTGGTTATATTCTCTGGTAGCCTACCGTTAGTGTGGGGTATGGTTTTTGGTGATTGGTGAGAGGCTTAGGTTGGTTAGGTTGGATTTCGAGTTTAAACGTGTTAGGGTTATCTTCCTGAGGGACTACCGTTCCCTCCCGACTCCAACTGGTTTTATTGATGTGAGGAGGGGTGATGAGGTTGAGTTGCCTAGGTGGCAGGCTAGGTTGTTGAGGGATCTTGGTTTCGTCGAGGTTAGGGATGGCTCTGTGGACTTAGACTACATTAACGTCCATCATTTCAAGGAGAGGAGGTCTAGTGCTGGCCTGCTGACGCAGGTACCCCAGGATTTCTACATGAGGGCTTTCGAGCTCATCGAGAGGCTTACCAAGCTCGTTAGGGAGTCTCCAAGCCAGGCTATACTCAGGGATAGGGAGGTTGCTGAGAGGAACCTCCTAGACCTAGCTGAGGCTAGGTTGGCTAAGATACTTAAGCTATCGTACTCTGGTGGTGAGGAGTTCAGGGATAGGATGACTCCTGAGGAGAGGATAGTGTACAACCACGTCGTTGAGGCTATAGAGTCGTGGAGGAGCTATGTTAAGAGCTCTGTAACCGGGGGTAGGGGGTCTTGAGCGGTGCTGTTGAGGTAGGCTATGTCGAGAGGTTCAAGGAGCTCATATCAGGTTTTAGGGATGAGAGTGGTAGGTTCAAGTACCTTGAGAGGCTTAGGAGGATGGCTAGCCTTGGTGGTAGAAGCCTTATAGTCGACTTCGCAGACCTATACAGGTATGATGGGGAGCTAGCAGAGGATCTGGTAGAGAAACCACTACAGGTTCTAAGGGATGCAGGTGAAGCTGTTAGAGAGCTCCTAGAGCTGGAGTACCCGGAGCTTGTTGAGAGGAAGAAGAAGTTCTACGTTAGGGTGACAGGCCTCTTCGACGTCCTGAAGATTAGGGATGTTAGGAGCGAGCATGTAGGCAAGCTTGTCCAGATAGAGGGTATAGTTACGAGGATGCACCCTATTAGGAGTAAGATGGTTAAAGCCGTCTTCAGACATGATAAGTGCGGCTCAGAGTTCCGATGGCCTCAGGATGAGGAGGAGCTTGAGGAGAGGGTGGAGAAGCCCGGTATATGCCCTGTTTGCGGGGAGGGCGGGGGTAGGTTCGTGCTCGTAAGGGAGAAGTCTGAGTATGTCGACTGGCAGAAGATAGTAGTGCAGGAGAAGCCTGAGGATGTGCCTGGAGGGCAGATGCCTAGGAGTATTGAGGTACACCTTAGAGGTGATATTGTTGACTCCGTTAGGCCAGGTGATAGGGTTTCAGTGGTGGGGGTTGTGAAGCTTAGCGGTAGTAGTGAGAGGAGCCCGCTCTACGAGCCATACATAGAGGCTAACAGTATCAGGGTCTCAGAGAGGGTTCTAGAGGAGGTTAGCATAACGAGGGAGGATGAGGAGGCTATCAGGGAGCTGGCGAGAGACCCCTGGGTTAAGGAGAGGATCGTAGCCAGCATAGCCCCAAGCATATACGGCTACTGGGATCTAAAGGAGGCTATAGCACTACTACTCTTCGGTGGTGTGCCCAAGATACTACCCGATGGTACCAGGATTAGGGGTGATATACACGTACTATTCATAGGGGATCCCGGCGTTGCTAAAAGCCAGTTGCTGCAAGCCGCTACACGCATAGCACCCAGATCTGTGTTCACGACAGGCAAGGGGGCTACGGCTGCAGGCCTCTGTGTTAGCGGTGACACCCTAGTGTACTCAAGCGATGGAATTGTAACAGCTAGGTCGATAGTGGAGTCTAGGGCTGCGAACGTAGCCATAGGGGATGGCATAGTAACCACCATGGCCGGCCCTGTAACCCTAGCATCCTACCACAACGGGTCCATAGTCGTGGCGAAGGCCTACAACACCTATGCCCTCCAATCCGATAGCATTGTTAGGGTGGAGACGAGCGTCGGGCACGAGCTTAAGGTGACACCTGAGACTATGGTGCTAGCGCTACGTAATGGGAGGCTAGAGTGGGTTAAAGCTAGGGAGCTAAGGGAGGGGGGTTACATTGCTATTGCTAGAAGGCTACCACAACTACTCCCAGTACAGAACCTCACACTCCTAGATCTACTCCCAGACAACATGCTGGTTAGGCTGAGGGAGAGCCTAGCGGATATCATCTCGGCCATAAAGGGTGTTGACGGGAGAACCCTGGGGGTGACTTCTAGGAGGCTAGTTAGGGTAGGGGAGCTTAGGAGGATTCTAAGCAGAATAGGCCTTAGGATGTCCGATGTGGAGGCTTACGTTGATAGTGTTAGCCGTGGAGGTAAAGGTGTTAAGTCGGGGATCAGGCTCCCCGTGATAGGTGTATCCCTCCTGGAGCTCCTAGCACTCCTCTACACCGTAGGAGAGCTCGGGAGGAGGGGTAGCGTCTACAAGGTGAGGTTTAAGGCTGGGAGAGAGGAGCTCGCCAACAGTATAGCCTTAAGGGTCGAGGAGCTCTTCGGCCTAAAACCAGTTGTTAAAACTAGGGGTAATGGAGTCCACGTTGTCGAGGTTGAGAGTGGAGCTCTAGGAGATCTACTGGTGGGGCTTGGTTTCAAACCTTCAAGGGGCCGGGGGGAGCTTATGATACCAGCATTTATACCAATGCTCCCGGAACCCCTTCTAGCAGCGTTCCTAAGAATGATGTTCGATGTTGGGGGTCGCGTTGCCAGAGGCTATGTATACCTGCCTGTTAGGTCGGAGCTCCTAGCCAGACAGCTGTCACTACTACTCCGGAGGTTTGGCGTTATAGCTGTGATCGAGAGGAGGGGTGGCGGGGTTATGCTTAGGATATCTGACCCAGTATCTCTTAGGGCTTTCAGGGACTCCATCGGCTTTGGTTGTGAGAAGCTCTCCCAAGCCCTCGACACCCTCCTTGAGAGGAAGGGGGGCTTTAGACCGCGTAACTTGATCGACGTGAACAACGATGTCTCCTTTGTTAGGGCTACCAGGGTTGTCTTGGAGCCCGGTGGTCTCGTCTACGACGTGACTGTCGATGGCATGCATAGCTTTGTAGCCGAGGGCTTCATAGTGCATAACACCGCTGCGGTCATAAGGGATCCTAAGACTAACGAGTTCTACCTAGAGGCTGGGGCCCTAGTGCTAGCTGATGGTGGTGTTGCAGTCATAGATGAGATTGATAAGATGGAGAAGAACGATAGGGTCGCGATACACGAGGCCATGGAGCAACAGTATATAAGCATATCTAAGGCGGGTATCGTTGCTAGGCTTAACGCCAGGACATCCATACTAGCAGCTGGTAACCCTAAGCTCGGAGTCTACGATCCACAGAAGAGCTTCATAGATAACGTGAACCTACCACCAACGATACTATCCAGGTTCGACCTGATATTCGTTGTTAGAGATGTGATAAGCGTTGAGAGGGATAGAAGGCTTGTAAGCCACATACTGGAAGCTCACAGTGTCTCGGAGAAGTTTAAACCTGAGGTTAGCCCGGAGCTCCTGAAGAAGTACATTATATACGCTAGGAGGTATGTGAGGCCTAAGCTAACACCACAAGCTAGGAAGCTTATAGAGGACTTCTTTGTCGAAATGAGGAGCTCAGCCCTAAGCCACCAAGCCCAGGGCTCCCAAGCACCAATACCTATAACGGCGAGACAGCTGGAGGCCATTATAAGGCTTGCTGAAGCACATGCAAGGATGGCTTTAAGGGATGAGGTTACAGAGGAGGATGCGGAGGCCGCTATAAGGTTGATGACAGCGTTCCTTCAGAGCGTAGGCTTGGATATAGAGAGTGGGGTTGTAGACGTAGGTGTTATAATGACGGGTGCGGGGTTCACGACAAGGAGGCTTATGTCAGTGGTGATGGATGTTGTTAAGAGGAGGAGCTCCGAGTCCGGTAGATGTGTTAGAATCCAGGATATAGTCAGCGATGTTACGTCGAGGTACAAGGTTGATGAGGAGAAGGTGAGAGATGTTGTTAGGAGGCTACACCAGCAGGGTATGCTAATGGAGGTTAGACAGGACTGCTTCAGCCCAGTAGAGTGATCGTGCTTTGAAGCTATCCCCGGCTACGTTGAAGCTATTAGAGCTCCTAGGCTACAGGAACCTCTACCCACCACAGGTTAAGGCTCTTGAGGCTGGCGTGGAGGAGGGTTACAACATTGTAGTTGCAACGCCCACAGCGTCGGGCAAGACCTTCATAGGCCTTGCTGCTATAGTCAATAGGCTCTCCCAGCGGGGGGGTAGGGCTTTCTACACTGTCCCCCTTAGGAGTGTTGCTATGGAGAAGTACAGGGAGTTCAAGGTGCTGGAGTCGATGGGCTACAGTGTTGGGATAAGCATAGGCGACTACAGCGAGGGCACCGTTAGGGGGGATGTCGTTGTCACGACCTACGAGAAGCTAGACTCGATACTAAGGAACGAGCCTAGGGTTGCCGAGGAGATAGCAGTACTGGTTGTAGATGAGATACACTACATAGGGGATGATGAGAGGGGGCCTACGCTCGAATCACTCATATCAAGGGTTCTCTCCATGGAGAGACAACCCCAGATTATCGGTTTAAGCGCTACCATACCCAATGCTGTGGAGATAGCGGGGTGGCTTAAGGCGAAGCTCGTAGTCGATAACTGGAGGCCTGTACCACTATACGAGGGTGTGTACTGGAGGGGTGTTATAAGGTACGCTGATGGGAGGGAGAGGGTTGTTAAACAGGTATCGGGTATCGCTGACGTGGATCTAGCCATAGACTGCTCGGAGGAGGAGGGTCAGAGTCTGGTGTTCTCCCAGTCTAGGAGGAGGGTTGTACAGCTAGCTCTTAGAGCTGCAAGGTTCTCCCCCAAGTTTAACTTCAACAACGTGGTGGCAAGGGAGGCTGCCAGGGAGCTACTAGACTCGGGGGGGCCTAGAGCTCTAAGAGAGGAGCTAGCACACCTTGTGGCAAGAGGTGTAGCATACCACCATGCAGGGCTCTCCAGCGAGCAGAGGAGGATAGTTGAGGATGCCTTCAGGAGGGGTGGTATCTCGGTCATATACGCTACCCCAACGCTGGCAGCTGGGGTTAACCTACCGGCTAGGAGGGTTGTGGTAGAGGAGTACGCGAGGTTCGAGGAGGGGTTCTGGAAGCCTATTAGCGTAGCGGAGTACAAACAACTAGCAGGTAGGGCTGGGAGGCCTGGCTTAGACCCCTACGGTGAGGCAGTAATAGTAGCCAGCCCCGGGGACTCCGTTGAGGAGCTCATGGAGACCTACGTTCTAGGCGAGGTTGAGAGGGTTGAGAGTAAGCTTAGAGGCCTTAGGGGGTTGAGGCACATGGTGTTAGGTCTCGTGGCCTCAGGGTTTGCAACAACAGTTGACAGCGTACACAGGGTCCTCTCCAGGACCCTCTACGCTCTCCAGAACCCCAGCCTAGACCTTAGGTCTACAGCTGTTAGAGCGTTGAAGGACCTCGAGTCGTGGGGGTTGCTGGAGGCCACAGGGGACGGCTATAGGGCTACAGTGCTAGGCTACGAGGTTTCAAGGAACTACGTTGACCCCGAGACGGTCCCGAGGGCTAGGGTTTGGCTTTCGAAGCTCACCGAGATGGACGACCTCGAGCTCCTACTACTAGTATCAATGATGCCGGACATGACCCACCCCCCGGTTACCAGGAGGGAGGAGGAGGTCTTGATAGACAGGCTCCTAGACATGAAACCCAGGTTGGTTGACTTAGTGGACTGGAGTAACCCTAGGGAGGCTAGGGGTGTTAAGGTGGCGTTAATACTATACGATTGGATTGAGGAGGCCTCCGAGGACGACATAGCTAGGAGGTACAACGTGGGGCCAGGCGACGTAGCTGTCCTCGTTGACAACGCAAGCTGGATAGCCTCAAGCCTCTCAAGGATACTACCACACCTAGGAGCACCAGGGTGGGTTAGTGAGAGGCTGAGGGTACTAGAGGCTAGGATAGAGCATGGGGTTAAGCAGGAGCTCCTACCACTAGTAGCTATACCCAAGATAGGGAGGGTTAGAGCTAGAAGGTTGTACCAGGCGGGCTACAAGACACTCCACGACCTAGCCCTAGCTAGCCCGGAGGAGCTCCTAAGAATACCGGGTATAGGGCCCTCCATAGTCAAATCGATAATGGAGTTCTTCGGTAGAAACTGGGAGCCCGGGGGAGCCAGGGAGGCTAGGGGGGAGGGGCTTGAAAGGTACATGGGGTGAGGTTCCAGATCTATTCCAGCCACCTGGATCCAGGCTCCTAAGGGATCCAATGGATGAGAGGGTGAGGCCTTCAACAACAGGGGAGGTAGTCCTAGTAGGAGTACCATGGGATTGGTCTACGTCTGGGAGGCCTGGAGCTAGGTTCGCGCCATCAAGGCTAAGGGATTGGATCTACAGGTTCACAAGGCACGCTCCTAGCTCTACCGACTTCAAGTACAGCATAGCGGATCTAGGTGATGTTAGGATCGCACCAGGGGATATCAATGTAACCTCACGTAGGATAGTGGAGGCCGCGAGGATAGCCTACAGTAGGGGGAGGATAGCGGTATTCCTGGGGGGAGACCACTCTATAACAAGGTGGACTGTTGAGCCCCTAGCTGAGAATAGCCTAGGATTGCTGGTGCTGGATGCACACTATGACATGAGGAGTGTTGAGGAGGGCTTAACAAGCGGATCCTGGCTCTGGGATCTATGGGTAGCCCGTAAGGGCAGGGTTAAAGCGGTGATCGTAGGTGTAAGCGATTTCAACAACCCAGAATACCTAGCTATGAGGGCGAGGGAAGCGGGGTTCAAGGTTGTCCCAAGGCTAAGGCTACTAGAGAGCCTACAGTACGCGCTAGAAGCAGTAGACTGGCTATCAGATCAGGGGCTTGAAAACATCTACATAAGCATAGATGTAGACCACCTAGACATAAGCCACGCACCAGGAGTAAACAGCCCAACACCACTAGGCATGACACCATGGGAAAGCCTAAGAATACTAGAGTACGCAGCCAGAAAACTAAGACCTAGAGGGGTGGACGTAGTAAA
>Ga0080008_133350_pt1 | contig 17104 bp, 22 predicted proteins | sample ConCONMetagenome_FD_69211 | JGI IMG/M metagenome (GOLD analysis project Ga0080008, IMG submission 69211) | Hot spring microbial streamer communities from Conch Spring, Yellowstone National Park, USA - CON_C (SPADES assembly) (version 2) | ecosystem: Environmental > Aquatic > Thermal springs > Hot...
ACGGTTTAGTGAAATCTACCTAAGCTCAAACCTCGTAAACAGAGAGGTTGTGGTTAGACTATACAGAGTTCTTGAGCTATGGAATAAGGCTGGGTACGATCCAGACTATAACCCGACCGTCGATGATGTGGAGTACGTTCTTACAACATTCAATAAGCTCAGAGAGGTTGTTAGGAGGATTTTAGGTAGATAAAGTATCCCTTAAAGGCTCATAGGAGCTTCTAACCATCATTTACCCTAGAAGCTTGCATAGGGATTGCCGATGTTAGACTCCTGTAATTGCTAGGGCTTCTAGGAGCTCGTCTAACGTTAGTAATGCTATGGCTAGAGTGCTTATATGCATTATGGTGCAGTAGATGCATATCGCTCTTGCTATGAAGAGCTCTAGGTAGACGAGGTATGGTACCATTAGTAGGCCGCCCCATTGGGTTATTGCGAGGATCCGTAGGGCAGGCTCCCACCAGGTTATAGTGCTGATCAACGCTAAGACTAAGGTTAACCCGTAGTAGTAGGGTGCTATGGAGCTTAGGTGGAATCCTAGAATCCAGGCTTGAGGTATACTGTATACCGCTAGGCAGTCTACTTTACTACTGGGCCTACATATGGGGGTTTCAGAGCCTCTTGAATAGCCATAGTAACCCCATAGTGAGACCGTGAATCCCACTATAGCTGAAACCAATACACCTAACCCTCCCACATCGCCACCTAAAACCACAAGAAACACCCTTCATGTTATGGTAATCTTACCTTTAAAAAAATATTAGTATGTAAATACATATGTGCATATTTACTAGAAGTATATTCTTAAAACTAGATAATAATAAGAATGCTTTTAGCCTTAGAATATTGTTTCTGTTAAGCTGTGTGATTTGTGGCTGAGGTTGTAGCTACAGAGGAGTTGTTTTTGGAGGCTGTTCACAGTATACCTTATGGGGGCTCTGCTTCTAGGAGGTGTTGCATCATTCATACTATGGTTTCTCGCTTTCCGATATAAGGCTAGGAGCCCAGAGGATGTACCTCCAGATGCTCCAAGGCCTGGCCTTATACCATCAGCTCTCCTGAGAACTCCTAGCTGGAGTAAGCTCATGCTGGTATCAACAGGTGTTATAGTAACTGGTTTAACCCTATACTCTTTCATACCACTAGACTATCTAAGCCAGACCCCCGTGGTTCAGAGTCCTAGCCTTGATGGGGGTAGGGATAAACTTGTTGTATGGGTTGAAGCTAGGCAGTTCGTTTGGGTATTCAAGTACCCCCAGGGTTTCACATCGGTTAACAAGCTGGTTCTACCAACTGATACCCTTGTTGAGTTTAAGGTTACAAGTAACGATGTGTGGCATGCGTTTGGAATCCCCTACTTTAAGGTTAAGATGGACGCTATACCCGGTGTTGTTGACAGTGTCTGGATTAAAACCCCATCGAAACCAGGTAGCTATGGCTACGTCTGGTGCTATGAGCTCTGCGGTGCATGCCATACTATCATGAGGGCTTCCGTCGAGGTTGTTGATAGAGGTAGCTTTGAAGGGTGGGTTAAGAGCATGGGGGGGTGGTTGATGTGAGTGAGGGTTACTTAAACCAGGTCTCCAGGTTTCTGTGGAGGTGGTTGACTACAACAAACCATAAGGATATAGGGTTACTCTACATAGTGACAAGCATATACTTCTTCCTAGTAGCAGGAGCTCTCGGAATGCTCGTAAGAGCTCAACTATCAAAGCCTGGTAACACAATCCTAGTAGGTAACGAGTATAACGAGGCTGTTACAATGCACGGGCTCTTCATGCTACTCTGGTTCGTCTCACCTCTAGCATTTGGCCTAGCCAACTACATAGTACCTCTACAGATAGGGGCTAGGGATCTAGCCTTCCCAAGGCTTAACGCTCTAAGCTACTGGCTTTACCTCGTGACCCCCTCCCCGCATCCCAAGAGGCCTAGCCTTGTTCTAGGCCTCCCCGAGCGGTTTGTCGGTTTTCCGCTCGGACGCACGCACATCACCCTTTTCAGCATCCCTATCCCTTGGGGCATCACATTTCAGCTGGCGGGGCCCGCCTGCCTAGGGGGCAACAACCCCCTGGGCACCGAGTATCCTGTATCTCAACTCGAGCTTACGTATTTTCATTCTGCGGGGAGGGGGGTTTAAAAGCGTGTCTAGGGTCTACAACTGTAACCCCCTACCTCCTCCTAGATGGCGGTGTTGAAGAGGTTTAGAGCATCCCTTATTATATACACGGCCACCCGGCTCGTCCTAATCGGAGGGGCGGTGCTAGAGGCTGTATTCATTTTAAATGGGATAGCTAGGTGGCCTGAGCTCTTCGTGCTAGGGGTTTCAGGTTTTCAAGCATCATTGATACTACTATTCTACATGCATCTTAGAGATGAACCTACATTGGTTAAGGCCGTGCCCGTTGTAACACTATTACTACTAATAGCACTCCTAGCTAGCGCTATAACAAGTGTCCTAGCATGCACACCATACATACTGGGGTGATGCAATGGCCAGACCTCAAGTATTGATAGTGGCTCTCCTAGCACTCCTAGGATTACTACTACTCCTAGCTATAATCGCTAGGCTCCTAAGGCTCATCTAGATATGCTAAACCTAAAACCATACCCCCACTTTTTCCTACTAGGCGCTCTCGCAATAGCCTTATTCTCTATATCAGCGGCGTTATACACATATCTAAGAGGGCCGGGCGTGGGGGTTGAAGGCAGCATCCTAGACCCGGCCCCAGCGTACGCCATAAACAGACTCCTATTCCCTCTAACAGTCAACAGCACCTCAGGTCCGATGGAGGTACCGGTTAAGGGGAAGATCAACGTGTTCGTACCACAATATGTTAGATGCCCGGATATATGTCATATGGAAACCATAGTAATGCTCTACGTCATGAAAACACTAATAGATAAAGGTCTTATAGATGATGTGGTGTGGATAACAGTAGATGTAGACCCCTGGAGCTCCACCTTGGAGGACGCTAGGAGCTATATGAAGGCTAAAGCAGGAGGGGCTGGGTTGAACATAATAGTAGATGGGGTGTTCTGGGTATGGGTACTCGATAGCGAGGATAAGTTAAGAAAAATATGGAGTCAACTGGACATTAGAGCGGAGAGAACCAGAACGGGGCTAGTTGCACACACAGCAGGCTTCGTAATTGTAGATGGGAATGGGTACATAAGATACTACGTCAACCCAAGAGATTGGGCAAACCTAACAGCAATAGCAGATAAAATAGTGGAACTGGTGGAAAACATTAAATCGAGCAGATAAAAAATATTAAGCTTACTTGATCCATACACGGAATGGGTGGGATCACGCCAATAGGGCCCTTTAGCGAAGGAGAACTTCTAATAATACTACTCATAATACTCATAGTAATGGGTCCGGGCAGGCTACCCCAACTAGCTAGAACTCTAGGGGAGGCTATAAGAGAGTTTAGGAAAGCCATGAGCGGTGAATATGAGGAGGAGAGGAGAAAGGGGAAACCTAGAGAGGAGTAGGGATACGTCAGCCGCTGGCTTCACCATATATGCTCCTCTATTTAAACCTCCCCTTCTAAGCTAAGTTTTAGATTTGACGAATGGTGTATGTAGTTTGAACTCCCTAGAGGTTACATTGGCGGCCCTCATGACACTCTTGGCGCTTCTCGCGTTAAGAGTACCTTTATATGTAATCATGATCCTTGTTCCACTCATATCAGCATTAGCCTATGGTGGTTTTAGTTTTACCGCTAGCATCGCCATGTCAGCTCTCAACAGCTCCGCAACATGGGGTCTTGTTATAAGCGTAGCAGTCATATCGGTGCTTGTCTCTCTCTATAGTAATAGTGGTGTTGTGAGGAGACTTAGCCTAGAGCTATCCAGGGCTTTCAAAAACCATGTGGTAGCTATAACGTTAACCCCAGGTGTTATAGGGTTGCTTCCCGTTCCTGGAGGAGCTCTCATGTCAGCTCCTCTGGTTGAGCATATAGGCTCTCTGATGAACATGTCTAGGGCTAAGATGTTGTTTGTTAATGTATGGTATAGACATGTTATAGTCTATGTTTACCCTCTGAGCTCCATCATCATACTAGCTTCTGTTGTAACAGGGGTGGGCTTGTGGGATATGGTTTCTATGCAGATTCCAGTAGCCATAGCCATGTTTCTGCTAGGGCTTCCAGCCGTGGGATTTAATGGAGGTAGTTCTAAGGGTGGTGTTAGAATCGGGGTTCTAGCTAGGGATCTAGCACCCATACTAGTAGCAGTTGTGCTAGCCATACTATTCACTCCCCTGGACGGCCTTCTAGGTGTTGAGAGGATCTCTGTGGCATTCGCAGTCGTAGTATCCATAGCCTTATTCGTTGTACTTGAGAAGATAGGATGGAATATGCTTCTGGAATCGCTACGTGATAGGAGGTTGTGGGAGCTCACAGTAATATCGTTTGGCGTTATGATGTTCAGGGAGCTCTTCCTAAACATGGATTTAAAGCCCATAGGAGAACTACTCCTAAGCTACAATGTAGGTGGCCTAGCGCTAGCAGTACTACTACCCATATTCTTCTCCACCATCAGCGGCCACCCAGTAGCAGGCATAGCTATAGCAACACCGATAATAGCCTCTCTGATGGGGACAGACGTGAAGATAGCATCACTCATATACGCCTCAGCCTTCATAGGATACCTGGCATCACCACTACACCTCTGCTACGTATACACAGCAGAGTACTATAAAGTACCCTTAATCGAAGGCTATAAGTATATGATCCCAGCTACCATAGCCTCCCTAGCGGTCGCCATAATATTGTTCACCATGCTCTAACCAATCCTCCACAATCCTCTTAATAAACTCTATTAGGAAGCCCTCCTCCCCGGGAAGCCCCTCAAAGTACGTCCTACCACAGGATTCTATAACAGGATACTCTTCAACGCCATCCATAACCCTAACATCTATTGCGACACCGTACTCCCCTCAACCAACCCCTTAACCTCCTCGAACCACCTCTCCAAGGTCCATCTGAGATAGTTGGGTTCACCTCTGACAACTATCACTACTTTAAGCTTCATAGTTTTACCTAGGGTAGAACTAGGAATAGAAACTATATAAAAAAGATTGTAACTCGTAAGGGGTTGGGGGGTTATGCTGGTAGAAGGCCCTCCTGTTCTAGCCTATCGGCTAGCCATTTGAGGCCTAGTTTCTCTAGGGTTGCCCTTGTGGGCCTTCCTTTGATCCATCCTCTTAGCTGGTAGTACTCTTCTAGCATTGGCTTTAGCTCGACGACGTGTCCTTTAGCTGGACCTTCCGGCATTGGCTCTTCTAGTAACCTCTTAGGTAGGGTGTCGTACTCCTCTCCATCTCCAAATGCTAGTATGTTGAAGGCCCTCTCAGCATTGTATATCCTCTCACCTATAACATCGAACTCCTCGACGCTTACATCCCAGCCTGTTACAGCTGATAGTTGTGCTGCTAGAACGTCATTCCAGTAGGAGAATGTTACGAACTTGCATACAACGAGGCTGTCTATTGTGGCGAATACGTCTTGGAAGTGTTTAACCCACTTAGCCTTCCCGGCTGTAGCAAACCTATCTACGAGCTGTGGTATTCCTAGGATCTCAGGTGATATAATGTAGGCTCTTAGATGGCATCCACCTCTGTTGCTTGTAGCGTAGGCTAGACCGTGGCCCTTAGCACCTCTAGGATCGTATGCTGGGAGCTCCTGACCTCTAACAACCATAGCTAGCTCTGGAGCCCCATACTTCGTTGCAAGTCTTAGGGCTCCCTCAGCTAGATCATCTCCAATACCGCTTCTATAAGCAGTCCTCCATGTTAGCTCGACCAAAGCCTCCCCACTACCCCATGTTACGTTAAGCCCTCTAAGCTTCTCCCCTGGGATCTTACCCTTCTCAACGAGCTCCATCAAAGTCCCTATGACGTGGCCCATGGATATAGCGTCTAGGCCTAGCTCGTTAGCCAGGTAGTGTGCCTTGGATACAGCTGCTAGATCGCTCGTTCCAGTCTGGGCTCCGAAGGACCATACGGTCTCGTACTCAGGGCCCCCTCCCTCACCGGTATAGGGGCCCTTGGTTATCCTAGTGTACCTAGAACACCCTATAACACAACCCCAGCATATCTCCTCCTTCTGCTTCTCCCAATCCAATATAGTCTCGGCTATCCTCTCACCGCTAATCTCAGAAGCTCCCGGGAATACACCTGTCTGGAAGTTCCTGGTCGGGAATATTCCGTGAGCGTTTATAACGTTAACTAGGACTGCAGTTCCATACTTGGGTAGGGCTTCGGAGGTTACAGGGGATTTCCTAGCTAGCTCCATAGACTTCGATACTATCTCCTTGTAGGCATCCTCTCTAGCAATCTTCAACCTAATATGACCTCTAACAGCTATAGCCTTAAGCTTCTTAGAACCCCAAACAGCGCCATGGCCGCCCCTACCTGCAGCTCTACTCTTATCATTGATTATACACGCTATCTTAGCTAGGTTCTCGCCCGCAGGCCCTATAGTTGCAACCTTAATCTTCTCAGCCTCATGCCTCCCAACAACGGGTGCCAGCTCCTCTATAATCGTATCCGTTGTTGAATGCGTATCCCTACCCCATAGGTGTTTTGCATCCCTAATCTCAGCCTTCCCATCTGTGATCCACAGGTACACGGGCTTCTCGGAGGCGCCCTCAACCACTATGGCGTCGAAACCAGCGAACTTAAGCTCGGGGCCGAACTTACCACCACTCTGAGCATCGTGTATCGTGTTCGTCAGCGGGGATTTAGTGATGGAAGCCCACCTACCAGGAGCTATGAGACCGGGTACACCTGTTAGAGGGCCTGTAGCAACTATAGCCTTATTAGCTGGGCTTAGAGGATCAACCTTCGGGTCAACCTCCTTAAGCATAATGTAGACTCCAAGACCCCTACCGCCAACCCACATCCTAAGAACATCCTCAGGGAGCTCCTCATAGTAGAGCTTCCCATCAGTCAAGTTAACCCTCAGGATCTTACCAGCATACCCACCAAGAGGCATTAAAACCACCTCAACAGGCCATAAGATGCTAGTATAGGAGGGATTATAAATATCTTACATAGGAAAATCCTGATTTTGAATTTAAAACCACAGCCATCTTATTAATCTTAGATTTAAATCCTAAACTAGGTGCTCTTAAATGGAGTACAGGTATACCAATTGGGTTGTAAGGCTGAGAGAGGACTCTAGGCCTAGAACGCTGGTACTGGAGCTTACAACAGCTCGTAACTACTCCTGTATACACTGTTTTAGGTTCGCGGCCAGGGATTTCAAGGTAACCTTCATGGATGAGGAGCTTTACCATAAATCGTGAAGGAAGCCAAGGATATCGGGGTTAGGAGGATCGTGTGCACAGGCCGGGGTGAGCCCACGGTACACCCTAGGTTCATGGAGTTCTTGGAGGTTGCCAGGAAGCTTGATTTTGATGTTGTCGTTAATACTAACGGGTCTAGGCTTGAGGAGCTAGCTGTGAGCTTCGTTAAGCCTGGTGTAGATGAGGTCTACGTTAGTATTGACGCTTTCAATATCAAACTCTATAGTTCGATTAGGAGGTTTGGCGACCTATCAACTGTTACAAGAGGCCTTCTAACCCTTAGAAAGGTTAAAACTGAGAAATCCTCTCTCAAACCAACAGTTAAGGCTATACTGACTGTTACAAAGGTTAACGTTGGGGAGATTAGCAGGATCCTAGACTATGCTGTGACCCCCTCCCCGCATCCCCAGAGGCCTGGCTCGAAGCCAGGCCTCCCCGAGCGGTTTGTCGGATCTCCGCTCGGAGGCGCACTCCTCATCCCTCCTATCGGATTCCCCATCCTTGGGGCATCACCTTTTCAGGGCCGGGGGGCCTCGGCTCCAGCGGGTTCACCGGAGCTCCCTCCCCACGCTGGCTCCCTCTCCACCCCTTACTTGTAGACGTCCAAACCTTAAATCTTTTTCGCTTATAAAATTTATAAGGTTTGCTTATGCATCTTCTGAGAGCGGTGTTTGGTTTGGGTTGTATTGTCTGGGTTACTGGTACTGTTGCTAGGATCACGACCCGGGGGCTTGGTCTAGGGATATATGTTCCAGCAAAGCTCCAGGGTAAGCTTGAACCATTAAAGGGTCGTAGGGTCCTGGTGCTGGTGATAGCGGATGATTGCGAGGAGGGCTATAGTAGTAAAACTACCTCCTAGTGTGGACTGCGATGTCCTGAGGTTACAGGCTCTAACAAACCTAGCATACAGGTACAGGGAGCTAGAAATATGCCCAGATGGTATACCAAGGACAGCGTGCACAATGCTGTACAAGAGGAATTTCGAGCTGGAGTTCGGAACCAAGCCTAAAAAGTGGTTTGCTAGACAATGGCTACCGTTGACCGTGCTAAGGATACAAAACGGGGCTAGGAGGGGTGATAGTGGAGCCCCACTACTGCTAGACATAGATGGGGGTGTTATGAAGCTGAGATACATATGCCATGGTGAAGCACCAATACCAAGATGGGTCTACGATAGGATTGAAGAGGGTGGTGATATCGTTTTCGCAAGGCTAGGACTTAAGGATGGTGTCCCGGCTGTAGTGCTTGTTGCTGAGAGGCATGTCGAGCCTTACAAGCCTGAGAGCCTGCTACCAGTAGATGTTAATAGCTGGAAGCACGGAGTAGTATGGGCTCTAGTCAAGAACGAGAGGATAGCATCTATTGGCCGTGAGAGGCCTGACCTTGGCAGGATTGAGAGGTAGTACTCCAAGGTTGTGAGGCTGGAGAAGCTCCTAGGCAGGCTTGAAAGGCTCGGTCTGGACGACGGGAACCTGCAGAGGGAAGCCAAAAGAACTAAGAGCAAGATGTACAGGTACCTCAGAGGCTACCCGCAATGGCTGGCAAACAAGATTGCTAGGAAGGCTTTGAAACACAGATCCAAGGTGGTAATAGATAGGGCGCTGGAGGAGTCTTGGAGAGAACTGTTAGAAGAGGGTTTAACAAAACGTGAAGCAAAAATACAGATGGTGGGCGTGAGAAGGTTCATAAAGATACTGGAAACACAATTAAAATGGTACGGTGTGCCATACGAGTTCAGGAGACTACCTAGCAGGCTGTGCCCGGAATGCGAGGTCGGGATGGAGGAGCTCCCGGGGAGGAGAATGAAATGTCCGAGTTGCGGGCTGGAAGAGGATAGGGATAAAATACCAATACTATGGGCACTAAAACTAACCTAAAGTATGACATGACCTCCCCCACCTAACTAGGCTTTTCCTATCCACCCCCCCTTGAAAACAAGCCTTTTAGTTGTAACGCTTACCACGATCTCCGAACCTAGTGCAACTTTAAACTCCACCAGCCACCCACTTGTAGGGGGGTGGGTTGCTGTGAGCGTTAAGGTTAGAGTGTACGCTACGTTAAGGGAGAGGGTTAAATGGAGTAGTAGGGATGTGGAGTTGAACACGCCTGAGGTAACCTTCTCGAAACTCCTTGACTTGCTACCAGACCTTAAGGATGCGATGTACGGTATGGGTTTAGAGCACTTCATAATACTAGTCAACGGACACAACATCATGTTACTGAAGGGTTTGGAGACCAGAGTGAGGGATGGAGATGTAATAGACATATTCCCACAGGCTGCCGGGGGTTAACTATGCTACTTGGAGTAGGGTGATCTTAGCTATACTTGATAGTATCTTGAGCTCCTCGACTATGTCACCGTAGGCTACGATCATATGGTTGCCTATACTCTTCTCCACGAGCTCCAGGGGGTTACCATCTATTTTAACCTCAATCTGGGTTCTGCATAGGTTCGGGTCACCTATATCACCGTTGACTATGACGCCTCTGGCTACGAGCATTGTGTCTAGGTTTGGGCCTCCTAGCCTCAGTATTGTCACCCTCTCGCCCTCCCTCAACCTACCCCTTATAGCCACAGTCCTCCCTGTCTCGAAGTATGTTGTTAGTTTTGATCTACTAACGTCTATCATGTCTATGGGGACTGTGCAGTGTGATAGGACTACGGTCCTCCTCCTCTCATCGATCCTAGTTAGGTTAGCCGTGAAGGAGGATTTACCTGTGAGCCTGTAGACTATGAGTTTCGTTAGGAGTGGTTCAACGTCGACCTCGTACTCTGCAGGGACACCCTCGGAGCTTAGTAGCGATACCGCTAGGTATGGGCCGTAGTCTCTTAGATCCTCCACGAGCATATCCCTAGCTTCTACTGCTACAGCATCAAGCTTGTACTCTTCAACCAAGCTCCTCAAACCATAGTATACCCTTACAGCCTTCTCCAAATCCTCATCGGGGACCTCGACGACGGGGAATAGCCTCTTCAACTCGCTAACCTTACTTGAAACCATACTACTATCGGCCTTGAGAGCTCTCCCAAGCATATTATCCCAGCTTAGCTTTACAACATCAACACCAAACCTAGCCCTTAGAACCTCGGGGTCCCTCACATTGAGAAGCCAAGGTTCAGGCTCACCTACAAGGCCTACACGTGAACCTCTAAGCGAGGCATAGGCTTTAAGAGCTAGGAGCCAGCTCCTAACCCTACCCTCCAGCTCCTCTAGGCTACCGTACACAGTGTAGACCTCGAAGCCGGAGTACCTTAGAGCTGCCACAGCCTCCCTAACAGATGCTAGGGAGTTCTCACCGGGATGAGCATAGATAAGGGAGGGTCTCCCAATGCTGGATACTATATTGTATATCATCCTATCCGTACCACCACTTAGAACCACAACAAGAACACCATCCAAAGCGGGTGGAGGCTGCGGTCTATAGTCACTAGATGTCACGAGAGGGTTGACTTGAACCTCCACACCTAGCTGGGACGATAGCTTAGAGGCTAGGTTGAGTAAACCCTCGTAAATAGAGCCAACCCAAGCCTTCCTCCTATAGTCTAGGGGAGCTGCTAGAACGTAGAGTGCTACCCTAGCCAATGCTTACACCACGATGGAAATCTCGGGGAGGAAGATATTATCCTTTGCCTTAGCGCGTGCATCAATGAGCCTACGGTGTCGGTCGTTGTAGTAAGGTTTTTAAGAGGATGCTTAAGCCCTCAATAATGGTGTTAGAGGTGCCCCGTAAGGCTGTTTCGAGATCCGTGGTTATAGCAGCTATTGTAGTTTTAGCCTTGATCCTAGTGGGGGCTTTTATCTACGTTTATGGGAGGGCTCCTCAAACACAAACACCAGCGAGGCAGGTTAAGGTTGCCGTCCTCTTCGATGTTGGTGGTGAGGGTGATCTAAGCTTTAACGATATGGCCGCTCTTGGTGCTAAGAGGGCTGCTAGCGATTTTGGTGTTAAGGTTGACTATACGACTCCCAGGAGTTTAGCTGACATGGTGCCTCTTCTTGAGAGGCTTAGTAGGGAGGGTGGCTACGACCTGCTAGTTCTGGTAGGCTTCCTGTGGACTGACGCACTTAACAAAACAGCTGATAAGTTCCCACAGCAGAAGTACGCTTTGATTGACGCCTCAACGGGGATTGCAAGGCCTAACGTGGTGGAGATACTGTTTAGAGAGCAGGAGGTGGGGGCCTTGATAGGTGTTATAGCTGCTGGTATGGCGAGGGAGCTTCAGAGGGAGTCGGGTGAGACAGGGCCTCTTAGGGTTGGCTCTGTTGCTGGTATGAGCATACCACCTCTATGGAGGTTCCATATAGGCTACCTGTTCGGAGCAAAGTACTTCGAGGCTAAGACGGGGGCTAAGGTTGAGTTCTACTGGACCTACACGGGTAAGTTCGACGACCCAGCGTTGGGGTACAGTGCTGCTAACACACTACTAGCCCAGAGGGTTAGGGTCCTCTACGGGCTTGCTGGCCTGACACATGTTGGTATGTTCAATGCAGTCATAGAGTGGAATAAGAAGGGTGGGCCTAGAGCTCTAGCCATAGGCCAGGATGCAAGCCAGGAGTGGTACTCTCCAAGAGATATACCGGTTAGTGGGGCTAAGAGGGTTGATGTAGCAGTGTACACAGCCGTAGAGATGGTCGTTAAGGGTACCTGGAGAGGTGGCATACAAGTTCTAGGCATAGCTGAGGGGGGTGTTGGAGTGTGGGATCTCGATGGCGTAAGGTACTTTGCTGAGATAGCCGTTAAAACAGGGCATTTGAAGGATGTTACTGCAGATGACGTTGTTAAAGCTGTGGACGAGACTAGGAAGAAGTACGTCAAAGACGATGTTTGGAGGCTTGTTAAAGAGCTAGAGGATATGATAAAGAGGGGTGAGATAGCTTTCAAAGACCCGAGGAGCCCTGAGGAGTACGAGAGCATAGTAAAGGAGCTGGAGAAAGGAAACCTCAACGCAGCTCTAGCTAAGGGTAGGATAAGCTAGCCTCCCCACGCCTAGGTTATGCGAGGTCTCCCCGGTTTGAACCCAACCCCCCTTTCTTCAAACACCATTAAGCCTGGACAAGCGGTTCTCATGAAGGGTATTACGAAGGTGTACCCTGACGGTGTTGTAGCTCTTAGAGATGTAGACTTCGAGGTTTACGAAGGTGAGATACACGCTCTCCTAGGCGAGAACGGAGCTGGTAAGACTACGCTTATGAGGATACTCTATGGCGAGATAAGACCTACAAGGGGCGAGGTTTGGGTTTGGGGTGAGAGGGTTGAGTTTAGAAGCCCTAGGGATGCCCTGGCTAAAGGTATATCGATGGTCTACCAGAACTTCACGCTTATCCCCAACTTCACGGTATTAGACAACATCTACCTAGCAGTCTCATCAACAATGAGGGTTTCAAGAGAGGAGGTTGTCGGGAGGCTTCAAACGCTCATGGGGGAGCTTAACTTCAAAATACCACTGGAGGCTACCGTGGAGGAGCTCCCGGTAGGGTTGCAACAGAAGGTTGAGATACTCAAAGCGCTCGTCATGGGCGCTAGGATTCTGATTCTCGATGAGCCTACATCAGTTCTATCACCTCTAGAGTCCAGAGCTCTCTTCGAGCTCCTTAGATCGCTTAAGGCTAAGGGTGTAACCATCATACTGATAACACATAAGCTGAGGGAGGTTAAGAGTGTAGCTGATAGGGTTACAGTGTTAAGGAGGGGTAAGGTTGTAGGTGTGTTTGGCGTAGGAGAGGTTAGTGAGAGGGATCTAGCTAGGCTCATGGTGGGGGGCGATGTAGTAGTGGAGGGTAGGAAGCTTGAAGGTGTTAGGGGTGGTGTAGCGTTGAGCATCGAGGATCTCCACGTGAGGGATGATAGGGGTTTGTTGAGGGTTAAAGGTGTGACATTCAATGTACGCTACGGGGAGATTGTTGGCATAGCTGGGGTTCAGGGTAGTGGCCAGAAGGAGCTCCTAGAGGCTATAGTTGGTTTAAGGCCTGTCGAGAGGGGTAGGGTGCTCGTAGACGGCCTGGATGTAACGGGCTACGGTGTGGGTGAGCGTAGGAGGATGAGTTTAACCTACATACCCGATTCGAGGGGTGAGGGTTTAGCTCTCACAATGTCCCTAACGGAGAACTCGATAATAGGCCTTCTTGAGAGGTTCCTAGGCAGGCTTAATAGCATAAGGTGGGGTCTAGCTGAGAGGTATGCTAGTGGTGTTGTAAGGGATTTCAACGTGGTCCACAGGTCACTCTGGGATCCAGTATTATACCTTAGTGGTGGTAACCAGCAGAGGTTGATGGTCGGTAGGGAGATATCAGCCAACCCTAGGATCATTGTTGCACACGAGCCAACCCAAGGCCTGGATATCGCTTCATCCAACCTGGTTAGATCGAAGCTATTGGAGTTGAAGAGGAGGGGTTCAGCCGTACTACTGGTGTCATCCGATGTAGATGAGGTCCTAGGTTTGAGCGATAGGATCCTGGTTATGTTCGATGGGAGGATTGTAGGAGAGGGGGCTCCGGGGGATTTCGATGAGGAGAAGCTAGGGTTACTAATGGGTGGTTTCGTTGAGGCTAGGTAGCCTGGAGAACCTGAGATCCCAGCTACTGGAGGTTACCCTAGCACTAGTAGTGGGGTTCGTTGGAGGAGCTCTAGCACTAACAGCCTTCGGCCACAATGCTTTCGAGAACATACAGGTCATGATATCGTATGGCTTCAGGGATCTAGGCTACCTCCTCCTCAAGTCAGCCCCCATTGTCCTAACAGCTCTAGCATTCCTAGTCCCCCTCAAGGCCGGTCTATTCAACATAGGTGGTGAAGGCCAGCTATACGCTGGGGCCATAACAGCACTACTCCTATCCAAGGTTGGATTCTACCTAGCAATACCCGCTGGAGCCATAGCAGGCCTCCTCGTCGGAGTCGCTATAGGGTTGCTTAGGGTGGTAAGGGGTGTTAACGAGGTCGTCTCCTCCATAATGTTCAACTGGACCCTCTACTACCTATCCATGTTCGCTATACAAAGGTATCTCCTAGACCCGGTGTACACGCATCAATCCATTAGGGTTGATAGGGTTCTAAGCCTACCCGAGGTTGCAGCCGTAATGCTCCTATCCCCCCTGGCAGTGTACCTACTGCTCTACAACACGGAGCTCGGGTACAGGATCAGGGTTGCTGGGAGCTCCGGTAGGGTTGCAAGATATGCTGGTGTAAACCTCAACATTGTAACAATACAGTCCATGGCCATGGGCGGTTTTCTCGCAGGACTCGGAGGTGCCATTCAGGTCTACGGGGTTACAACGGTGGTTGATACAACGTTATCCTCACTATACGGCCTAGGCTTCCTAGGCATAGGGGTTGCACTCATAGCTAGAGGTAACCCCTTAGCTGTAATCCCCGCAGCCATCCTAGTCTCAGGCCTGCTCATCGGAAGCCACTGGATGGAGCTTAGGGGTAGGGTTGCCCCGGAGCTCGCTGACGTCGTTATAGGCGTTGTCATACTAGCCCTCTCAGCACCCTACGCCTACAGGGTTTTAGCCTCAAGGATGGGCTGGGGTGTTGGTGGTGGATAGCTACGATATCCTCCTCTACCTAGCCTTCGCATCCATAACGTATATGACCCCGGTGCTCCTCGCTAGCCTAGGCGAGATTATAGCTGAGAGGAGTGGTGTCGTCAACATAGGTGTTGAAGGCATACTGCTAGCATCGGCTTTCGCAGCCGCCCTCATAGCGATTGTAACAGGTAACCCCCTGCTGGGCTTCACATCGGGAGCTCTAGTAGGGCTCCTAGCGGGGTTGATCCATGGTGTCCTAGCTGTGTACCTTAGAGCGGATCAGATCATAGCTGGGCTTGCGTTCAACATGGTAGCCTACGGGCTGACCGTAATGGGGCTTGTGAGCATATGGAAGCACCATGGAGCCTCGCCTAGGATAGGCGTCTCACTCGAGGAGATCGAGGTTGCAGGGTACTATGTGAACCCCGTATCGCTAGCCTCCATAGCGCTAGCAATACTAGCATGGTACACGCTTACCAAGACCAGAGTGGGGCTAGCTCTAAGGGCTTGCGGTGAGGATCCAAGAGCGGCTGAGGCCATGGGGGTGGATGTTAACAGGTACAGGGTTGTAGCCACCTCAATAGGGGGGCTGCTAGCCGGGATAGGGGGAGCCTTCCTAGCACTAGAGGTTGTAGGGCAGTTCACGAGAGGCATATCAGCTGGGAGGGGCTTCATAGCCCTAGCTAACGTGGCCTTCAGCGGCTGGAACCCACTACTAGCAGTACCGGGAGCATACATATTCGGGTTCCTAGAAGCCCTATCAATATACCTGCAACAGTGGGCCCTAGGCTATGAGTACATAGCCAGAACACTCCCATACATAGGAACACTACTAGTAGTAACAGTGTTCGCCTGGAAGGCAATAGCACCCAGAAGCCTAGCCAAACCCTACGTTAAAGAATAGCCTATAACAAAGGTTACCCTAAAGCCCCCCAGACCCCCTATGTTCCCAAAGTTAACACAGGGAGACCAGGACGGGGGATTACAGCTAGGTTACACCCCAGGTCTAGGGTAACTCCAAACTCCACATAGGAGCTCTGGAAACCAGAATCATTAAGCTTAGGAGAGCCCTTCCTCCAGAACAACTCTAAACAACTTTAGGAGCTAGCTGGAGCTCCGACCTATGAAGTGTCAAAGATGAGGAGACCCCTTTCAAAGCCTACCAGAAAGAATCTTAAAGAAGGTGGCCTAGGATGTACTTACTATGGAGGAGACCGGTGTATGGGTGGTTATGAAGAGCACCTGGGCGTCGCTAGGTACTATCTTGAAGAAGCATATAGACTTCTAGAGCACGGCGACCCTTTTGATGTTGCTGAGAAGGTTTGGGCTGCTGTAAGGCGTGCAACGATGGCTTTAACCCTCAAGGTTCTAGGTGAGGCTACACCACCGAAAGGCTTATCCTGGAGATCCTTCGTCAAAGAAGCATTCATAAAAGCAGGCCTCAACGAGAGCGAAGCCTTGAAATGGGCTTCGTACTATATCGATGTTAGGGATAAGCTCCACGGTGATTGCTTCTATGGGCTGATGTACGAGGAAGAAGAGCATAAGCCGTTGATGGAGGGTGCAAGAGAGCACGTAGACCTTATTGAGAAGCTAGTGGTGGGTTACCGTGGGGGGTGAGGTTTTACCGTCCCTCTTACTATCCTCTCAACGAGCTCTACGTAATCTCTCGCTTTCTCCATTAAAGGTCTATGCTCCTCCTCTTCATACGTTAACCCGTAGAAGCAACCTCCATGGAGTCTACTCCTAACATCTATGTAATATGATGCTAAACTGGAAGCCTCGTTTTCGTTGAGGCCTGCTTTTATGAATGCTTCTTTGACGAAGGATCTCCAGGATAAGCCTTTCGGTGGTGTAGCCTCACCTAGAACCTTGAGGGTTAAAGCCATCGTTGCATGCCTTACAGCAGCCCAAACCTTCTCAGCAGCATCAAAAGGATTACCTCTCTCCAGGAGCTTGTAGGCCTCCGTGAGGTGGTGTCTAGCAACGTCTAGGTGTTCCTCATAGCTACTCATAGACCATACCCCTACATAGCCACCGGTTAGCTAGTATGTTACATGTAGGCTTTAATAAACCTCTCATTGTACCGTCTACTCGGTTATCAACGAGAGTTAATTAGTATGGCTTAAATGTTAGCAGCTATAACTGCCAGCTAGAAATAATAATCCTGACACTAGGAGCCCGGCTAGAGCTCGGTTTCAAGCTAAGGTAACCCCCACTATGAGCTATCTTAGGAGCTCCAATTACAAGACAGACGGCTTAAG
>Ga0080008_148897_pt1 | contig 16951 bp, 18 predicted proteins | sample ConCONMetagenome_FD_69211 | JGI IMG/M metagenome (GOLD analysis project Ga0080008, IMG submission 69211) | Hot spring microbial streamer communities from Conch Spring, Yellowstone National Park, USA - CON_C (SPADES assembly) (version 2) | ecosystem: Environmental > Aquatic > Thermal springs > Hot...
CAGGATACTTGAAGCCAGTAGTTTCTACATTCAAGCTCTCATCAGTAAGACTAAAGCCTGTAGCTTCAGCTTAATGACATGAGATTGCATGCTTTAAGGGTTTGATGGGGGGTTACTTTAGCTCAAGGTATCCAGGTTGCTTCTAAGCTGCTCCCTAGTTAGAGTGAAACTTCATAGTGGTACTCTGACAAGGGTTTTAGACTCTTAGAGGAAGAGCGGCTAGAGTGTAGACTTAAGGTTTAATCTAGCCTACACGCTATTACCTAACCTGCATACCCCTTTTGCTAGGATCTCTTCACGTTTCCTAAGATACCATTGGAATAGATTGGTAACCCCCACTCTAGCTGTTAAAAGTAGCACTATTGGTAGTATGTACCATGATCTTCTAAAGTAGATTGTTGTAGCTAGGATGGAAGTGGGAGTGGCTAGTATCAATGCTGTTAGTAGGGAGGTGTAGGCGTTAAACCCTAGCGTGAGTGTTAGGATGAGGTAGGCAATGGTACCCGTTAGGATGGCATAGGCTAAACCAGTTATCAAACCACCTAGGATCATAACGTAGTAGAAGGGCCTTCCAGCTATGAAGCATTCAAGCTTACCACATTGAAAGTAAAATCTCTTAAAGAAATCCACTGAGATCACTAAGATCACAGTTAACACAATCATGAAGAACATATTATATAGATCTACTTGAATATTAAATGCAAAGATGATGGCGAACAGGAAAAGACCGACAAAAGCTACGGCTATAATCATAAGAATATCATAATATATTATCAGAAGCAAGTTCAAAAGAGTACGCTCTCTAGGATCTAGGGAGCTCCACCAGCCCAGACAACTCTTAATTCTATCCAACAATTATCACGCTCCTAGCAAGGTACTATCGAGATTACCGTGAGGGAGGCTAGAACCTTAAACCAACCAAGCCCCCTCACAGCCCACACCAAGTAGAGAGAGAGCTAAGCCTAATAAATCTAAGCCTGAGACAACAGTTGGCTGGATTCGACAACTGCTGTAAGAGTCTGAAGTCAATAGTGGCACAATTGAGAATAATAGCATCGTACTTTGAGAACAAGCTAAGAGAGTACAACAAGAACGTAGAAGTAATAACAACACTAGTAACAGACCAGGAAGAGGAACTATGGTGGTTCATACCATGGTGTCCTATATGTGTAGCAACAGTAGCGGCACTATGTGCTATCTTTGTGGGTACGCCTACATTTGCCTTCTGTGTCTCGGTTTGTCAAACTCTCCCATTTCCGCTAAACCTTATCTGTGGTGCAGCCTGTGCTGGTTTAATTGCGTTATCCTGCCTTGCTGGTGCTTGTGGCATCTGTGTGTATGTAGGTTTATGTAAGCCAAGAGAGTGTTAATTTAATAGGATAAGCTGAACCTCTTATCACGGGTGGAGATAATGTTCTTTGAATTTCTAGCAGGTCTTCCTAAGGAGCTTGCAGTACTGTTATTATCGTTTCCTGTTATCCTCTTTAGCTACTATTTCCTATATTATCTTAATGTGATGTCTCACGATGCCCTTGTGCTTCTTGGTTTGAAACCCGGACATATTAGGGATAGAATATTGTATTATATTGTCTGGGATCTTGAGCCTAGGGTGGGTGCTAGAGCTAGCAGGCTAATAGCAGTGTTCTTTGCATTTTTAGCGCTTATAACGTCCTTTCTGTTCGTGGTTGCATGGATACATATAGCATATAGTGTTGGAGCTAGTGCAATCCCTGGCTAGGTGTTAGTGGTTTAGAGTTCATAGATGTTCTCATCTACATGGTTAACCTCTCCGCAGTTATAATCTACTCTGTGGTAGCCATAATGTTATTGATTATGTTAAGGAATGTTGTTATGGGTAGGAGTGTTATCCTTAGATCCCTGGAAGCCAGGTTACCTAGAGGCTTTGATTTAGCTCTTAGAATCCTAGCCTCCCTCCTATTAGCTTTTGGTATAACCTTCTTTCTTGGAGTACGTATAGGGGTTTAACGGGCTCTCTTGGGTATGACATCTACAAGTTCGGTGGCGGTCTCCTACTATTATTAATGGCTTTATCTGGGATGATACTCTCGCTATTCTTCACAATTGGCTTTACGGTGTTAGCATTAAAACGGGTGGGAGCTCTGCTTTCAAAAGCTAACCCTCCTGACGGTCTACTCCTCCTCAATTTCTACCCTATGTAAATACGTCGAGACCCGCTCTCCTGACCAATATGGTTAATCTGTTACCTAATACCTTAATATTTTCAGTGTGTTGAAAGGTATGGGGGCTGAGAGGTGAATGCTATTGGAGTTTACAGGCTACCTGATCCTCATTGTTAATATTACCTACCTGGTGCTTGGAGTTGCTATGAGTCTTCTAAGTTTAAGGCTTCTGATAAACGTTGTTTCTGGGAGGAGTGTTATCCTCAAAACCTTAGAGGTTAGATTGCCTAGGAGCATATACCTTATCTTCAAGATTTTAATCCCGCTCTGTCTCCTCATAGCGTCACTCATTTACACCAGTATGGCTTATCTTGGTTTAACGGGTTACCATGGCCATCAGGCCTACGCACAATCTACTTTGATCCTGGAAGCTGCAATCTCAACCCTAGCATTACCTATTAGCTCAGCGATCTTACTTATAACCATACGGAGCCTAGTTAGAGAGATACCCTTCAAAGTACGTAGGGTTAGGGATTGTTTGGTTTAGTGGAGCTCTCAGGATCCTAGGGAGCGAGCTTTACTAAACCTGCTTTTAATTACTTACTATGATACCCTTGTTATCCTAGCTCTTGCCTTTGTAGGTCTTCCCATGCTCATCAGCATCCTTGTATTTGATGTTTACAGTATAATCTCACAATTCGCTCCAATTCCAGTCAGATACTTAGATGTGTTGGTAATGTTTCTAATAGTAATTCCCATATTTTCTACGGGTTATTTTAAAAGAGCTCTCCTCCAATGTGATAGGCTTGATTGCTTTTTAGTTGGGAAACCTCTCTACTACATAATGATTTTAAATGATGTGTTGATGAGTCTAGTTAATGCTCTCATAATAGCTATTATTGCTTACCTAATCTTAGCCTTCATGTTTGGATTTGAGATCCACGCCTTAATACTAATATCGTTGATGTTAGCTATCTCCACGTTTGCCCTAGTTGTAGTAGTCTACTTTAGAAGACCATGGTACATGATGCTACTTCTACTACCTCTAGCTACGATCGTCTATGTTAGAACAGGTGTTACCAATCTATTCCCTATTCCAATGGTATCTTAGGAAGCGTGATGAGCTCCTAGCTAAGGGGGCATGCTTAGCGAAGCCCTAGCAGGAGGATGTTTGTAGAGCTCCTAGCAAGCCTCTCTGTGAAGCCTTATATGTCATTGCCGTAATTCCCACTACCTTCCCGGTTATCTCTAGAGCGTGTTGACAGCATGTAGAGGAGTTTTAGGAGCTCTTAAGCGGTTGTAGGGATTCTAGGAGTCGACTTCATATCCAGGAGCTCCAGATGACATGTCATGTATCCTCTAAACCATAGAGAGTTTAGGCGTTTGGAGCTCTAAGGACTTCGCCTTCCTACCCCTATGGGCTTTAACCTTAGGTCTTGCTCATTGAATATCGACTATCACAAGGTGCTCTCTCCAATTTAGGGTTGGAAGCACTCATACCCAAGCATTAGCCTCGGGAGCTCTCTGCTAAAGCTACTTGGGTTAAGCTCTGGAAGGTTGCAAGGATGTAGGCCGTCCTTCTAGTGGGATCAGCGTCCAATTGACTTCCTGCGAGCTCCGGGGTTACCCTGTGTTAGGTGCCAGGTGGTAGGCTATAGTCCTAAAGGTTACCTTGAGAGTGTGTTGTGGGGATCACATCGTGTAGGGGTTACTTTAAATCGTGGTATGCTGGGCTATTGTGGAAGTGGGGCCTCTAGACTGCTGGGTGTGAGAGCAGGCTTGGAGCTCTTGTAGGCTGATGATAGAATGTACTCTATGCTGGTATACAGGGTTGAGGTTTAGGGGGAGGTGCTGGGAGCTCTAGGGTTAAGGTAACCTCCTCCCTTAGCGTGCTAGGCTTACCATGCTATGCTGTACGTGCGGTTTTAACTCTAAATGTTAAACCGTCCCGGTGCTTAGTTAATGTTTAGCTCTCCTTTGCTTTCTCAGCTGAGAGCCTCTCCTCGTAGTATCTCTTGAGCTCCTCGTCGCTCATCCTGTTGTAGGGTTCTGCTAGAACATCTCTAAACTGTGGGTTTTTGAGGAAGTAGTAGACTGAGTAGGAGCATATGGGTACTATCTTCAAGCCCTTCTCCTTTGCAACCTCGACGGCCTTATCAACCATGGCCTTAGCAACCCCCTTGCCTCTATGCTGTGGCGGTGTATAAGTCTCGATGAGGTTTATTCTGTCACCTTCAATGCTATACCTTAGGTATGCTTTGGAGCCGTCCTCGAACTTAACGTAGAAGACCTGAGATGTGTATTTAACCTCTAAGCTCTCCGCCAAGCCTTATCACCAACTGATCTAGGATGCTTCAGGCTATTAAAGCTATGTATGTACCTGTAACCGTAGCCTCTTGGAGGAGCTCTAACACTTATAGGGTGTAAGCTTACTAGGTAACCGGGTTGAACGCCATGCTCTCAGTTGAGAATGCAAGGTCTAGGATTGGCATTCTGAGGAGGTACGTTTACCTTGATAACGCCAGTTCAGGCCCTCTACCCGATCCCGTTGCCTACGCTGTTAAGAGTTTTGTAGAAGAGTGGGCTTCTGAGGGTGAGCCCTGGGAGGATGGTGTAATAGCTGGGGTTGAGTGTAGGAGGTTGTTCTCACAGCTTGTCAACGCCTCCCCCGAGGAGGTTGCCCTACTGCCAGGTGTAACCTACGGGCTCGCAGTTATCCTATCATCTCTTAGGCTTAAGAGGGGTTCTAATATTGTCGTGAGCTCTCTAAACTTCCCAACTAGTATTCTAATAGCGAGGTCCATGGCCTCTAGGGGGCTCGTGAGGGAGGTTAGGGTTGCTGAAGCCCGTAACGGCTCTTTTGACGTGGGGGTTTACGAGAGGCTTATCGACGATAATACGAGTATAGTGATGGTAGACTACGTAGGCTGGCTATCAGGCCACGTTGAGAACCTCGGGGAGATAGCTAGGATAGCTCACGAGCACGGGGCCATCCTAGTATCAGATGCGTTCCACGCTGTAGGAGTCCTCCCAGTCGACGTCAAGAGTCTGGATGTAGACGTGTTGATGACAGGGTCTTACAAGTGGCTTATGAGCATCCACGGCGTAGCCCTAGCATACATTAGAGGTGAGTTGCTGGAGGAGCTCCAACCACCGTATGCAGGGTGGATGGCTGTAGAGGACTCTGTAGCCCAAAGGCTTACCCGGGGGGAGCCTGTCTTCGAAAGACCAATAGATACTAGTAAACTCAACCTAGCCCGAGGGGCTCTGAAGCTAGAATGGGGTACTCTACCCCTCATAGCAGTTGTAGCTCTAAGGGAATCACTTAAATTCATAATAGAGCATAGAGCACCTGAGCTTTACTACAACCACACGTGGAGGGTAGCTGATAGGATTGCGGAGGGCCTGGAGGATCTAGGCTACAAGCTATACACACCAAGAGACAACCACTCAGCCATAGTAACCTTCAGGCATGAGAGGCCCCTAAAGCTAGCAGAGGATCTTGAGAAGAAGGGCATCAAGGTAGCATCAAGACCGAAGCTGGTGAGAGTATCACCACACTTCTACAACACAATAGAGGATGCAGAGAAGCTACTAGAATCCCTCAAGGAGCTTAAGTCGAAGATTTAGCACGAGAGCCTCGTATCTTCGGAGGCTACCGGGTTCTCAACGGCTTAAACCATTTCATCAACATGAAGATGATGGCCGACTTTACGAGACAAAGGAGTGTTCCATTTCCAGCAGAGCTATCTGTGGCTGTAACAGGGCTGATGATGCTGTTAGGTGGTTTAACAATAATCCTAGGTGTCTACACCTATATTGGGATGGCCCTCATAATATTGTTCCTTCTATCAGCCATGATATTCGTTCATAGGTTCTGGGAGATGAGCGATCCAATGGCTAGGATGATGGAGATGACTTTATTTTTGAGGAACGCCGCCTATATAGGGGTACTCTTAATGCTATACACTCTAGGAGACACCTGGCCTTTCAACATATTCGATTTCATAGGAGGCTAGGCGGTTAGAGCTCCTAGTTCATAATTGCTTTTCCCCCGCTTATCTTCTACATCTAACATTTATACCTATGGGTTTAAGCTCTACTCGCCAAGAAGGTTTATGGGGTGTTTGAGTGTCTCTAGGTTGTGTTAAACCTAATAGGCTTTCAGGCTCTAGGAGCCCATATCTCCTCCAGCATGCGTGTAACCCTGTTGATTGGAGGCCTTGGAGTGCTGAGGTTTTAGAGGAGGCTAGAGCTCTTGGTAAGCCTTTGTTCATATCGATAGGCTACTCTACATGCCATTGGTGTCATGTTATGGCTCGTGAGTCATTCGAGGATCCTGATGTGGCTGCTGTGCTTAATGAGTACTATGTTCCAGTCAAGGTTGATAGGGAGGAGATGCCTGATGTTGATAGCTTCTACATGGCATATTGTATGGCGGCTCTAGGCTCTTGCGGTTGGCCTCTTAATGTCATAGCTACGCCTGATGGTAAGCCGTTCTACATTAGAACATATGTTAGGAGGGAGGAGCTTATATGGCTACTACTCCAGATCGCCAAGGTCTGGTATAGCGGTGATAAGGGGTTAGCTGAGGGTGCTGGTGTGGAGGCTCTGAGAGCTCTACAAAACCTCTGGGCCCCCAGGCCTGGTGATGCTAGCCTAGGAGACCTCATATCAAGGGCTTATAAGGAGCTCCTGGACAGCTACGACCCAGTCTACGGTGGCTTCGGTAGAGGGCCTAAGTTCCCCGTGCCACACAACATAATGTTCCTCCTCAGATACTGGGCTAGGAGTGGTGATAGGGATGCTATTGAGATGGCTCTTAGAACATTAGACTACATGGTTGCTGGTGGTATACACGATATAGTGGGAGGGGGGTTTCATAGGTATACTGTGGACTCCAAATGGCTCCAGCCACACTTTGAGAAGATGCTCTACGATCAAGCTCTAATCCTAACGGCTCTCGTGGAATCATACCAGGTTACAGGTGATTTAACGTATAGGTGGGCCTCAGAGAAGATAGTGAGATTCCTAGAGGAGTCTATGCTAAACCCTGAAGGAGGCCTATACACAGCTTTGAGTGCGGAAAGCAGTGGTGTTGAGGGCTACTTCTACACATGGGGTTACGATGAGGTTAGAAGCGTCTTAGACGAGGACGAATTTAGGATTGCTACGAGGCTCTTCAACATAACGGAGAGGGGTAACTATAGGGATGAAGCTAGCGGGAGGCCTACAGGGAGGAACATACTCTACATCGGGTTACCCTTAAGGGATGCCGCTAGACTGAATAACATAAGCTTAGCGGAGTTACTGGAGCTCGTGGATAGGCTGACTTCGAAGCTAGGTCAAGCTAGGATGCGTAGAGAGCCTCCTCCAGTAGATGATAAGGTGTTAACAGACTGGAATGGACTGGCTATAGCGGCCCTAGCTAAGACTTATAGAGCTCTAGGCTCTGAGAAAGCACTGGTTATGGCTGAGAGGGTTGCATCGTTCCTCGTAGATAGGGTTTTAGATGGTGATAAAATCTACCACTGCTATAAACTAGGTGAAGCCTATATAGATGGGATGCTAGCTGACTACGCTAGCCTAACGTGGGGCTTGATGGAGCTCTACGAGACCACATTTAAGGAGAGATGGTTTGAGCTCTCAGTAGACCTAGCAAACTCCATGGTTAAAAGATTCTGGGATGAAGAAAGAGGAGTGTTAAAGTTCAAGGAGGGGAGGGGTGTAGCAGAGGATCTCATAGACCCATATGATACATCAATGCCATCAGGCTACTCCTTAGCACTACATGTACTGATAAGAGCATCAAGGTACACGGGAGACCCTAGGTTCGAGAATACAGCCCTAAGAGCTTTCAAAAACGTCAGTGGGCTGGTAGAGCTAAACCCATCAGCATTCACATACATGCTATCAACAGCCCTAGACTACTGGGTTGACGTGAGCTACGAGATAGTAGTAGCCTCAAGAGAAGGCGATAGAGAAGTTTTAGATATGATAGGAGAGATCTGGAGGAGGTTCATGCCAAACAAAGTACTACTACACATAACGGAGGCTAGCAGGAGAGTGAGAGAGCTAGCACCCTACACCAAGAACATGATAGCAGTAGAGGGGAAGCCAACAGCATACATATGTAGAAATAGAGTATGCGATCTCCCTATAATGGGGGTAGAGAGGCTCTCAAAGGTATTAGGAAGACCACTGCGTTATGAGAGACGGTGACGGCTAGTCGAGGAACCCCGTGGAGTCCATTGGGTGTGCCAGGTGGATAATGTAATATGGCATGATCGTCGGCTTAAATAACCACCTTCGCACACCCTGTACTCTATAAGCAGAGATCTCTAGTTTACATTAACGTACTCCATATCACTATTCAATGCTCCCTCTCAACAACCCTCTTGGCATCGATTTAGAGATGTTCTAGGCTTATATCACCTTCTCTCCCCCATCCTATTACTAGGTCTGCCCACTCCCTCGCCTCATTGAAGTTTTGGAAGTTGCTTCTCTCAGGTATTTCTGGATCATAAGCCTTAACATGGAATCCTCTCGTTTCAAGCTCCCTCATAAGCCTCCATACAGTGTTTATATCCTCTGATACGAAGAACGGTGATCCTGGTTTGTAGCCTAGGCCGTGGAATAGTATCTTTCTAGCCCTCCTATCCCTGGCTACCTCCTCCACCCTTGATGCTAGGTGTTCTAGGTAGAGCTCGTTCAACACTATAGCCTGTTTTAGGAGCTCCTTGAATGGGCTCCTCGGAGCTTTATCCCTCACCCACAGGTATAGCATCAACGTGTCTTTCACCAAGCAGGGTCCTCCAGCGTACCCCGGCCTATACCTCTGGAATCCGAAGGGCTTTGTTGAAGCCCCCTCTAGGGCTTCGTTGAAGTCGACCTTAGCGGTGTCTGATACGACTTTTATAGATGATACCAGGGTTATGTTAGCTAGTCTCTGGGCGTTCTCTACGAGCTTTGAGAGCTCAGCCTCCATTAACCCGGTTACCCTGGCTACTGGTATGCCTAGTACCTCCTTGTAGAAGTTAATCCCGGCCTCGACACTAGCCTTACCCAGGCCCCCTAGGACTCTTGGTATATTTGATATGTTCCAAACCCTATCCCCAGGGTTTATCCTCTCAGGTGAGTGCACCAGTCGTAACGTCTCCCCAACCTTGTGCTTTAAGGAGCTCTCAATGCTAAAACCTAGCCTCTCAACGGTGCCCCCAGGGTATATTGTTACCTCTGATGAGACTAGAGTGTTAGACTCAAGAACCTCTCCAAGCCTCCTACCAGCTACCTCCACAGGCTTCAAGTCTATGTAGTCATCCGTAGACCCCTTATCTGATTCAAGCATCTTCACAAGACTTCTACCATAAACCTTCATTGGTGTGTTAACGGCTACTACAACCCACTGGGCATTACTAACCTCAGAGTACTCTGTTGAAGCCCTTATACGATATCTCGATTGAGGCCAGTTCTCAACAACATAAACATCCCTAACACTTGGAACACCACTATTGATTAAGTCGACAACCCTCCTACTAATATCAACTACGATTACATCCAACCCTCTAAGAGCTCCGTGAACAGCGACATTTAAACCTACAAAACCACCCCCTATAACGGCTAGCCTCCCACTCAACCCCTTCAACCTTAGAGCATAGGAGAATCTAATCCCTTTAAAGGGTTATCTTCCTATGATGAGCCGCCCATTCACGGCTTTGTTTGAGTATTTAAGGTCCCCCCTGGCCTTAGCAATCCTAGGGGTTTAAGAGTGTTAAGAAGAGCCTTAGTGGTCTTCCTTCTCCTAAGCTTCGTATCGCTCTTCGCTGATATAACCTATGAGGGTGCTAGGAGCATCTCAGGCCCCTATCTGGAGCTTCTAGGAGCAACCCTCATTGTAGCTGGGGGTGTGAGTGTTGGGGAGCTCGTATCATATGTTGCTCGCTTCGCCGGAGGCCTTGTAGCTTTTAAGCTTGCGTCTAGCACAGCTTACTGGGCTCTACTGATACTAGGCTACCTAATCAACCTTGTAGCTGTACCCCTACTAGCACTAGCTGGGAGCTGGGAGTTAGCTTTCACACTCTACATTGTGGAGAGAGTTGGTAAAGGCTTCAGGGTCCCAATAAGGGATACCATACTAGCCGAGGTTTCAAGAGGGGTTGGTAGTGGTAAGGTTTTCGCTGTCCACGAGCTCCTAGATCAAATAGGTGGTGTAGCTGGACCCCTCATAGTTGCCTATGTTATAGCTAGCACTGGATCCTACAAGCCAGCATTCCTAGTGCTAGCAGCACCAGCCATCATATCCATAGCGTTACTGCTTACAGCATCAGCAACATACCCTCGTCTCAGATCCGCTACTAAACCCACTATAGGGATCTCCAAGGGGCTACCATGGCAGTTCTACGTCTACACCCTAGCTGTAGCCTTAGCTATGGCAAGTTACATACACTGGGGTCAAGCATCATACATGCTATCACAGCTAGGCAGCTATAATGTAGCTGTCCTCTACGCCATAGCAATGGCTGTAGACGGGCTGGCAGCCCTACCACTAGGCCTAGCCCTTGATAGGTGGGGTTTAAGGGTTACAGTAGTGCTACCACTCCTAGCTCTCACATCAACACTATCGCTAGTAGAACTATCAAACCCCCTGGTGTTCGCGATACTATGGGGTGTAACCATGGGGGCCGTGGAGGTTCTAACTAAGGCAACCATACCGTTAATAGTGAAGGAGGAGTTTAGAAGTGTAGCCTACTCAATACTATTCATAGCTATGGGTGCAGGCTGGACCATAGGCAACATGGCCGTAGCGTACTTGGATCCACAAAGCTTGAAAGCTGTAATATTGGTTGTAGCCTCGGCTATAGCCTCTACATTGATACTATTAAAGTTAGGGGAGGATCGAGGGTATAAGGGTTTACCGGTTAAGCCTTCTTCCTTCTGACCAGTAGATCTACAACTGGTTTTACCTCAGGCGTTTTAACCCCTACTCTCTTATGCTCGCTCCTCCTATACATCTCAAGGACCCTCCTTACCACCGCCTCCGGCACCCCTGTAGCCTCAGGTATCTCCTCCTCTGCGTAGCCTAGGTCTAGTTTTGAGTGTAGCACTAGGTCTACCTGCTCATAGCTTACCCCAAGCTCCTTCTCAGCCTCATGCCCTCTCCACAGTCTTGGGGAGCTGGGCTTCAACGCTATCCTCTCCGGTAGTCCTAGGTGTAAAGCTAGCTTCCTAACCTGGCTCTTGTATAGTACTGCTAGTGGTGCTATATCCACACCTCCATCCCCATATTTCGTGTAGTAGCCTATGAGTATCTCACTTCTATCACCTGTACCTAGTACTAGGTAGTCTAGCTTGTTAGCGTAGTAGTAGAGGAGGGTCATCCTAATCCTAGCTCTAAGATTACCCAGAGGCACCTTATCCTTCTCCTCTGACTCATATACTGGTATAGCCCCCTTGTAAGCATCAACTATAGGTGCTATGTTTATAACATTGTATCTAACATTCAACGCCCTAGCTAGGCTCACAGCGTCTTCAACGTCAGCTTCAGGTGTAACCTCGGGATCGGGCATTACGAGTGCTAAGACCTTCTCCCTACCAATACTTCTTACAGCTAGAGCAAGTGTTGTTGAGGAGTCAAGCCCACCGCTTAGGCCTATAACGTAACCCCCTCTACTAGACTCTCTAAGCTCGCTTTCTATAAACCTCCTCAGATAACCCTCAATCCACCCGTAGTCTATATCCACCACATCCTCTATGGTAACCCTTCTAACCATTATACCAACCTCATAGGCTTAGGTACATGTAGAACTCGTAGGGGTGAGGTCTCATATTAACCTCTCTAGACTCGGTCCTCTTCAACTCTATGTAGATTTCAAGTAGGTCTTTGGGGAAGACGGGTTTAAGGTATTCCATATCACTTTCAAGCTCTTCTAAAGCCTCATCTAGGCTTGATGGTAGTGTCTTGATATTAAGTCTCCTCAGATCATCCCTCGACAGCTTATAAGTATTACCTTCGAAGGGGTCGCCTGGATCCAGTCTCCTCTTGATACCGTCAAGCCCAGCCATTATGGTTGCTGTTATAGCAAGGTACGGGTTTGCCGTGGGATCTGGAGCTCTAAATTCAACCCTAAACCTCCTAGGGTCGCTAGCAGCAGGTATTCTTATTATAGCACTCCTATTATAGTAACCCCATACACAGTAGACCGGAGCCTCATAGCCTGGAACCAGCCTCTTATAACTATTAGTTGTAGGGGCTACGATTGCCGAGAGGCTCCTAGCATGCTCCAGTATGCCTGCTATAAAGTTTCTAGCTATCTCACTTAGGCCAACACCATCGCTAACGAAAAGGTTGCTTTTCATACCAGTATCCCAGAGGCTCATGTGTAGATGCAGTCCACTACCATTATCTCCGAAAACGGGTTTAGGCATAAAGACGGCTATGAGACCATGGGATTTAGCTATATTCCTTGCAACCCATTTAGCGGTTACAATCTCGTCTCCAACGTATACAGGGCTACCCGCTCTAAGAGAAGCTTCCATCTGAGATACTGCAACCTCGTGGTGGAACACATCGCTCCCATAGCCTAGAGCTGAGAGGGCTCTTGAGAACTCTATCCTGAAGCTAGCTAGCGTATCCATAGGCTCAACAGTATGGTACGCTCTTTTAACAGGGTTAAAGTAACCACTAGAGTATAATGGATACTCTAGGGATCTAAGCTTGTAGCCTAACCCTGTGTGCGGGTTGGAAGACTTAATCTTAACAGATTCGAATAGGAAGAACTCTAGCTCAGCCCCTGTAATAGCGGTGAAGCCTAGCTCAGCTAGATAGCCTACTAGGGTTTCAGCTACAAATCTTGGATCCCTAGTGAATCTTAAACCCTCTGGTGTATAGATCCTGCCTATAACCCTCCATAAGCCCTCCCTCCACGGTACCTGTTTAAGCGTCTCCATAACAGGCTCTAGGAGTAGATCGCTCCTCTCAATTTCGAGGAAGCCATAAACACTACTACCATCTAGAGCTCCTGGGAACCTGGTCTTTTCAAGGGACTCGTAGGGTACCTCGACTCCCCTAAGAAAGCCTACTAGATCCGTATACTGAATCTGAACTAAACCAGGCCCGCCCATTTTCCAGTCACGGGCAAGTTATATACTGTTAACCGGGGTTAATAAGCTTATACTATGGTGGGATTAGGTTTTAGCTTAAATACCCTCCAGGTAATTGAAATTCTACATATAACCTCCTGTAATACCTTTCGAAATCCTCTCTAAAAGCCCATCTCTCCACAGCCTCTCTAAGCCTTTCTACGTTAAGCTCCACCGTTGAGGCTGATGGCTGATCGTGTAGTGATAGTAGCATTTTACCCCAGGGGCTGTAGGTAACACTACCGCCCATGGTAACCCTACCATCGGGGTACACGTTGCCGGTAGCGTTAACACCTATAGAGTAGACAACGTTCTCCACACCCCTAATCCTAACAGCAGACCTCCATAGCTCAACACGGTTACCAGGTATACTAGCTGGATTGTATATAACTTGGGCTCCGCGAGCTACAAGAGCTCTTGAAACCTCAGGGTAGAATATGTCTACACATGCAATACAACCCACAACCCAACCTTTAACACTAAAAGGCTCAACAAGCCTACCAGGCTTAACCCTACCCCTCTCACCAGTAGCCTTCGAGGGATACAACTTCTCGCAGACCCTGACGAGAGAGCCTTCTATAACAGCTAAACCAACACTCCTAACAACACCATCAACATCAACAACATACTGAAGACCACCAGCAACACTAGAGCCGAGGAGCTCGTAGAGCTCAAAAACAACCCTCTCGAAAACACTAATATCAACAGGTCTACCAGACAGCCAGTTCTCAGGCAAAAACACTATATCCCCAACACCAGCCTCCCTAGCAAGCCTCACCACAAGCTCCTTAACAGAATCAAAGCTACCATCGCCAAGACGGCCCACCTGAACAACCGTAACCTTCAAGGACTCCAAGGAAACCCCTAGGCTATAAATTCAAAGCTAAAGTTCTTAAGCAAAGATCCCCGATAGGAGCTCCACTATTAGCTCAGCATCTGTCTCGATAACCTCAGCTTCCATAACCTTCATCTAGCTGTAGCGAAGGCGGCAGTGGTGGAAGCTCTTGATTCAATAAAGGGGGAGGTTCCGGTAGCCTTTGTAGCCTTAAGAGAGGGTTTTCACTAAAACAAAGGAGCTTGAGGAGGAGTTAAAGCAGTAGGTTAGAGATAAGTATGGATCTATAGCAGTACCAACACAAGTGTTCTTTGTATCAAAGCTTCCTAAAACAAGAAGTGGTAAGATCATGAGAAGGCTCCTCATAGCAATACTAACGAATAAACCCCTAGGTGACATAACAACCTTAGAGGATGAAGCTGCAGTAGAGGAGGCTAGAAAAGCCTATGAGGAGCTATCCAGAGAGTTAAAGGAGGTTACCTACAGGTAGCCTCTATCCGAGGAGATTCAAGTTAGTTTCCAAACTTTCACCTTGCATAATATTTTCTTTTCCTCAATACACATCCTTTAAGCCGCCCCCTAACATGGTTAGGATTGTGTGTTCTATTTGAAGCTGTTTGTGGATCCACTGGAGCTCAGGGATATGCTGCGTGAAGGGTCTGCTTTTGCACTTGATGTTAGGCGTTTCGATGAGCACGTTAGGGGCCATGTTCCCGGATCTTCCTGGCTCTACTTCTGGGATTTAACCTTATATGAGAGGGGCCTACCATCTACTCCCAAGCCTAGGGATGAGGTTGCAAGTGTTTTCGGGAGAGCAGATGTTGGGGATGGCGATTTCATTGTCATAGTCTACGATAGGGGTAGTCTTCTATACGCAACATATACTGCATGGTTTCTAGAGTATGTAGGGCATCACATGTGCTCCTCGTTGAAAGGCGGTTTTGAGGCTTGGGTTTCAGCTGGGTTACCTTTTGAGAGGGGTGTTTTCAAGGTTAAACCTAAGAGTTTTACTGTTAAAGGGTCACCTCAGGTTAGAGCCGCTTTAGACGAAGTTATCGAAGTCGTCCGCAGTAGAGTAGGCCACATACTACTCGATATTAGGAGTAGGGCTGAATACGTGGGTGAGATTGCTACAACTTATAAGGCTGGGAGGATACCGGGATCCACCCTCCTAGAGCCGGAGCTCTTCCACAAAGCACTTGAGGGGAGTATATAGGCGGTTGCTGGATCATAGTCAACCTCTATAACCCTGATGTCAGGACTCCCTAAACGCTCGTAGAGCCACCTAGCATCAACTAGAACCTCGCCCAAACCCACCATCTCTACCCTAAACTAGGTGTTAGAAGAAGGTTTTAAACGTAAATATTTCTTTTACAGAATAAAATTACACATGATAGAATTTCTACCGCTACGACAGAAACTTAACCTTATAAACCCCAGACTTAGAGATACCATTTATAGGGTGGGCCGGTAGCTCAGCCTGGAAGAGCGCTCGGTTGGCATCCGAGAGGTCCCGGGTTCAAATCCCGGCCGGTCCACCACACACTCTCTTCTAAGACCTAGGGTTTAAGAGTGGGGGTTAATGGTAAAGAATATTGTGGGGTAACGGGGTTCTAGCGGTATTCATGCTATCCTATGAGGCTTCTTAGGAAGAGCGCGAAGAAGGTTAGCCAGAAGATGCACCCTTGGGTTAATGCTATTGTTATTAGTGGTGATGGTCTTATCTCCTTAGGTAGGTACCTGTTGTTCAGGTATAGGTTTGCTAGTACTGTTGCAGGGTACACTATGTTACTCATGTTGGCTACTAGGGCTACTGCTAGCACGGGGTTCACCTTGAACTTATAGAGTAGTATGAATGATAGTGTAACCCATAACGCCATGAATGCTAGTATCGGGTAGTATATCAGCCTCACATCACCCCTAGTGAGCTCTCTTAGCCTAGAGCTCATAGCCCATAGTATGTCTGTAGCTGTTCTAGCCACAAGCTCCATTAAGCCCATCTGTGTACTGTAGAGGATCCAGAATCCTAGTACCAGGACTAGGGCCCAGCCAGCGAACCCCATAAGCTTCCTCAACTCACCGGCCTGGTATGCTGCTGCAGCCCAACCTGATATATCACTACCCTGTGGTATCAGTGTTACCGCTAACGCTACAGGGAGTAGTATCCCGAGGAAGGAGCCTAAGGTGAAGATCCCAACTATGTCCAGTATAGCAACCCTCATCCAACCCCTCCACCTCCTAAGGCTCTCCTCTAAAACCTGGAAGACAGCTCCGCTAGATGATAGTGTTATACTGGCACCTCCCACTATAGTGGTTATAGCCCCCGAGTATCTACCCATAGCTAACCCCTTATCCCTATAGTAGCTTGATAAAACGGTGTTAGCGAAGGAGCCTGCTCCAGCGTAGCCAGCTACAGCCCCTAGTAGTATTGCTGCCTCTAGGATGTTAACGTTTGGTAGGCTACCAAAGCTAACGAAACCCCTCATTATATCTAGAAGCCTCTCCACCGGCACTATAATTGCCACTAGCACCATTAGGGTTAGTAGGACTATGAACATCATAATCCACTCTGCGATCTCAAGAACTTTCACCACTATGCCTCCAAACGCTAGTACTACTATGACGATTATAGCTAGTATAAATCCTACAGCCACCACCTGATCGGCATCACCGGGACCGCTAAGCCTTCCGAGGCACGCTGACACTATAGCTGTTGCCGCTCCGAAAGCCCACACAGGCCATCCCAGGCTTAGAACTAGCATTAGTAAGAGCAGGGGGCCCCAGAATAGAGGGCCTGGCTTCAACCTCATAATCCCAGTTGTTAGAGGCTCCCCCG
>Ga0080008_164625_pt1 | contig 16893 bp, 15 predicted proteins | sample ConCONMetagenome_FD_69211 | JGI IMG/M metagenome (GOLD analysis project Ga0080008, IMG submission 69211) | Hot spring microbial streamer communities from Conch Spring, Yellowstone National Park, USA - CON_C (SPADES assembly) (version 2) | ecosystem: Environmental > Aquatic > Thermal springs > Hot...
CACAGCCACCGTCTTCGAGCTACCTCAAAAACTCGGCATCCTCCAGTATGTGGAGTACGAGCCGCCGCCCAAAGAATGGTGTACCAACGACGGATGCCTTTACGAGGGGCTTCTAACCGCGGAGGGGTGCCGCAGAGGCATATGCGTGCGGTATAGGGTGTGGGTGCACTCAAAGGATAGGAGGAGGTGGGAGGCGAAGGAGAAATGGAGGAGGCGTAGGGATGAGGATGTGGGCGGCTGTATCAGACAGCAAGTCGCAGATGCTCTGTGGGAGTTGTCGGGGAAATACGACGTCGGGCTGTGGTATGAGTATGTGAGGGTGGGTATGTGGGTTGATCAATACGATGTCTTTTGTGGCGTCGTTGTGGATGGGGTGAAGCTGTATCAGCCGCAGTGCCGCACGGCAGAGGAGTGCGCCGAACAGATACTGGAGGACTACAAGAGAGAGCTGGAGAAGATGAAGAAGTCGCCTGAGCCGGTTTTAGTTATCAAGATCGACCCCGTGGAGGAGCTTCTAAAGGAGTACCCGGAGCTGGAGGCGTTTGGTACGGAGTGGGTTAGGAAGTGGCTAGACCTTAGGGATAGGCTGGTGGAAATTGCCAAGGTTATGCGCAGATACCCATGGATGGTGGAGGTGGTAAAACAAAGGCCTATGAGCATTCTCCACCCCTACGCGGTGGAGGTTTACGTGGCTAGGGATGGGTCTGAGGCTTGTCTCTCCCTCACCTCGTCAAAGGCGTACTGCACCAAAAACGGAGCCGTAAGAGCGGCCAAGCTAGAGCTGGAGTTCAGCCGATACGAGACATACGAAGACAAGACAAGAGAGGTATACAGACCCAAGGGGCTATTAACATACACCACGGCGGCGAAAGAATACGTGAAGATACTCTAAGCGTTAGGGATCGGGGCAATATACTTATAAAGGCGTGGCGTGTGGGTGGCGTGAGGGACGCGTATATGTACGTTGTCGAGAAAGCTGTCTCCATAGAGTTCGATAGTCCTGAGTACGGCAGGTTGGCGCGTAAAATCGTGGAGATGCTTCTTGAAAGAGGTGAAGACCTCACAGACGACCGGGTTGCGATTCTCCTGAATATATCCACGGCGGAGACCAGGAGGATACTGCAGTACCTCATGAAGCACAACTTGGTGGGAGTCAAGAAGAGGACTACCGAGGACTACAGGATAGAATACACGTGGTATGTGGATAACAACGTCATACGTCAAGCTATTAAGAACAGGTCTAGGGTGGCTAGGGAGAAGATTTCGTCGCTTATACGGTCTCTAACAGAAGGCGCCTTTTACGTATGTCCCAACTGCTTCATGAGGTACACCCTAGACGAGGCAGTCAACAGAGGCGGCGTATGTCCGGTATGCGGCTCGCAACTGGAATACATAGAAAACGTGGAGGAGATAAACAAACTTACTAAGGTGTACGAGATTCTCGACAAGTTATGAGGGTGGAGTTTAAGGTGTTTAAGCCGGTGGAAGAGTATGAAGTATTCATAACGGGATTTGCTGGGATAGGCATCGTCGGCCATTTGGCCACTAAATACATCGCTAAGAACTGCGAAGTCGTGGGGGTCGTTAGGTATAGGGGGGAGCCGCCCATAGTCTCAATAGAAGGCGAAAGGTTGCTATTGCAAAACGAGATCTTCTCGTGTGGTGGAGTTGTGGGCGTGGTGAATAACTACGGGATACACGAGGCGGCTGTTTACGACTATACGAAGGCGCTTGCGTCGTGGATAGCCGCTAACGAGTTCAAGGCCGCGGTTCTCTTCGGCGGGCTCGACGGCAGGTTGAAGAGAGACGAGGATCTGTTGCGTATAGTCTACACCTCTGCATACAGGTGGAGCGGGATGCCCACAGGCGGCGCCAAAGTGTTAGAGCAGGGGTTGCAGATAGTCGGTCCGCTGGCTCACTTAACGTCTTTTTTAGAGGAGCTGGACGTCCCCGCGTTGGTGGTGTTGCCGTATGCAGACGTGTCAAGGCCCGCCGACCCCTACGCCGCAAGCGTCGCCGTGGAGTTCTTCTCGAGACTTTTTAACTTCCCGGTGGACACAAGCGGTTTAAGGCAGCTGGCCGAGGAGCTTGAGAAGGAGATTGCCGAGGTGCGTAGGCGGCTTGAGGAGCAGGCCAAGAAAGAGGAGACATCCAGGCTATATATATGAATACTGGGCAAGGTCGTCGAGAGACCTCAGAGGTATCACCTTCTTGGAGATGAGTGGGATGTCGATGTTGTACGTGAATACTATGTCGTATTTCTCCAGCCACGCGTATAAATAGGCGCGTGCCTCCTCATTCTCGCCCTCAGCTTCGTTTTGAGACAGGGGGTAGACCTCGGCCACCTCCTCCGGCACGACGCCGAACACCGGGTCGAAGAAGAGCACATGAACGTCGTTTCCGGCGATGTTTTTTATCAGTCTGTACTGCCAGCTTCTGTTGTACGGCTTTTCACCCACCTTAAGCACAACGGCCTTTTTGGCCGCCGGCTCAACCTCCATGAGCCTCGCTTGATGTCTCGCCGGCTCAGGCCTGGACGATGCGGTGTCGTCGAAAAAGAAGAGGCCGTGGGGCTCTGGATGAGTCTCAGGGTCGAAGTTCTCGAGGAGGCGGCGGTGTCGGTGTAAGCTCTTCAAGAATCTGTAGAGCGCTGGGTGGGCTCTGGCCTTCGCCTCGAGATACTCCCACAGAGTGCCCTCATATATCCTCTGCTTAATCTCCAGAAGCTCCTCCTTCAATATGGCTAGGTTGTGTTCTGCTATCAAAACCGCGCGTTCCTGTTGCGGCATCTCCTTTAGTTCTTTAACGGACATGTTGCAGAGCTTGGTGTTGCAGGGGAGGTAGTCCGTCTTCACGTCGTCTAGCCTGATGGTTCGGTCTCTTAAGATTACGCGGTCGTCGCGCGCATATAGCACGTAAGACGCGCTGTCGAAGAGGTCGACGCCTAGGGCCACGGCGAAGGGTAATATGAGCGGGTGCCCCGCGCCGAAGAGGTGGAGCGGCGCCTCCCGAGCCATGTGTAGCTTTACCTCCGCTACTATGTTTAAGACCAAGTCGAATTTATACTCCTCAAGCAGTGTGGTGGGGCTACCTACTGCAAATATGTGGAACCCCAGCTTAGTTAACTCCCGGGTCGACCTTACTAGCAGGTCGGTGTAGAGGGCGCCTTGAATCGGCGCCACCACCAGCATGTTCATACCGTCTAGAAGCGCGGCCGCCCTCTTTGCCCGCCTCAATGTTTCCTCCACCTTAAGCACGGCGCTGTCGTAAGGCTCCTCGTAGTCAAATGGCAAGTCTAAAATAACTCCGATGTCGCTCCCGATCTGCGACTGGTAGAACAGGATCTCGTCTGGGTCCACGTCTACAGTTCCGTACCTCAGTATCTGATACGCGCCTGAGTCCGTCATGACCACGCCGTCCCAGCCGAGAAGCCTCTTCACCTGCACCGGCTTCCCGCCGGCAAGTCTGTAGACGAAGTACGAATTCGTTATTACCTGCCCGAAGTACCGCCTTATGACATCCACGGGTATTTCCTGTTTTCGGGGGTCCACCACGGGGAATAGGGCCGGGGTCTCCACCACGCCGCTTTTAGTATACAGACGCCCTACCCTGCCCGCCAGGTCCTTTGCTATGACCTCGAAAGACACGGGCCCGTGCAAATGCCAAAATTAAAACTCAAGCTCCGCAATCTCGTATTCAGACACCACCTTAGCCCTGTCTGCGGTATACTGCGGGCCCACCGCCGCTAGGTACTGCCGCACGGTTCTAAACCAGCTCGGCTCGTCGACTGTATAGCCTTTGGAGTACGCATCGTTTATCAAATAGACGAGCCCCACGATTTTTGGATGCACCGCCCTCACAGCCCCTGCGGGGATCACGTCGATAATATTCTCAGGGAGGGTCCGCACAGCTTCTTCAAGCTTTGTGAGTCTTCTCCGCGACCTGTATGTGCGCATCCTCCTCTCCACTGCGCGTTTACCCGCTCTTCCGATTTTCACGGCGGCCACGGAAAGACCTAGCAGGCCTAGGGAAACCGCGGGCATCTTCATAAGGAAAGAAAGCAGAAACGCGGCGAGCGATATGAGAACTGTAAATATCGCCAGCGCCTTCAGGTCCTTTATAAAAAGACCGCCTAGTGCGGCGAGGATCCCCACAACACTCGCTATGAGCAGATCTATCATAGCAACGGGATGACCTCGCAGGTATTTACCGCCACGACCTGGTACTCCCCAGGCGGCAACTTCCCCACCTGCGCTAGGCACTTGTTCAACAGCTCGATCTTCTTCTTGATGAACGCGTCAAGCTTCTCGTCTTTGTTGAGCAGGGCGGTTAGCAACTCAATCTCGTTATTTATCGCCTTAGCCACGTCCTCTGGCCGGCCATAATACAGCATGGGTACTTGACTTGTCCGAGTTTTATATTTTCTCCACCAACCTCCTGCTCAACTGTCAACACTCTAGAGTTTGACATGGCCTTTAAGCTTTACGCATCAAAGCGTGTTTCTGCCTGTAGTACTCCATTATCGCTTGTCCCACCTTTTCGGCGTCGAATACGCCCTTCTCGACCAGCGCGGTGAGGAACCTGGCGCGTTCCATGATTTCGTCGTAACCCCCGAGCTTCTGGAGCCAGTAGGATCTTCTGAGGTCCACCTCCACAGCGTCCGTGCGGGGGTCGTACCACCCCACGTTAATCAAGCCGAATTCTTCCTCCTTGATCTTTAGCTTGCCCGGAGCCGCGTATGGGTAGGCTCTTAGCCACACTACCTCTGTGAGGGACGTAACGCGTCTGCCGTATTCAAAACGTCTAATGGTGGCCAACACGTGGAAGGCGGATAGGTGCTCCGCAGACACGCCCATGGCCTCGCCGGTCATGCGCATAAACACCTCCATTATGTCCTCCGCGTGGAATGTGGTGGCGCCGCCGTGGCCTGTCAACACGCCTTGTATAAGCTCGTGTATCTCCCTGCCGCGGCTCTCGCCTATGACTATTATGTCGGGTCTAGCGCGGAGCAGGTACTTGACCAGGTCTATGAGGTAGATGGCAGACTCCGAGCCAGGTAGGTTCTTCATGTAGTCGTACATGGGAGACGTGAATAGCATCACCACGTTTTGGTAGCTCGGCGGCATGCGTATCTCGGGCGTCTCCTCCGCTATGGCGAGGCGCTTATGAGGCAGGAGGACGAGCAGGGCGTTCAACAACGTGGTTTTGCCTGTGCCCGTGCCTCCCACCATCATCACGGATTTGTGGTGCTCGAAGAGGTACCACAAATACGCCATCGCCAAGGCCGAAATTGTGCGCTTCTTTATCAGCTCGGTGGGCGATATGGGGAAGGGCGGCTGGATGCGCACCGAGACGTAGGGCGGGTTTCTGCCGACGCGCCCAGACATGGCCGTCGCGAAGCGCAACAACGCGCCGTTTCTCAGCCGTATATAGGTGTCTTGTATCGGGTACTGCTCGTTGAGGGGCCGCCCCGTCTCGGCGTATACCCTGCCGACTATCTTGATCAGGGTCTCCTTGTTGGTAGGTATGACGTTTGTCCTGACGTTGTAGCCGTAGTCGCGGTGGTCCACAAATATGGGGTTGTCGGTTCCGTTGATGTTCACGTTCTCGAGGCGCGTGTCGTAGAGTATAGGCGTCAAGTAGGAGTAGTCGGCCGCCTCCAGCTGGACGTAGTACCTAACCGCGGCGCGCAACTGCTTAGGCACGCCTATATCCGCCATGGACATCTCAATCAACTTGCCCAGCTCCTCCCTCGTTATGTTTGGTCTAATTATCTGGTTGGCGGTGAGATACTCCACGACCTTGTAGGCGTACTCCCCCACCTTATCTGAGTAGGGGAATGCGTAAGCGACGTTGTAGCAGTACCCGTCCTCGGACTTATATATCTGGATGCGCGCGCCCTCTGACGTGTACTCCTCGACGGTGGCGCCCCGGCAGGAGTCGAGTCTGAAGTCTAGCATAGGCTACGTACTGAGGAACATCCCCACTGCAAACGAGGCGGCGAATATCGACAGAAACAGCAGGGCGAGATACGGCAGGCTGCCTCTGGTGGAGAAGCTGATTTTGGCGAAGAGGAAGTAGTAGCCTATGGACATGATTCCCAGCGCAACATAGAGCATGCTCATGCCTATGCCGCCCAGCTGTGCCCCGCCGGAGATTTTAGACATGGCCGCGGTCAGCTGGATCATCGACGTGTTGACGAAGGCCACCATGGCGGCGCCGGCGAGGGCAAGGAAGCGGGTTATGTTTAGAGTCCTGCCTATCTCAGTTCTGTACTCAAAGAGCTTGACCACGAAGTTCTGCAACTGGTCTATAGTCGCCCGAGGCAGAGTCCCAAGCCTGTATATGTCGAGCAACATCCTCAAGATCACAGACATGACGGGTTGCATACCTCTCAACGCCACGTCCTCCAGCTTGCTGTCTCCCACCTTCATAACTTGCAACAACGCGGCGGCCTTGTTGTTGAATGGCCCGTAGTCGCCGAAGGTTATGGCGTTCTCCACGGCGCGGTAAACCGAGGGGGCTCTCTTCAGCTCGTCGAATACTGTGTATACGAAGTCCATAAATCCCCTCTCAAAGGCTTTTGCGTCTATTCTCTCGCGTGTAACTACCCAGCCGGCGAGCGCCACGCCGAAGGCTATAAGCGGCGCGTAGGGGGACATAGGCGTAAAGCCCACGACGATCATGGAAACTGCTGCTGCTATGCCGAAGATCAGCGGGATGATTCTGAAGTCCATCTTCATCAGGGGGACGTTTATGAAAAGCGCCATGACAACGCCGAGTACGGCGGGTAGGAGTCCGCCCATTATAATGAGCATGCCCGGGTTCCCGCGGCCTATCACCACCGCCGTGACGGAGAGCATCGCCAGCCCAACCACCAGCGATGATATGAGGGATGTCATCCTGTCAATCCTCCGCTGCATGCCGGCGGAGAACTCCACGATGTCCATATCCATATATAGCGACAGCTTAGCCACGATGTCTTCCCCGATCCTTAGCGAGGTGTAGAGGGAGTTGAAGCGGTAGACAAGCTTCTGCGGCGCCAGCTTCTCCACAGCCCGCTTCATGGCGTCCATGGGCTCCATGCCTATCATCCTGGCGTTGTTCCACGCGGCAATTGCCAGCGTCCTCACGCCGGGGAGCTCCCTGTACCGCGTCATGCGTTCAATAACCAGGTTTAGATGAGCCTTAGTCGCAAATGCCATCTGCACAAGTGCCGTGAAGAACACCATCTCCGTAGACAGCAACTCGCGTATTGAGCCGGCGCGGATAGACACCATAAGCTTTGGGAAGAAAAACAGGAGGGCCCCAACGCCGAGCAACATGGGCCCCAGGGGGAACGCGCCGACAGCCAGCAACACGCCGCCGCCGGCCAATACTCCGAGACCTAGCAAGTTGAACAACCTCGCGGTGTTTCTAAACCTAAGGGGGTCTAGGTCGGTCCGCTCAATACCTCTAAGTTGCCACTTCACAACGGGAGCGATCACAGAGGTGCCTGAATGTTTTTTAAAATATTTTACTTTGCGCCCTCCGAGGTGGCAAATAGGGGTTTCGTCAGCGTGTGTTAGAGTTGGCAAGCCATCAAGTAGGCATCTTCGCCGTCGCTGTAGTAACGGGGGATCCGGCTCACCACTCTGTAGCCGAGCTTCTCGTATAGAGAGATGGCAGGCGCATTCGACACGCGCACCTCCAGATACACCTCGGCGGCTCCGTAATACACCTTCATCGCCTTCATGGCTCTCAGCATCATGACGGTGGCTATGCCGAGCCTCCTGGCCTCGGGAAGCACGCCTACGGAGACTATATGCCCCTTCCTCACGGGCTTCCCCTTAACAAAATTGCTCCAGCCGTACTCCACTCGGGACATGACGTACCCCACCACCCTTCTGCCGACCTCCGCCACTATAAACGCCTTGGGATACTGCTCGAGATGCTCCACGAAGAACCAGCTGGGGTAGTTTTCAGGCAGAACCCTCCTATTTATCGTGATCACGTCGTTTAGGTCTTTCATAGCGGCCTCCCGCACCACGAACTCGGTCTTTCCGTCTTTACCGATAAGTCTCTGGGGGCCGTCGATTACGACGTCGTTCACAGCCAGGGTCATGGCCGTTATGACAAGATCAGGTATATAAGCGCCATCCTGAGGGGCACCCCCAACGCCGCTTGTTTGAAATACTTAGCATGAGGGGTTGCGTCTACCCTTGGATCTATTTCGTCTACCCGCGGTAGCGGGTGGAGCACTATAAGGCTCTTCTTGGCGTTTCGCAACATGTCGGGAGCAACTCTGTAGCTCCCCTTCACCTTCTCGTACTCAAGCGGGTCGATAAACCGCTCTTTCTGAATCCTGACCACGTACATCACGTCGAGCTCGCCGATGACCTCCTCCACGTTTGTGTGGAAACTAAGCTTCAGACCTCTTGACCGGACGTAGTCTATAGTCTCAGCGCGTGGACGCAGGTATTCCGGCGATATCAAGTAGACCCTTACGTTGAAATTCGCAAGCGCCTCCAGCAGGCTATTCACGGTGCGCGCGTGGCGCAGATCGCCAAGCAGACCTATATTTAGCCCATCTACACGTCCGAACTCCCTCCACATCGTGTAGATGTCCAGCATGGCCTGGGTCGGGTGGTTAAACGCCCCATCGCCGCCGTTGACGACTGGGCTCTCCGCCACCTCGGCGGCCAGCTTCGTAGCCCCTTCATACTTGTGTCTGATGACTATTATGTTAGAATAGGCGTCCAGCATCTTGATGGTGTCCGCCAAAGTCTCCCCCTTCTCAACGCTTGTGCCTTCGGCGCCCCAAAACCCAACCACGTCGCCCCCAAGTCTCTTCATAGCCACCTCAAAGCTCAACCTTGTGCGGGTAGACGGCTCAAAAAACGCAACTGCCATAATCTTGCCCCTCAACACGTCTAGGCGGCTTTTGGCGTACTTCTCCATATACTTCGCAGTTTCAAAAAGCTCCTCAAGATCCGCCTTGGTGAAATCGCGGGCGGAGATCACGTCGCGGTTACGCCACATGTTCAATAGAGCATTTATATGTATTAAAAATTGAGGGGTGTGACCCCGCTTGTGGTGGCCCTGGACACCAACGTCCTGCGGGCTCTAGACGTTGCGAGGTTGCTTAAGGGCTTGACGTTTAAGGTTGGCTGGGATCTGGTTTTTAAGGGGGGCGTCTCCATCATTAGCGAAATAGCAAGATACGGAAATGTAATTGTGGATCTCAAGTTGGCAGATGTGCCGCATATAGTGGAAAGGATTATCGAGAAGGTTGTAAGCCGGGGCGCGTGTTGCGTAATTGTACACGGCTTTCTACACCCCTCCATCCCAAAGGGCGAACATGTATATGTCTTGGTCAAAATGACAGCGCCGACGCTTTACGATGAGGTATGGGAGAAGTTACTTGAAAAAATCGAGGGGGTGCGTGGGATCGTGTTGCCGGGCAACCAGCCCCACGTCGTTGCCTACGCACGTAGACGCATCGGCTGTAGATACAGAATAATCACGCCCGGCATAGGGGCCCAGGGCGGACGGCCGGGAGACGCCATAAACGCCGGGGCCGACTTCGAAATAGTCGGAAGATACGTCCTTGACGACCCTTCTAGGGCGGCTCAGTGGACCCAGTTAAAGCCCGCCTGTTTCGACACGCCTTAGGTAGGTCTCTTCTTGTCTGCGGGGAACCGCCACGTCTCTGCCCTCTTGGCGAGATGCGCCAGGTACCGGTGAAGCCCCGGGTCGTTGCGCGTCTTTTCCACCGCGGCGTCTAGTAATGCGACGAGTTCATCGTATGTCCTCCTGTCAACGGGATACGGCACCCCGTCTTTGCCGCCTACTGCGAAGGCGAATTTAAAGGGGTCTACGGCCGGGTCGTTCCAGTCGGCCAGCGCCTTGTAGACAAGCTCGGCGACAAGCGAGAGGGCGCGTAGCGTCTTTGGGCCCACTCTATACTTAAGCAGAAGCTCTCTGAAGTCGGCTACCGATTTAGGAGGGGGGAGATTCCTCAGCACAGTCTTTGGATCTACGTCCAGCTTGACGTATGGGTGGTAGTAGGGTGTATCGACGAGAGGTGCTTGGCCTCGTAGCAACGGGAGGTACCTAGCCACCTTGGCGGCCCCCTCGTTCACCAGCTCAAGCACCACGTCTCTGTTTCCCTTGCTGTGTCTCGACGCGAGGTTCAGGACTTGGTTTTGCCTAACCCCTATTATGCCGGCGTGTGGGCTGTTGAAGAAATCCTCTGCGTGGAGCCAATGGTACCGCCGCGCCATCTTGAAGCGGCTAAAGGAGACGGATCGGTGAACGCGCCGCCTGCGGCGTCGGTCAGTGTAGAAGAAAAAAGCGGTTAGATAAGTCTTATGTATTCTCTCGCCGCCGTGGTGAATGCTAGCAGTCCCTTGGGTCTGTACACCTCTCTAATCTTCTCCTCGTATACCTCGTACCGGCTGAACTCCAGCTCAAGTTTTGTCTCCTTCACGGCTCCGTTTCGGGCGCAAAAGGCGTTCGACGAGGTGAGGGAGAGACACGCCTCCGACCCGTCCCTCGCCACATACACCTCCACCGCGTAGGGGTTGAGGATGCCCACCGGCCTCTGCCTCACCAACCCCACTATCCACTGATATCTACGCATAACCTTAGCAATCTCCACCAGCCTCTCCCTGGCGTGGGGAGCCCACGCCCTGACCCACTCCACGCCGAATGCTTGTAGCTCCGGCCACTCCCTAAGGAGCTCCTCCACAGGGTCGTATCTGATGACTAAAGCCGGCTCAGGCGGCTTCTTCATCTTCTCCACCTCCCTCTTGTAGTCCTCAAGAATCTGCCTGACACAGTCCTCCACGGCGCGACAGTGAGGCTGGTACAGCTTCACGCCATTCACGACGGGGCCACAAAAGACGTCGTATTGATTAACCCCCGCGCCCACCCTCACGTACTCATACCACAGACCCACCTCAAACCGCTCACTCAACTCCCACAACGCCTCAGCCACCTGTTGCCTAATACAGCCGCCTACCTCCTCATCCCGCCTCCTCCACCTCTCCTTAGCCTCCCACCTCCTCCTATCTTTTGAGTGAACCCACACCCTATACCGCACGCATACGCCTTTGCGACAGCCCTTAGCCGTCAGAAGCCCCTCGTATAGGCATCCGTCGTTGGTACACCACTCCCTTGGAGGAGGCTCATACTCCACATACTGGAGGATGCCCAGCTTCTGCGGCAATTCAAAAACAGAGGCCGTGGTTTTGATTTTCTTAGCCGTTGCCGTCATATCCACTCCCTCAAAGCCGAAAGAACCTCCTCCACCGCCGCCCTCTCGATTAAGTAGGTACCCTTCTTGTGTCTCTTTGCGAGCCCTCTCTCAACCAGGCTCATCATGAGGCTGTACACCGCCCTCCCACACCGCCTATCCACCCCGCATATGTCGCGGGTACGCACCGCTACTAGAAAGCCCCTCCCACCACCCACACGCCTCTGTATGTGCAAAAGCAAGGCAGGCAGATACTGCCTAATCTTCCAGACCTTCATACCTTCATCCTATCGGCGGCTTTCCTTATGCTAACCGTCGTTGTGCCAGCCGCCTCAGCCAACGCTTTCAGAAGCCCCAGCTTCTTAAGCGACGCCAGCCACAACGCCGCCGCCGCCCACACCCAAGGGTTTTTGCCAAACAGAAGCCTTCTGTTCTTCTCCAGAAGCTCCACCGCGGCTTTGACTACAGACGCCGGTAGATTAACCCTAGCCGCCAGCGTCTTCACGTAATCCTCAATGCTCGGCCTTCTCCCCAGCTTCATTACTTCTTTCAGCCTCCACGCCACACTCCTAACCCGACGCTCGTCCGCCTTACTACATTTGAGGAAGTCCTCCAGCGGCCTAGGTACCCCGGCCACCTTCGCGGCGGTCCACAAGACAGCCACCGCCACCACCTCCGGCGGGAATCCGGCAACCACCTCGAAATACTTCTTTACCAGGGCCTCAGCCTCCTCCACCACGCTCTGCGGCAAACCGACGCATTCCCTAATACGCTTCAGCTCCGCTCCGATTGCAGACAGCCTCCTCTCGTAGCCGTGAAGCGTCTCTCTGTGAAACTTCGCCAGCCTACGCCACCTCGCCCCATGCTCCGGCTTTACGGCCAGGTCCGTCTTCACAACCAGCTTAAGCGGAGCCGTCCTAACGCGCCTCTCCTTGTAGAAAGTCCTCCACTCCGGCCCCATGTCTATCGTTTCCTCAGCCACCACCAAGCCGCATTGAGCACACACTGTCTCTCTCCTCTTCCTGTCGTTTACTAGTGGACCCCCGCAGACTGGACACCCGGCCATGATCTGGAGAAAAGCAGAGAGGCGGCGTTTAAGGCGAAGAGTCTAGTGACGGCTAAGGTGAAGGCCCGGCTGGAGAAGGTGGTGGCGAAGGAGCCGGAGTTTGCGCATCTGCTGGCCGAGGTGGCTGAGCATGTGCTGAGCTCCTTTGGGCGGCTGATGGCCTCTCCCGACGCCGCTAGGCATGTACACGAGGCGTTGTTCTACTACTTCGAAGGGTATCAGACGAGGGACGGCGAGGTGCTCTACGCACGCATCGAGCGCACCGTCAGAGAAGCGGTTAGGAGGGCGGAGGAGGCCGGCATCCCAGACGCCGAATACCGCATCAAACAGTTCATCCTCTGGCTGATCGAGCGGTTGGAGGAGGCTGGCGAGCGCTACAGGAAAGACGCGCTGAAGGCAGTCTCCACCGCCGAAAAGACGCTTAGGGCCACCGCCTTCGCCGGCTTCTCAGCGGCGGCGCTGCACTCCGCATACCACGGGCTGTATTCAGAAGCCGTCGTTTCGTCGGTGGCCACAGCTGTGGCCTTCACCGAAGTTGGACGCCTCAAGGAAGCCGTCGAATACGTCCAGAGAGCCGCCAAGGCCCTCTACGAGACTGCCAAAGACGTCTTCGAGCATGTGAAGGTGTCTCTACAGAAGCTGGTAGAGCTGTTTGTCGAAGCCGTCACGAGGACGCTTGCCTGGATCGACGAACACAAAGCATACCTCTTCCTCATGGCCGCAGTCACAGCTGGGGCAATCACGCTGTCCACAGCGTTGAACCTGTGGGGCCTCGTGGAGCTGGAGAAGCTGGCCTACGCCGCCTCTGCGGCGCCGTTTGTAGCTGGGCTGGCGGATACCGGCGAGAAGGCGGCTGAGAGGTTTAGGGCAGTGGCTGAGAAGTGGAAGGTGGGTGAGGATGAGAAGCAGAAGATAGAAGAGATCATCAACGCCCCTCAGAATAAAGAGAGGCCGTTTTCAAAATTGTCAAGTTTGAAGAATCTGCCTCCGCCCCTCGTGAAGCTGAAGGAGGCGTTGAAGCGTGCCGAAGACAAGGCGAAGATAGACGAAGTGGGGAAAGACGCCGCTGTAGTCGCGGCGCTTGTTTTGTACAAGACATTGATCAACAACGCCGAGGCCTACGGGAAGTGGGCTGAGGTGTACCACTGGGCGAGGGGTCTGGTTAAGGAACGGGAGTTCACCGTGTCGGTTGGTGATATCGAGAGGCTCCGCGAGGCGCATAGGAGGCTGGAGGAGGTGGCTGAGCAGTTTAGGGAGGAGCTGAACGACGTGTTGGCGCTGTATTCGCGGAGCGGCTTCTATAAGGAGAGGTCCAACCTCCTCAACAAACTCAAGCAACTTCTGGAGGTGAAGTTGAGCGAGGCGGAGGAGCTGGCGAAGGCGAGGAGCGATGAGCTCTCTGGATATGAAGGCGTCAATATGGGGACTAAGGTCTACGCCGCCCTCCTCTCCGCGGCGAGAGGCGGGATATACGGCCACGCGGCAATGTTGCTTATGGCGGAGGGGGCTTTGGCGGATATAGTGCTATCGGCGCCCGTGACCGCCTACGAGAAGGCCGGAAAGATCGCTGAAAGGCGCGGCGAAAGCGTCGACCCATCCCGCTCGCCTAAGGGGGCGGCGGGTTGGGAGGATAGGGTTGCCTCTGTGCTTCTACGCTACCTTTTGAGCAAAGCCGTTAGTGAGGACCTCGTGTTTAGACATGTCAAGGGAGGTTTTGAGGTGTTTAGGACGTACGGCGGCGTTGAGACGCGTGTAGACGTGCTGAAGATAGGGAAAGTGACCCGCTCTAAAGCCGACAAGGAGGTGTTGAGACGTTTCGTGGAGGAGGCGAAGAGGACGGCGCCGGACCTCTCGGGGATTAAGAAGATATGGCAGGCGCTGGAGTGGTTTGCCACAGACGTGTCATTCGCTGGAAAATGGATAGAGGCCGTCACCGCCCATCTTTGGCAGGCGGCCTGGTACGTCGCCCTCTTCGGCGAGCCGGAGTCAACCAGGGGCAGAGCCAACGTCACTGAAGAGGGCGTGAAGCCCAATGTCAAAATGCGCTGGCGTATAGAGCGCTTAGACAGTATCATCGCCGAGGGGGGCGAGGAGCTGAAGCTCCTCCTAGGCCCCATCTCTAAACAAGGAGGCGGTTCTAGAGAGTCCGAAGGACCCGCCGTCAAGAGCTGGCGGGAGCTGGTAGACGCCATAAACTGGAGCTGGGTATTGAAAAAAGTCGAGGAGCTGGCCGACAAGTTGAAGCCCTGGATAGGCCCCGAGAAGTGGGACGACGCGGAGAGGGAGGGGCTGGCGAGGAGGATGCTGGGCGAGCTTGCGCTTTTCGTCCACTTCGTCGAGACCAGGAGGGGGTTGGACGACGACAGATGGCGTGAAGAGCGGATCAAGAGGCTGGTCATGACGGTGGAGGCGCTGAGCGGCGGGAGGATAGCTGGCGACTATGCAGATAGGCTGGCCCGGGCGATTATCTACTACGCCGAGGAGTACAAGAATTATGCGGAGGAGCTCATTGAGAGCCTTGCTAAGGCGGTCGGCGTCTCTGAGAAGGAGGTTCGGGGCGTCGTTGAGCGCATCCTCAGCGGCGAGGATCCCTATGTGTACTGCCTCGCCAGGTACTGCGCCGACGATAAGATTATCAGGAAGTTCGTCGCCCCCGCTCTGGAGTTAATTATGTTGGACAAGGCGCTGAACAACAAGTTCGACAGAGAGGAGGCGTTGCTCATCTTCGGCGAGATGTACGCCACGGCGTTGGCGGGAGACGGCCACGTGGGGCAGAGGAGGGTCGAGCTGACCGTCGGCGGAGAGCTGGGCGGAGGGGCCACGCTACTGCGCCTAGCCTCACTGCATCTGCTCAGCCAGCTATTGCCAGACGAGCTGAAGTTCAACGTGCGGGTATACGTGCGCGAAGGCAGATATTACCGCATAACCACAACCGGCGAAGACGCGGCGAAGTTTAAACGTCTCCTCGCCGTCTCCGTGCCCTCAGCCGGCGGGGAGTATTTAAGCGAAAAGTTCAATGGATTCATGAAGGAGGCTCAGGTGGAGGTGTGGGTCGACAACATAAGGCCGACCAAGAGCGGCGTCGCCGCCGACTTGATAATATCGGTGAGCGGCGCCGCTGTGAAGTACAGTATATACCTGTGGAAAGAGATCACGCTCGAATTCCAATCGACGGACCGGAGCCGCGTGGAGCTTGCGGCCCGTCTTCTGAAGCTTGCGGGCGTCAACACGGAGGTTAAGAAGAAGATGAGCAACAGAGAGGTATGGCGCATCTGGGCCACTACCGACATGCTTGCGGCCGGGCGTAAAGAGCTCAGAGATGCTCTCGCCAAGATCGTTGAGACGGCGCGCAAGTCGGTGGGCGAGGAGAAGGCGAAGCGCTGGCTTGAGAAGCTGAAAAGCGGTCTCACGCTGATGGAAGGTTGGCCGAAGTACGAAATGGAGCATGCGCGTAGCGGCGCGTTTATAGTCAGATATCGTTCCATCAACCCCGACAGCATAGAGGACGAGGCACGGCGGTTTAGGGCCATGGGCCTCGTGGAGGGCAAACACTTCACGGTGAAGATGCCGAAGGGCGGCAGGAAAGGCTACATCTCAATCCTCAGGAAGGGTCTTGAGCGCGCCGCGTGGCTTTCTGTACACGGCGAGGGAGAACAGCAGAAGCTGGCAGCGGCGTTCGTGGAGCTCATACTCCAGAGGGCGGAGAAGGCGTGCGGGGGCGCGGAACGGTGCACCGTCTACGAAAAAGCCAAAGAGATCATAGAGGAGGGCATGTCGAAGGGCTCCATAAAGCTGAAGGGCTTTGAAAAGGAGTTCGAAGTGGACGGCAAAAAATACAAAGTGAAGGTCATAGACGGAGAAGCCGTTGAGGAGGACAGAGACGGCAGAAAGTTGTTGAGGATTAGGATAACAGCGGAGGTAGGCGGCGTGAGGAGCGACTACACGATTACCTACGGCAGGAGCGGCAGAAACAACGCGGCTGTGAGCTACACCGCCGCCAGGGCCAATGCTCCCGGCGGCAGAGAGGCAGACGCGGAGAGATTCTCAGCGCTGATCAAGGCCCTAACGGACGAGGAGCCGAAGGTCTACCGCTTGAAGGACGGCAGTATAATTATGAAGTGCAGCAAGAAGCACCTAGACGGCTTCAAACGCTTTGCCAAACTCGCAGACGCCATAGAGAAGTGGCTGGAGGAGACAAGCCGCCATCGGGGCCGTGCAAGTCGTACATAAGGCGTAGCAGGAGGGTTGCCAGCTTCTTCATACGCGTCAAAAGCCAACTAGGCACGTGCCCCTCATGTAGCGGGAGATCTGCTACACCGGACAATTTCACGTTTTTCACTGTTGTTTAAAGATATATAACCTTGCGACAGTGGATGTCATGAGTGTTTTCAAGGCATACGACATTCGGGGGGTCGTGGATAGAGAGCTGACGATGGATCTCGTCGAGAGGATAGGCTTCGCCGTTTCGAAGTTTTTCGGAGGCGACGACGTGGTGGTTGGTATGGACGTGCGTCTGCACTCCTTCAGAATCGCGGAGGCGCTTTCCCGGGGCCTTTTAGCCGGCGGAAACATGCTATTTATCGGGACC
>Ga0080008_131738_pt1 | contig 16807 bp, 17 predicted proteins | sample ConCONMetagenome_FD_69211 | JGI IMG/M metagenome (GOLD analysis project Ga0080008, IMG submission 69211) | Hot spring microbial streamer communities from Conch Spring, Yellowstone National Park, USA - CON_C (SPADES assembly) (version 2) | ecosystem: Environmental > Aquatic > Thermal springs > Hot...
GACTGTAACCTCGCCATAGTGTGGCAGAGCAAGCTGAGAGCTCTTGGTAACCCCCTACCTGCAACAGACCTGGTAATAGCCGCTCAGGCTGTTAACAATAACATGGTGCTAGTGACTAAAGATAAACACTTCAAAACTCTAAAGGAGACTGTAGCGGGTAACCTCCAGCTAGAGATGCTGGGCTGATGGACGGTTCATAGAGTAGACGTTGCGTAGCACACCCGTTTACCTCAAAGCAATGGGAGAGGGGAGCTCCGAGCATGTTGAATGTCTAGTCTGAGACTGGGGTTTATTAGGGTTAAGGTCCCCTCTGTTTTAAGGTGTCTTGGTGTTGGTTGACTGGGGTTTGGTAGCGTTCGCCGTGGTGTTAGCTGTCTTCTGGGCTTTGCTATGGTTTAGGTTTAGGGGTTCTACTGGTAGGGTTAGGGTTTACCCTCTACTACTTATAGCTAGGACTGGGATTAGGGGTGGTCCTCTGGGTGGAACCCTGGCTAGGCTTCTAAGCCTCTACGGCTGGTTCTCCATTGTAACCCTTGTGATCTCAATGGCTTTCTTCTACTACCTAGCTGTAACCATCTTCATTAGAAGGTACATTGCCCCACCCTCGGAGCCTGGGTTTGCTGAGGGTTTCGTGCCACTACTACCGGGTATCACCATACCCCTTGATGAGCTCCCACTCCTGCTAGTACCTATTGGCGTAGCAATACTATTCCATGAGCTTGCACACGCTCTAGTAGCTAGAGCTGCGGGTGTTAGTGTCAGGGATGCAGGCTTCATACTACTAGCATTCATCCCAGGGGCCTTCGTGGAGCCCGATGAGGGGGAGCTTAGGAGGGCCCCCCTGGCGTCAAGGCTTAAAGTGTACTCTGCAGGTGTAGCCGCGAACGTCATACTAGCGGTTGTAGCACTAGGGCTCCTCGCCTTAGCTGCACCAGCTCTACACAACGGGGTCCTAGTGCTAGATGTTGAGGGAGGCTCGCCAGCAGACCTAGGGGGGTTGAGGAGGGGTATGGTCGTGGTGGAGGTTAACGGTGTAAACATTAGAAGCCTAAACGACTTCATAAGGGTCCTGGACGAGCTGGGGGTAAGGGATAGGGGTAGAACTGTGACGTTGAACCTCAAGGTCCTACACGAGGGTAGGGAGGAGGTTGTAACGATAGTCAAGCCAGAGGGGCTGGAGAGACTGGGGGTTAGGGTGGAGCAAAGCTACAGCCTCAAAATCCCGGTAACCATGCTACAAGTACTATTCATAATTAACGTGGCCTTAGCGTTGGTGAACGCAGCACCAATACTAATCCCAACACCAGCAGGAGCGATAGCAAGCGATGGAGCACACCTAGTAGGAGACCTGATAGCAGCAACACTAGGAGAGAAAACCAGACCCCTGGTAACAGCGGTAGGGCTAGCAACACTACTACTAATAGTATCCCTACTAACCCTAACCCCAATAGACCTAATACCCTAGCACATCACCGATCTAGAGGCCCTCCGTTACTCCTATGTAGCGATTAGTTTAGGACTCTATGTATCTCCTTCTGAGCTCCGCGATTGTTATCCCGACTATCCTTCCCCTCGATACGTTGATGACTATGTTGTCGTCTACTAGTATTGACTCCTCTGCCTCCTCCTTGCCGAAGAGTATGTGGAGCGTATCGCTACTCCTATCATACTCTACCCATACATCCTCGATGCTGGCTAGAGGGTATGATGCTACCCTTTCCCTGGCCTCCTCGAACCCGCTCATACCACTTCTACCTCCACGACCTCCCCATCTTCTAGCTTCCAGGCTTTTATTGTGTCCTTGCAGGCTATGACCCACGCTAGAGGCCATAGCTTCATCCCCTTCAGGTCTAGGTGGCTTGGGGTTGGTGGGCATGCTGGGTGTGTGTGGTATAACGCTATGACCTCTAGTTTGTAGAGCTCCGCAACCCGGTGCGCTTGGACGACCTGCCATGGGCTTGCTCTAAACTCAACCGGGGATCCTAGCTCGTTGTCAACCCTGTATGCTACAACCGCCTCCAGCTCATCCCCCCTCCTAACGCCTAGTATGAAGCCTACGCTCTCTACAACCCCCACGCTGGCCTTGATGAAGTGCTTGAGGGGGCCTAGGTTTAACTTCAAAGCTCCACCAACCTCGCCTTCATAGTCTTAAGGTCTAGTAGTGCTACACTAGGCCTGCCCAGGTAGCCGCTACAATCACCTGGGTTCAATAGGAGGACACCCCTCTTATAGTCTATGGAGGCCTCGTGGGTGTGACCGTAGAGTACCGCATCCCACCTCCTAGACTCAGCGAGAGCCGACACCACCTCATAGGTAGTGGATGGATCACCGAAACCGTGGGTTAAGAGGAGCCTCCTACCGTTAAGGACAACAACCCTAGGTTGATCGCCAAGGCTAACACCGTAAACCTGAGCAACCCTAAGCAATCCAACCCTCTCACCATCATTGTTACCGAAGACAGCCTCAAAACGAACCCTGAGACTCTCAGCCAAAACCCTGAGGGTGAACGGGGCAACAATATCACCGAGGTGTAGGACAGCGGAGACACCAGCCTCAGAGAAAACCCTAGAAGCCCTCCTAACACACTCAATAGAATCATGGCTATCACTCATAACACCAACAATCAAAAACAACCACCACAAGACTAGAACACAGCCAGATCTTTAAAACAATAGCCCTAAACACCCTAGAAGAGGGCCCCCACCAGGCGTAAACCAAAATGCCGAGAGTTACCTAGAGCTAGGGAGACCCCAGCTTAAAGCCCTAAAGCTAAGACCACACAATAGCTCTAAGTAACCCCCACACCACGATCCTAGGGAGGGTGGGAGCTCCAGGGGTAACCCATGGTAGCCCCCATGGTGGGAGCTCTAAGAGCAGGTTACTTGGAGAGATCAACGTTCAACAGCCTTACCGCCTTCAAGGTCTCCCGGGGAGCCTGCGGGTTGACGGGTTTAGTTGATGTGGGGTTCGCTCTTGAACACTGCTATATGTCGGAGGGTGGGAGGCGTGATAGCTCCCATGGTGGGGCATGCTTGTACACTAATGGTTATTGTAAACCGGGGGGTTGACACTTCTGGATGACGGTCTTAGGTTTACACCTAGGTTAGCGATGGTCTCGTGTTTAAAGGGTTTCCCTTTTAACCTAGGTGTTTGAGGGTTCGATCTTGGATTTGGTTTTACAGCTTATCACTGGCTTGGTTTTGCTCACGCTTTTAGCTTTAGCTATCACTGCTGCTATCTACTATAGGGCTACCTCATCTGATGTCTGCAGGGAGGAGTCTGGTTTTGAGGGTTAGGCTTGTTGTATTCGATGTTGATGGTGTCCTCGTCCCCGTTAAGAGTAGCTGGCAGTACCTCCATGAATTCTTTGGCGTCTCCGGTGAGGCTGAGGTTTACAGGGTTATGTTTGAGAGGGGTTTGATAGACTACGTTAGGTGGATGGAGCTCGATGTAATGTTATGGATTAAGGCTAGGGGTGGGCCTATACACAGGGGGGAGCTTGTCGAGATACTATCTAGGATCGAGGTTGACCCGGAGGCCTCCCTTGTGTCAAGGTGGCTTAAGAGGAGGGGTGTGAGGGTAGCTCTTGTAAGTGGTGGTGTGGACCTCCTGGTATCTAGGGTTGCTGAGGTCGTAGGAGCCGACCTGTGGATGGCTAACAAGCTTTCATTCGATAAGAGGGGTTACCTTGTGCCAGGAGGCGTACCACTGGTTGGTGTCTGGAAGGATAGAGCTGTTAGGGTTACAGCTGGAGCTCTAAACATAGACCTTGAGAACGTCATGTACGTGGGGGACTCCGTATGGGATAAGCCTGCAATGAGGATAGTAGGCTACCCGGTGAGCTACAGGGATGAAGAGGGGGTTTTAAGGGATGTAGCTAGGTACGAGATAAGAAGGCTTGGCGAGCTAGTGGAGCTCGTGAAAATGATAGAGGGTGAGGGTAGCTAGCGAAGACGGCGATACCCTGGTAGCACTCTAACCCATCATCCTCACTATCTCCACTAACCTCATGGTATACTCTCTGGTCCCAAGCGGTTTGACATCGCTAGCATACCTAGCCAGATCACGGGTTACAAGCCCACGTCTCGTAGCCTCCGCCACAGACCTCTCGATTAGATCAGCTGCCTCACGCCAGCCTAGAACCTCTCTTAGTAGGAGAGCTCCTGCTAGGATTGAGGCTGTGGGGTTAGCAGTGTTCCTACCAGCATGTTTTGGAGCTGTCCCATGGGCTGGCTCTGCGACAGCGACACCATCCCCCATGTTTATACCAGCTACCATCCCGACACCTCCGACTAGTGCTGCAGCCACCTCGCTAACCAGGTCTCCCAGCACGTTAGGGCATACTATTACATCGTAATCCCAGGGTCTGAGTATCAGCTGTCGTAACATGTTATCAGCAAGCCTATCGTTAACGAGAACCCTCCCCTCTGGGATCACACCACCCGTGGATTCAACCTCCTCCTCTAACACAATCTTATCCCTGAACTCCCCTACTGCAACCTCGTAAGCCCACCTAGCTAAAGCACCCTCAGTGTACTTCATAACGGTACCCTTATGGGCTATGGTAACCCTCCTACGACTCCTCCTGATGGCCCATGAGAGTGCGAGTCTTACAAGCCTCTGGGTAGCAGTCCTACTTATAGGCTTAACGCCTACACCAGCGTCAGCCGCTAGCCTAACACCATACCTCTCCCAAAGGAACCTCCTAAAGTCCTCAGCCTCTACGCCATCAAAAGGCCACTCTATGCCAGCGTAGAGATCCTCGGTGTTATCCCTGAACACCACGAGGTCGACCCTGTCAGGGTACTTGTATGGAGTGGGCTGCCCATACCACCTCACAGGCCTGATGTTAGCGTAGAGGTTGAGAACCTGTCTTAAAGCCACATTAGCACTCCTATAACCACCACCAACGGGGTTTCAAGCGGCCCCTTAAGGGCTACCATAACAAGCCTTATAGCCTCAACAATAGCCTCTGGGAGCGGCGTACCACAAACCTCGTACGCCTGCCTCCCGGCTATGAGCTCAAGCCAGTACACCCTCCTAGAACCACCGTAGGCTACCCTAACAGCCTCGTCCACAACCCTAATAGCGCTCTCAACAACCTCAGGCCCGATACCATCACCCCTGATGACAGCGATAACGGGGTTACTTGGAACACTGAGAACACCATTACTGTAACCATGGAGCTCCGAACCTGAGGGTAGGTGGAGCTCTCTAACATCACATGGAGCTCCGGCCGTGGGGTTCACCGCACGGTTGACCTTGAACCCAAGTGGTTTAAAAGCCTTACGTTATAGCGTAGCGTGAGACCCTCAGGTAGCTTTACTGTACGAGCTCCCGTTCCATAAACGTTTATTGGGTTACCCTCCTAGGGGAGGTTAGTTGAGGGAGCCGCCTATGCCCCGAGAGTTGAGGGAGCTCCTCACATTCGATGATGTCGTGTTAGTGCCAGGGCTAGCTACTGTTGAGCCCTCAGAGGTAGACTTGACCTCGAGGTTTACATCCAGTATCGAGGTCTACATACCCCTCGTCTCAAGCCCCATGGATACTGTTACCGAGTGGAGGCTCGCTGTAGCCCTAGCTAGGCTTGGCTCTATAGGCGTTATCCATAGGAATATGAGTATCGAGGATCAGGTGGCCCAGGTTAAGCTTGTCAAGAAGTCCAGCCCATCCCCCTGGGCTGAGGTTGCCAGGGCTTCCCTAGGAGAGGATGTTAGGGATGTGGTTTTCAGGGTTGAGGAGCTCCAGGTCGGAGCTGCTATCATCTTCTCCGAGGGGGCCCCGGTAGGCTTCACGGTCTTAGACATAGTTAACCCGGAGTTCTGGGCTAGGAAGGCTCTAGGGTTCATCCGGCTACTTAGGGAGTACAAGCCTATGCCCGTTCTAGACGATGACGGGAGGCTTAGGGTTGGAGCTGCTATAAGCCCCTTCGACCTAGCTAGGGCTAAGGCTTTAGACGAGGCTGGTGTTGACGCCCTGGTAGTCGATGTAGCTCACGCGCACAACGTTAACGTTATAAGTAGTGTTTCTAGGATTGCTAGGGAGGTTTCAGCTGACATCATCGTAGGCAACCTTGGGACCAGGGAGTCCGTCTTAGACGTTGTATCCAGGGTTGAGAGGGTCTCAGGGCTTAGGGTTGGGATCGCTAGTGGTAGTATATGCTCTACAGCTGAGGTAACAGGCGCCTTCATGCCAACACTCACAGCTGTAGTGGAGGCTAGGGCTGCCCTGGAGGAGCTAGGCTTACACGGCAAAATCCCCCTAGTAGCCGATGGTGGGTTCAGGAACGCCGGGGATATAGCTAAGGCTATCGTCGCAGGCGCATCCGTGGCGATGAGCGGTAGGCTCTTTGCAGGGGTTGAGGAGGCAGTCGGGGTTAAGGTTAGGGTTGGATCTAGGGTTTACAAGCAGTATAGGGGTATGGGCAGTAGGGGTGCTATGGAGAGGAGGTATGCTCTAGACCGCTACTCAAAGCCTTCAAAGAGTATCGAGGAGGGCGTTGAGGGCCTCGTACCCTATGAGGGTAGCGTTGTAGAATTGCTATCGGAGATCGTAGCCGGGCTTAAGGCAGCTCTAGGGTATGCTGGAGCACATAACGTTGAGAGCGCCTGGAAAGCAAGGCTTGCGAGGGTGACAAGTGCTGGTATCAGGGAGGCTAAACCCCACGATGTAACGCTCTAGCCAGCCCTAGACCTAAGAGCATTGACTATGACCTTCGACCCCTCAACAATGTTCTCCATCCTTGTCGCAAAACTAATCCTAACGTGATCCCCTCCTATGAGCTCCGAGAAGGCAGTCCCAGGTAGGACTAGGACTCCGTGCTCGTATAGGAGGTAGTAGACTAGATCCTCAACGCTCATCCCAGTCTTCCTAAGGAACTTTGAGACCCTTGGGAACATGTAGAACGCACCCTGGGGCATGTACGCTTCAATGTACTCGGACTCAGATAGCATGTTGTAGAGGACCCTAGCTCTCCTCTCAAACTCTGCTACCATCTCCCTAACAGGGCTCCAGTCACCCTTAAGAGCTGCTATCCCAGCCCTCTGGGCTATGCTTGGAGCACAACTGTACACTGTAACCGCTAGATCTAGCATCGACGGTATCACCTCCCTCCTAGCCACAAGGTAGCCTAGACGCCACCCTGTCATCGAGAACGTCTTCGAGAAACCGTTAATGTATACAACGTGATCCCTCCAATCCTCGAGCTCCAGCACGCTCTTGAACTTAACCCCTCCGTAGAGGAAGTTATCGTATATCTCGTCTGACACCAGTATCAGGTTATTCCTAACAACTATATCGTATAGCTCCTCGAGCTCACTAGGCCCTATCACCGAGCCCGTGGGATTGCTGGGGTTGATTACGATTATCATCCTAGTCTTATCGCTAACAGCTTTCCTGATAGCCTCCAAGTCGAGCTTGAACCCGTAGCCTGGCTCGAAGACCATTGGGACGTAGACAGGGGTGCCCCCGAAGAGTTTGACGACCTGAGCGTATGCGTAGTAGCTAGGGTCAACCACTATAGCCTCATCCCCAGGCCTTATGTACGATGCTATGGCCACGAATATAGCCGTCTTAGCCCCCGTGGTTACTATAACCTCCTCTGGGTCAACATCAGCACCATACCTGGTTCTAAGATACCAGGCTATAGCCTCCCTTAACTCCGGGATCCCAGCTGTCTCAGTGTAACCTGTGAAACCCTCGTCGAGAGCTCTTTTAGCCTCCTCCCTCACATGGCTTGGTGTTACGTAGTCAGGCTGGCCTATACCAAAACTTATAATCCTCCTACCCTCCCCGCTAAGCCTACGCGCTAGGGCTAGGAATGTGAATGCTGTCTCACCCTTAATCTCCCTAAGCATGGGTTGTAGGTTTAACGTAGGCCCCTCCTTCAAGTTAAAACACCACCTAGCATTACTCAGCGGGAATACTTAAAGAAAACGTTTCCCTAAAAATCCCACCTATGTTAAACGTAAATTAGCCCTACCAGCCCCATAGCTGGGATAGGTGCTAGTAGGGGGATGCCGCAACTCGACATCAAGATTAAAAGGTTCGTCAGGGAGGAGCTAAGGGTATCTGATGCCAGGTTTAAGGTTCTAAAGCTTGTATCAGAGGAGGAGAGGCGTGTCTCCGGTGACCCCCTCGAAGTTACAGCTAGAATCCTAGAGGAGGAGTCTAAAAGCCAGGGTTTAGACTACGTAGTGGTTGAAGTTCAAGGGCAGGGCTTTAAAAGTGTTGTAGGAGAGGGTTCTAGGAGGGGTAGTGGTATAATCTTGTACCCGAAGCCCGCTCAGCTTAAAAGAGTTGGGATTGTGAGGGTTCAAGCACTGAAACCTGCGGGTAGCTCGGGCTACTATAGGTTTAATGAGAGTGATATCGAGTGGTTTAGCGTGGATGATGAAAGGGTATACGTTTACGATGCAGAGGTAGAAGCGCCACAAGACATCGTGTTCTTGGTGGTTGATACAAGCGATGGGAGGAGTATAGCTAGGATACAACGTTCTTCGCTACCCCAGCAATCCTATCAGCCTCAACCTCAACAAGGTCAATCAACTGAGAGTAGTGAGTCCTAGTAAGGTGGAGGAAGTAACCACGTTTAGTGAAAGGCCCCCTACCACATATGGGGCATACGAGAACCCCGTTCCTCTCATCCCTCAACTGCATGCCAACATGGCGGATAGCATCAACAACATGCCTAGCTAGAACCTTGCTATCAAACTCCTCAGGACCCATAATGCCACTAGCAATCCTAGCAACGTAATCGGCGATCTTCCACCTAAAGAGACCTCGGCGGGCCATGCCGCCTACCCAGTTTTATATATTAAACTAGAGGATATAAATACTTATATGAAAACTCTAAGGACGACCCGTCACCCCCGGGGGTGCTAGCGGAGAGCCATCCTAGACTCCCAGCTTCCCCAACTCCCTGTCGATCGCCTCCAACTGGGGTATCTGGGCTATGCTAGGTGCTGTGATACCTACAACTATGGCGTTCTCATCTGGTAGGAAGCTCCACTCGTAAGCTATACTAGCTTTAGGCGAGGGCCTTACACCACGTTCTAGGTAATAGTAGGCCTCCAAGGATACACCTTTAGGACTCCAGGTTAACGTGAACCTATCCACCTTATACCTACAGCCTTCCAATGCGACCATCTCAACCTCCAGTAGGGGTTCCAACGGCTCGAAGTCTATTGATTCAAGCTCGTAGCACCCCACAGCTCCAAGGTAGCCGAGCAGCGGGTTCACTATACTCCTCCAGCTCTCAACACCATAGTATATGAGCTCCTCAAGGGTGCTTACAGCCCTTTTATCACCACTCACAGCTAGTAACTCGCCGAGGCCCACTATATCGTTGGAATAGTCTGCTAGGACGCTGAGAACCTGTAAAACAATGTTTGCAACGTTAGTGTTAAGCTTCTCAGCCAGCTTCCCAACCTTCTCGTAAACCCCGGGGTCAACCTCAAGCCTTAACTCAACAGGACCCCCCTTGGGAGCCTCACTCAACCCCAGACAGCCTCCAGTTAAGCTTGTTAAGACAGCCACCCCTAATATTCGATGCCCCTAATGCCACTCAAAGTGTTTAAAGGAGTTAAAGGAGATTCCAGAGCAGGGGGGACTTTGAGCGTTATAGTTGAGGCTGTTAACCTTGTTAAGAAGTTTGGGAGCATTGTGGCTGTTAAAGGGGTATCGTTTAAGATAGAGAGGGGGTCCGTGTACTCGCTCCTCGGGCCTAACGGGGCTGGTAAGACTACGACTATAAAGATGCTTAGCACACTACTCAAGCCCACTAGTGGTGATGGGTACATAGCAGGATACAGTGTTGTAAGGGAGCCACTTAGGGTTAGAAGGATTATAGGCCTCGTGCCCCAGGATCTTACAGCCGACGATGAGATGACGGGGTGGGATAACGTTATGATCCAGGCTAGGCTGTACGGGTATAAGGGTAGGGAGGCTGAGGAGAGGGTTAAGAGGGCCCTGGATACAGTAGGCTTACTCGACGTCGCACGAAGGAGGGTTTCAACCTATAGTGGTGGGATGAGGAGGAGGCTTGAGATAGCAATGAGCCTAGTACACGACCCCGAGGTCCTATTCCTAGACGAGCCCACCCTAGGTTTAGATGTCCAGACCAGGAGGGTCATATGGGATCTCATAAGGGGGTTTAAGAGGGATGGTAAGACGGTGTTGCTAACAACACATTACATGGAGGAGGCTGAAATTCTCTCCGACAAGGTCGCCATCATAGACATGGGGGAGATTAAGGCTGAGGGGTCGCCTGAAGAGCTTAGGGATAGGGTTAGGGGTGATAGGATCTACATCGAGGTTTACACTGATATCGAGGCCACAGGCCTTGCGGAGGAGCTCTCCCAGCTAGGCTTCAACGTAAACGTTGACTCTAACACCGTAGTGGTAACAGTTGGTAACGCTAGTGAGGTGCTCCCAACCCTCATAAACTCTCTGGCTGGTAGAAGGGTTAAAGCTATCAACATAGTCAGACCCAACCTAGAGGAGGTTTTCCTAGAGATAACCGGGAGAAGGCTTAGGGAGGAGGGCTTCGACGTTTTCAGGCATAGGGTTCTAATGCATAGGATTAGGTGATAGCCTTGATAGACGAGGTTCTAGTACTGTTCACAAGAGAGGTTAGGAAGTGGGTTGGGAGGAGGCCTGTTCTAGTCGTATCACTTATAACACCTCTATTCTGGATACTACTTTTCGGTAAGAGCTTCAACATAACTGCTATAATCGACGTACCAGCCCTAAACCTCCCGGCAGGCATAGCTCAGTCTATCATAGAGGCTCTTAGAGAGAGGGTATACCAGATCTTCGGGACTAGAGATTACTTCACATACGTTGCTTCGGGGATGCTCGTTGTATTCGCTCTATTCCAGGGAACCTTCTCGGGTGTCAGTGTGGTGTTTGATAGGAGACTTGGCTACATGACCAGGCTTATGGCGTCACCTATAAGGAGGGAGAGTATATTCATCGCCAAGGTGCTAGCCACCGTTTTCAGGATAACAGTGCTCTCCTCACTCCTACTCCTTGCAGCCTACATAGCGGGCTTTGAGTTCAAGGAGGGTATAACGGTTCTCGACCTCCTCCTCGCGTGGACTGTATTGATATCCATAGCTGTAGCCTTATCAAGCATCTTCATAACACTAGGCTTTATGACAGATAGCCATGAGCTACTCTTCAGCATAGGTAACCTCGTCAACCTACCCCTAATGTTCACGTCGAGCGCGCTCTTCCCAACAAGCCAGATGCCAGAGTGGCTTAGAGCTATAGCCCACGTGAACCCCCTAACCTACGGTGCAGACCTAGTAAGATTCTTCTTAGTCGGTAAGCCTATGGATAACGCCTTCCTAACCCTCGGGGCCGTGGTAGCCCTATCACTGTTAACCTTCCTGGTGTGCATGGTAATCTCCGTTGGAGCTCTTGAGAGAGGCTAGGGGGGATCGACTACTCGCTTTAAATACTCCTACATAGACCTAGAATGAGGGTGCTGATCTGATGTGTGGTATCATTGGTGTTTGTGCTTTAAACCGTAACGTTACCCCAATCATATCCCTTGGTTTGAGGAGGCTTGAGTATAGAGGCTATGATAGTGCTGGCATAGCCATAGTGTCGGGTGACGGCCTCATCATTAGGAAGGCTAAGGGTGATGTTGATAGCTTTCTCTCGAAGTTTAAGGTTGAGGAGCTCTCAGGGCTAACTGGTCTAGGTCATACTAGGTGGGCTACCCACGGGCCTCCCTCCGATGTTAACGCTCACCCCCACACTGATTGTAGTGGTAGGATAGCTATAGTCCACAATGGCGTTATAAGAAACTATAATACCATAAAGAGGGTTCTCGAACTTAGAGGTCATAGGATTGCTAGTGAGACTGATACCGAGTTGATAGCACACCTTATAGAGGATGAGATGCCCTTCTCATCCAGCTTCTTCGAAGCCTTCGTTAGAGCAATCTCCAGGCTTGAGGGTAGCTACGCTATAGCTGTTATTAACGTTGAAGAGCCCGACAGGATATACTTTGCCCGCATGAAGAGCCCTCTCATCATAGGCCTGGGGGAGGGCTTCAACATTGTCTCGAGCGACATACCAGCTCTACTCGACTACACTAGGAGAGTTATAGTCTTAGAGGATGGAGAGCTAGGGTGGGTTGCGGCTACGGAGGTTAAGCTCTTCAAGCTAACAGAACTCGGCTTGATACGCGTTGAGGGCGATGATTTAAGTACGAGGGTTAGGTTTATAGAGTGGAGTGTCGAGGAGGCCTCTAAACAAGGGTTCCCCCATTTCATGTTGAAAGAGATATTCGAGCAACCCTACTCTATTAAGAGCACCTACGAGGGGAACGTTGAGGACCCCGCCTTGAGGATGGCGGCCTCAATGCTGTGGAGCTCCAGGAACATTATCGTAACCGGAGCTGGTACAAGCTACCACGCCGGCCTCGTATTCTCATACTACCTGTCTAGGATCGCTAGGAGGCTATCATATAACATCATAGCGTCAGAGCATAAGCTTATAGAGGACTCCGTGGGGAAGGGTGACGTGGTCATAGCTATAAGCCAGAGTGGGGAGACATTCGACACCCTAGAAGCTGTAAGGGCCTCCAAGGCAAGAGGGGCTAGGGTTATAGGTGTTACTAACGTGGTGGGGAGTGCTCTATCAAGGGAGTCGGACGTAGTGGTTTACATGAGGGCTGGGCCTGAGATAGGTGTTGCTGCCACGAAAACCTACACATCACAGATAATGTCCCTAAGTCTTCTAACCCTATTTACAGCTCTAGAGGGTGGTGTTCTAGATCGCAGCGAGGTCGAGGATAAGCTGGTAAAGCTATCGAGAGCACACGAGATCACAGCAAAGGCCATAGAGGAGTCGTTGAAACATGTGCCCGAAAACCCCCTCGTGGGCTCCAAGAGCATATACATGTTGGGGAGAGGGCTTGGGTCACTAATAGCTAGGGAGGCTGCACTTAAGGTGAAGGAGATAGCCTACATACACGCTGAATCCTACCCCGCTGGTGAAAGCAAGCACGGGCCGATAGCCTTGGTGGAGAAGGGTTTCCCCGTATACTTCGTAGCTACAAGCGATAGCCCGGAGATAGCGGGGAACGTGATGGAGATGAGGGCTAGAGGAGCCCACGTAACAATAGTCAAGACTAGTAACTGGAGGTTAGACGTAGAACCCGGAGACTCGGTTGAAATAGTGGAAATGCCGTTAAAGGATAGCGAGATACTACTAGAACCCTACCCTCTCATCCCCTACTTCCAGGTACTAGCATATAGGGCATCAGTAGCTAGAGGCTATAACCCTGATAAACCTAGGAACCTAGCTAAAACCGTAACAGTAGAATAGGGGGCCTTAGAGCTTTGGCCCCACATCACCCACTCAGAGCCCCCCGTTTAGGGGGGTGGAGGCTGCATCGGCCCCCGGTTTTCAGGTTACCTTTAGGAGCTTTATTAGCTTCTCCTCCTTCGTGCTAAGCTGTACGCTTATGTAACCTAGGGTCTCTAGGATTAGCAAGATCTTGGATATATCTGCTGGTGAGAGCCTAGTACCATCCTTGGCTAGCTTGCTCATTAACGTTGACTCGTCTATACTCTGGCTTCCGTAGGCTGTCAACTCCTTTATGGCCTTTAAGACCTTGTTGATATCCGTATCATCGCCCCAAACGCTCATCGCACCCCGCTCCCCCCGGGCCCGCTGGCTTGCCTAGAACGTTATTGTTGGTGCTACGACCTCCCTCTTCTCCTCAGCCTTAATCTGCCTAGCTGTTTCAAGCCATTTCATGTAATATTCTATCATGTACCTCGTTATGCTCGGCCTAACCCTCCTTAGAGCCTCCTCTATATGCTTCCACTTAACCACGGGGTTTGATAGGTTCTCTCTTAACGCCATCATCCCCGCTTCCCTTGCTAGAGCTGCTAGATCTGCACCACTATAACCCTCTGTTATCCTAGCTAGCTCCACTAGATCCACATCATCGTCTAAGGGCATCCCCCTCGTGTGTATCCTTAGTATCTCAAGCCTCCCCCTCTCGTCGGGGGGTGGGACGTATATGAGCTTCTCGAACCTACCAGGCCTTAGGAGGGCTGGGTCGAGCATGTCAGGCCTGTTGGTGGCAGCTATCACGACCACCCCTTGTAGCTCCCCTATGCCATCCATCTCTGTTAGAAGCTGGCTTACAATCCTCTCTCCAACCCTACTACTACCTATGTCGGTCCCCCTGACGTAGGCTATAGCGTCTATCTCGTCGAAGAACACCACTGTAGGTGCATACTGTCTAGCTTTCCTGAAAATCTCCCTTATAGCCCTCTCGCTCTCGCCAACCCACTTGCTCAGTATCTCAGGCCCCCTAACAGCTATGAAGTTAGCTCCACCCTCGGTTGCAACAGCCTTAGCCAGCAGGGTCTTACCGGTTCCAGGCGGGCCGAAGAGTAGGACACCCTTGGGAGGCTTTATACCGGCTTTAGCGAAGACCTCAGGGTACTTGAGGGGCCACTCTACTATCTCTCTGAGCTCCTGCTTAACCTCATCAAGTCCACCAATGTCACTCCACCTAACCTCCGGTATCTCGATATGTATCTCCCTAAGCCCGCTGGGTGTTATCTCTCTAAACGCTGCTAGGAAGTCCTCCATCTTGACGACCATCTTCTCTAGAACCTCAGCTGGTATCTTCTCCTGCTCAATGTCGATCTCCGGCAGGTACCTCCTGAGAGCGTGCATTGCAGCCTCCCTAGCTAGAGCTGCTAGATCCGCCCCCGTGTAGCCTTTTGTCATCTCAGCTAGCTTAGCTAAATCAACGTCATCAGCGAGGGGCATGTGCCTCGTGTGTATCTGTAGTATCTCAAGCCTCCCCTGCTTATCAGGTAGCGGGACCTCTATCTCTCTATCGAACCTACCAGGCCTCCTAAGAGCTGGGTCTATAGCGTTAATCCTATTGGTAGCCGCTATTACGATGACCTGCCCTCTACTCTCAAGCCCGTCCATCAGCGCTAGTAGCTGTGCTACAACCCTCCTCTCAACCTCACCTACAACCTCATCCCTCTTAGGCGCTATCGCGTCGATCTCGTCAATGAATATTATTGCTGGAGCGTTCTTCTTAGCCTCCTCGAATATCTCCCTAAGCCTCTGCTCACTCTCACCATAGAACTTGCTCATGATCTCGGGGCCGTTTATAGCTATGAAGTATGCATCACTCTCGTTAGCAACAGCCTTAGCTAGTAGAGTTTTACCAGTACCAGGTGGGCCGTAGAGTAGTATCCCCTTGGGAGGCTCTATACCGAGCCTCTTGAAAAGCTCCGGGTGCCTGAGCGGGAGCTCCACGAGCTCCCTAATCTTGGCTATAACGTGGCTTAACCCACCTATATCCTCGTAGGTAACCTTGGGGACCGCGACCTGTGATACAGGCCTATCCAGCACGTCGACAAGAGTGTTCTCACCTATAATGACTGCCCCACGAGGCTTAGTATCCACGACCTGTAGCTGAACACCCTGACCTATTACCTGAACTACAACAATATCACCCTCCATAACAGGCATTCCAACAAGCCTCTTCTTAACATACTTCTTGAAACCCTCATCAACACTCATGTAGACTAGGGGTGCTAGTTTAACTTTAATAGCAGGCCTCACAACAGCCTTCCTAATTATAACCCTATCACCGATGTTAACCCCAGCATTCTTCCTCAAATGACCATCCATCCTGATAACATCTAAACCAGCATCCTCGGGGAGAGCGGGCCAAACCATGGCAACAGTCTTCCTCTTACCCTCAATCTCAACAACATCACCAGCCTCTAAGCCAAGCTGCTTCATAACCTCAACATCAACTCTAACCCTCTTCCTCCCAGAATCCTTAGGCTTAGCTTCAGCAACCCTAAGAGAAACCTCCTTAACTCTGCTCTCCTCCTCACTCAAACTTCAAACAACCCCAATTAACACTATAAGCATAGCTCCAAACTTAAAAACCTAAACTCAATACACCAGCTTCCCTAGCATACAAGAGCTGGGGTTCGGGCTTCATGAGGGCTTATATTATTTAACAATGCACCCCCCATGAAAGCCCTTAGCTTCAAGTGAGGCTTACCACCACACCATATCCTAGGCCTCAGCTCGTTTAGAGTAACCCAGGCCCGCAACTCCACCCGATGCATCACACCGAGTTCCTTATTGCAGGAGGAAACCCCCACATCTTGGCTCTAGGATATGACCCCCTCCCCGCCTTTAAAAAGACGAGGTTTCCCCGCATCCCCAGAGGCCTAACCTTGTGCTAGGCCTCCCCGAGCGGTTTGTCGGATCCCCGCTCGGAAGCGCACACCTCATCCCTCCCACCGGATTCCCCATCCTAGGGGCAACAACCCCCTAGGCACTGAGCATCTGTATCTTAACCCGAGCCTACATACTTTCATTCTATGTAAAACTTGAAACAGCAGGTAAGGGCTATTCATAGCTATTAGCGATAGCGCATCCGAATATTTTACATAACGATTTTAGCATCAGGTATAACATTTACTACCGACCTCTGTTTCTTTGTGAAAGATATCTCAGTTATCTTACGAGTATTTATGTGTACTTATAGGATTCCGCTTTAAGAATCGCATTGGAGTGAGGTGAGCTGGTTGCTTAAATCCACACCTTGGGCTGTGGTATTAGGCCTCCTACTCCTCATACTGGTCGTTGGAGTCGGTGTTTACCACTTCTACAGTAGACCTGCTGTTGAGAAGCTTGTTATTGTTGTAAACCCCATGCCTAGGGATAGGGTTCAGGTTGAGGCTGTTGAGTTAGAGCGTTTTCTAGAGGAGAAGCTTGGGGTTGA
>Ga0080008_177260_pt1 | contig 16767 bp, 20 predicted proteins | sample ConCONMetagenome_FD_69211 | JGI IMG/M metagenome (GOLD analysis project Ga0080008, IMG submission 69211) | Hot spring microbial streamer communities from Conch Spring, Yellowstone National Park, USA - CON_C (SPADES assembly) (version 2) | ecosystem: Environmental > Aquatic > Thermal springs > Hot...
AAGGAGTGCAATTATTCGCACACCTACTACTTACACCAAAGAGGATCGTGAACTCCTCCTCACACGTTTAGGATCTGAGCACTCAAATTAGCGTCCTAACTGCGATCTGCACCGTCAGAAGACCCTCTTGATTCCTGCAGCACCGTCAAAGTCGCTGTCGTTCGAGATTATCGTGTCAATGCCCAGCTCCAGCATAGTTGCTACGTGTATACGATCCTCGAAATCTCTAGGTTTTCTCAGCTTCTCGGCCATGCTCAGGATGCTCGCTGTAAGCGGCACTAGCTCGACACCCACCTCGTCCAGGATTGATGCCACTTCCTCGAGCTTCGTCAGCACGTAGAGGATCCAAGCGCTAAGCGATGATGTTACAAGGCTACCGCTCCAGCTGGCAACGTGATTCCTCGCCTGCTCGCCGAACTGGGGGTGTGCTGTCAGGTAGTAATACAGAACATTGACATCAATGTAAATCTTTTCTGAGGAGCTTCTCCGTCTCAAGCGTGGCTGCATCGTCGATCTCCTCGGGGCTCGTAAACTTAGCGGGTGCAGCAATGCCGTAGTACTTATCCACAGCTGGTCTCACTGGGATTAAGACTAGCCGATCCCCCTCCACCTCGATCCTGAAGCGTCTCCACGGTATTCTGCGCCTGACACTAGCTGGGATGTAGAGGCGCCCGGAGCCATCGATCTCCACTACTTCCATATCACCCTCTTGTGGAAAAGAGAAATATGCATTTTAAAAGCTTTTTGCCCTAAAAAGACCCTCTGGAACATTACACTGCCTGGAGGACGGCTTCAGCGCGCTCCAGGGCTCTGGTGGCTTCCGCGCCCAGCTTCACGTCGCTGCGCAGCCGGTGCAGCTCGGGAATGAAGGCGGCCACCTCCTCCCTCAGCCTGGCCAGGTGCCTCAGCCTGGCTTCTTCGCTCGCAGGCTTCTCGCACTGGAGCTTTGGGCCCCCCTCCATGAAGCCCTCTGGGAAGTACCAGTCCTTGAACCACGTGAAGCCGAGCTGGAAGAGGAGGAAGCCCAGCCTGGTGACGGCCGGCGGGATGCCGAGCCTCAAGAGCTTCGAGGTTTCCGCGTCGTAGGTGTACTCGATGAAAAGTTGCTCTCCGCCTCCAAGCTCCCTGGCCAGCAGGTCGAGCAGGAGAGCTTCGAGCTCTGAGCCGGCGAAGGAGACCCTGCGCCCCTCCACCTCGACCTCCGGTAGGACTGCGAACACCTCAACCCACCTGGCGTAGTAGGGCTGCCGCCCCGCGAAGCATTTCACAACGAGTAGCCTAGCGCCAGCCTCCGAGCCCAGGTAGAGCTCGTAGTTCGCCTCCTCGCGGAAGCGCCCCCTCTTCTTAACGACTCTCAGCTGGGGCTGCAGCCTCTCGAGGGAGGTCAGCGCCCCCTCGCAAAACTCGAGGGAGTGCCCGCCTTGGGGCACGGGTGCGCACACGAGAACCCTCCCCGCCCCCGCTATAATACTGTTGCGCCGCGGGGCGCGCTTTAAGGGGTAAAGCTTTATACTCTGGAGTATTATACTTTGGAGTATGCTCTTTGTCGACAGGGAGGAGGAGCTCAGGGTCCTCGAGGAGGCTTACAGCAGCGGGACGTCCCAGATGGTTCTGATCTACGGGAGGAGGCGTATAGGGAAGACCTACCTCATCGCGCGCTTCCTCAGGGAGAGGGGAGGGGTTTACCTCTGCGTCAACCACGAGGAGCGGGAGCTCGCCCTGAGGGATTTGGTGGAGCAGCTGCTGGCGCAGCTGAGACTGCCCTACGCGCCGCGCGTGAGCAGCTTCAGGGACCTCTTCGAGCTCCTCGCGGCTATTGGAGCGCGCGTTATCGTCATAGACGAGTTCCAGCGCCTGCTGAAGGCAGGGGGTTTGACGGAGCTCCAGCACGCGTGGGATCAGAGGTTGTCGAGGAGCGGGACCATGCTCGTGCTATCGGGCTCCGCGGTCGGCGTGGCGGAGAGGGTGGGCCTCTCCCACGCCTCCCCCCTCTTCGGGAGGGTCACGAGGGTGCTGAGGGTCGGCGAGCTCGGCTACAGGGCTGTCCGGGCCTTCCTGCCCGGCTACCCGGAGGAGGACAGGGTGAGGGCGTACGGGGTCTTCGGCGGGGTTCCCGGCTACCTGGCCCTCCTCAACCCGCGGCTGCCGCTGGAGGAGAACGTGGCGAAGCTCGCTCTGGAGCCGGGGGCGCCGCTGCGCGAGGAGCCCGTGATCCTGCTCAAGCTCGAGCTCAGGAACCCTTCGAGGTACGCCGAGATCCTGCGCGCGATAGCGGGCGGTGCCACTCAGCTTGGCGAGATCGCCGACAAGTCCGGTGTGAAGGTGACAGAGCTGCCCAAGTACCTGAGGGTGCTGGAGGAGGACTTGGAGCTCGTGGAGCGCAGGTACCCCCTGCTGAGCGAGGGCTCGAGGGGGAGGGCCAGGTACCACGTGAGGGACCGCTTCACCAGCTTCTGGTTCAGGTTCGTCTACCCGAACAGGGTCCTCCTCGAGCTGGGCCTCCACCGGGAGGTCACCTCGCGGCTCCCGGAGGCCCTGGACCGGCAGGCCTCGGAGGCGTTCGAGGAGGTGGCGCGCCAGCACTTCGCGCTACTGGCGAGGAGCGGGCGCGTGAGCTTCACGAGGATAGGCCGCTGGTGGTCTGGCGACCTCGAGATCGACCTGGTCGCGATCGACGAGCGGCTGGGCGCCGCGCACTTCATCGAGGTGAAGTGGACCAGGCAGCCGGTCGGGAAGGAGGTGCTCCGGAAGCTGGAGAGGAAGGCGGAGGAGTTCCCGTGGAGGAGGGGGGAGAGAAGGGAGGTGCACGTGCTCTACAGCAGGTCCGGCTTCGCGTTCGAACCGGAGGAGGGCGTCCTGCTCTTCTCCCTCCCCGACGTTCAGCGCGACTTCGAGCAGGAAAGGCCGCTGGTGGCAGAGCTGTGAGCTCTCTAGCCCAGCTTGAGGCTCAAGCTCCGCCCTCGAACCGGCGGCATCTCCCCCCTCTTAATCCTCTCGATGAGATCGGTGACCCTCCGCTTTATCTCGTCTCTAACCTTCGAGCTTCCTCGAGGCTCATGCGGGCAGGGTCGGGGATCTCCCAGTGCTCCACGCACCTCGTGTACACCGTGGGGCACGTGCCCGACTCCGACTCCCCGCACACGACTACGCCGATCTCGGCGATCCTATGCAACTCCGGGGTGAGCGGCTTCGGCTTCTTCCCCGAGATGTCGATACCCTCCTCCAGCATCAGCTTGACCGCGTTGGGGTGCACCTCCTCCGCGCCCAAGGAAGATTGGTACCGCCGAGCTGGCCGCCGCGAGCGCAGTAAGCGTGTGAGGGACTCGCTCGCCTAGCGTGTTTACGATGAGCGAGAGGACGCCCACCTCCGCGACTAGCTCGGCGAGCGCGACAACCCTTACCAAGCCCTCTCCCCTCCGCGCTAGAACGGCGACGAGGTCGGCTAGGTCCTCGAGGAAGGCTACTGCGTAAAGAAGCGCGAAAGCGAGGATCGGTTGCGGGGGCGGGGCGGCGGACAGCGTTAGTGCTCCTAACGCGAGAAGGAGTGACGCCGCTAGGAGCGCCGCTCTAGCCCGCGCGCTGGGGGGTTCGAGAGCGGCGAGCCTCAGCGTCGCGGGCCGGATGAGCGCTAGCGTTAGCGGTCCTGAGCACCTCTTCCCGTAATCCCTGATGAGGATCCTCTTGGAAAGCGCCCTAGCTTTCGCTAGATCTTCAGCCGTGTCCACGTCCTTCCACAGGAGACCTGTAACGTCTACGTAGTCCACTTCGCCCTCCCTAGCCGCTAGGTCGAGCGCATCGCCGATCGACGCGGTGGGCCCCTTCTCCGAAATCACCCTTTCAACGTAAGCGTAAGCCTTCTCCCTAACGAGAATCAAGCCCGTGTCGATACCGTACCTCGATTCCAAGCTCTTCCCGACCGCGACCACAACCCCCCTAACGAGCTTCACCTTCAAGCCCTCTTGGGCCTCCGCGCGGGAGGGTTCCCTGTCGAGGTATATGGTGAAAGCCCTACTCGAGCGGTGGGAGAGGATGCGCCTTAGTACCTCGTACTCGAAAACGTGGTCGGACATCGCGACGAGGAACGGGGGTTTCACGTGCTTGAGGGCTGTGTACACGCTGTACAGGTTGCTAAACTCTTCCAGATCCACAGTTAAGACCACTACCGAGGGGCCGAGCTTGGAGCGGAACGCCTCGACGAACTCCTTCCTCGTAACTAGTAGACCGGCGAGAGCCCGGCCCTCCTGAACCTCTCTAGTATGAACTCGGCAATCGCGAGCCCGGGCTCCAGCTCCATGAGACTTTTCGGTCGCTCTTCCGAGTAGGGTCTCAGCCTGCTCGCAACACCGCCCGCGACAATGACAACGGGAAGCATCCGGGCAGCACAGAAAGCCCGCACTGCTCACTAAAAATTTTCACGCCGCCGGCGTGCGGCAGCCCCTTTTACCCCGGCGCCGACTCGGAGAGCCTTTTGGCGACCACGAGCCCGCCCTCCAGCCTGAGGTTGGGCGTCAACCGCTCGAGCAGGCGAGCGTCGCCGAGAGCCCTCCACAGCTTCCTCTCGTGGTACCTCAGGGGCTTGGAGATGAGCCTCGGGTACTCCAGCAACTCGCTCCCGCAAACCCTGCCCCAGCTCGTGCACGCGGCCGCTACCTCGGCCGGGCTCGCTGGTCCTTTCGAGGCGACGTGGCGGTAGACGTCGCCCAGCGTGGGGCGCAACGCTGCGTCCTCCAGGAGGTAGACCCCGCAGCAGTCGGGCGCCGTGTGCAGCTCGAAGAGCCCCTCCATGCACGTCGCGAAGGTGAGCCCGGCCTTTTTGGCCGCCTCGGCGTAGGCGAGCGCCACGCTCACCCTCAATGGCAGCCGCACCCTGACGATGGGAGGCGCGCCGCCGGCTTCCCTCAAGCTGTACGGCTCAACCTCGCGCAGCTCTGCGGCTCTGAGCCTCTCGGCTAGAGATTCGAAGAGCCGCGGCTCGCCCCTCAGGAACTCCAGAATCAAGTGCCTGAAGCCCACCTCCCTCAGCTTGGATACGAACTCTTCGACCTCATCGCGCTGCGTGGGCGAGAGGCGGGGGATGTGGGGCGAAACGCGCACCGCTACAGGAGCTCCCTCCTCGGCCAGCTGAGCCGCGCTGCCCAGCCTCTTGGCCGGCGGCGGAGCCCGGGGCTCCAGCTGCACCGCTCCGCTAGTGGTTGAGAGTGATACCTGAAGCAGTACGAGTCCTCTTTCGGCGAGCTTGCGCAGCGCGCCCCTCCAGGGTTCCCTCGCGTAAAGAACACCCTTCGTGTTGACAACGATGGGGTACTCGTGCTCGAGCGCGACTGCGAGCGCGCGCAGCGTCAGCTTCGCCTCAGCCTCCTGGGGCGGGAAGGGATCCACGAGCGTCGCTAGCCTGAAAGGGATCGGCTGCAGCCCCCTCCTTCTAACGAGCCGCGCGACCCTCTCGAAAGCCGCGATGATCCCTGCTGCGCCCCCCGCGGTGCCGCTGGGGCCCCAGCCGTACCACCTAGCGTAGCAGTACGAGCAGGCGAAGGGGCACGACGAGTACGGCTCGACCCTGAGCAGCGAGTGGCAGAGCGTAGAGGTAACCCACGTGGAGCCCACGACCAAGCCGGGCTTCCGACCCACCATGCCCACTTTCAAGCTAAGCAGGCGCAGCAGGCGTGCTCTAAACTTAAGCTTCACCTCTCGCGGCAGCGTTTCCAAGGCGACTGGGGACCAGGGCTTGCTCCAGAGTGGGAATATCAGAGAAGTGCTTATATAGGTGGGATTAAAGTTTCCTGCTGTGGCTGTGGTTAAAGTGGATTCGAAGGGTAGGGTTGTCATACCCAAGCGCCTGAGGGAGAAGGTGGGCCTGAAGGAGGGGGGCTTCGCGAAGGTTGAAGCGCGGGACGGGGTCGTGGTGATCGAGCCGCTGGAGTCTGTGGGCGAAGCGTACTTCGGCGTCTTCAAGGTCGAGCCGTGGCCCGAGGACCTCGACTCCTTCCTCGTCGAGGCGGTGAGGGAGCTTTGGCTGAGAAAAGCTACGTCGACGTGAACGTCTTCGTGTACTGGCTTGGCGGGCACCCCGTCCACGGCCTCAGGGCCAGGGATTGGGCCGACGCCATGGCGGCCTCGCCCAGGGGCACCTTCCTCACAAGCTCCCTAACCCTCTACGAGACCGCCGTGATACTAGCAGGCCTGACGGGTAGGAGTCTCAAGGATGCGGAGTTCGCCAGGAGGCTTGCCTCAGCCTTCAGGGAGCTGAGGGGCCTCGAGGTAGTTCAGCTGGAAGTGCGCGACTACACGGACGCTATCGTGCTGATGGAGAGGTACAGGCTGGACCTCGAGGACGCGCTACACCTGGCAACAGCCCTGCGCCTGGGCGCCCGCAGGATCGTGTCGAACGACACCGACTTTGACGAGACACCGCTGGCCAGGGTGTTCTAGGGGGACGACGGGTTCGCGCGTAATGCCGCGCAGAGCCCGAAGAGAGGATCAGCAGACCACTGGGGCTCGACGCGCTACCAGCCGCAAGGCAGCGCAGAAGCCCTAACCCCCTCACCTCGACTTTATGACGTAAAGGAGCAGGGCTAGGCAGGCCGCTTGGGTGGCGGCGACGTAGGCGGCTCCCAGCCACAGCGGGGCGTTAAGGTCGATCATCAGCCCGTAGATCGCGCCGGCTGCCAGGGAGCCCAGCCCCAGGGCCGCGCTGAAGACCCCGTAGGCTGTCGCCCTAACGCTCGGGTCCGTGAGGTCTCCAACGGCTGCGCGGTAGACAGACTCCTGGGAGCCCAGCACCAGGCCAAAGACCAGCGCGGCTGCCACGACCGCCGCGAAGCTCCTCTGCAGCGCGAGGATCGGGATCAGCGTGGAGAGCGCAAAGGGGAAGACTAGCACCCACAGCTTGTACCTGTCGTAGAGAAAGCCGAACGCGAGCGCGAACACCGCGTCGACGAGCTGTATTGCAGCGTAGAGCGCTGGCGGGAGCCAGGCGCCCATGGCCTTAGCCTCCGGTGTCTCGCCGGCGAGGTACAGGATCAGCGACGCCGGGAAGAGGCCCAGGGCGTTGATGCCGACAGCGGTCGGGTACGCGGCGGCACGCTTGCTCAGCACCCCTGAGGAACCCCTCTCCCTTGAGCCCGGGCTGGCAACCTCCACTGGAAGAGCGACGCTCGCCCTCACGTAGAGCAGCGTGGCCATGAGCAGGGCGTAGGGGATCAGGGACAGGAGGAAGGCGCTGCGGAAGCCCCCTAGGAGCGCGATAGCTGCCGCGAAGAACAAGGGGCCCAGCGTCGCGCCCACCTGGTCCATCAGCTCGTGGATGCCGAAGGCCTTACCCCCGCCGATGCTCCTCGAGGCGAAGGAGATCACCGTGTCCCGGGAGGGCGTCCTGATGCCCTTGCCGAACCTCTCGAGGATTATCAGGGCCGCGGCGAGGGCCCACCCGAGGCCAAGGATCTCGCTGAGCGGGATCAGTGGTATTGCCGCGATGAGCCCGTAGCCCAGGAATATCAGGAGCCAGTAGCTCCTGGTCCTATCGGCGAGGAAGCCCCCCAGAAGCCTCGAGAAGTAAGACATCAGCTCACCAAGCCCCATCACGACTCCAACCACGGTGGCAGAGGCCCCGAGGAGCTTCAGGTACTCGGGCACCGCGCCCCGCGAGCCCTCGTAAACAATATCTCCGAGGAGGCTCACCAAGCCGAACGAGAGAATCAGCCTGTACGCCCTCCTCCTCTCCTCGTCCACCCTGACCACCTCCCGCCCCAACCGGGGTGAGGCGTAAGTACCTGTCGCAGCTCCCCTGCGGAACCCTTATACGGGGCTGCCGCTGAGGGGGCTCGCGGGAGGATGCCTGGGAAGAGGAGGCTCTCGGTAGACCTGCCCGAGGACGTGTACGAGCTTGTCGCAGGTTACGCTGCGAGCAATGGGGTGGGCCTGGGGAAGGCTGTCGCTGACCTCTTGAGGAAGGGCTACGAGTACGCGGACCTCGAGAAGAGGTACGGCAAGAGCGTGCACGACAGGGAGGTCTGGGACAGGAGGTACTACTTCCTCAAGGTGGAGTCCGCCTACCTCTACTACAGGCTCAGGCTGAGGGACCTCTACGAGGAGGTGAGAACGCTCGCGATGAACATGTCCAGCCTGGTGAGCGCGCTGGAGCACGTGGTGCGGAGGTGCGGGCTTGAGGACAGGAACATGGATGAGTACCTGAGCAGGATGCGCTCCGTGGCAAGGCACTACATAGACAGCTACGTGCTGTGCGCGCGCAGTAGGCTCGGGGTGGTCGTCTCACCGCCGGCACAGGGAAAGGCAGGGCAGAGCACCCCCCAGACTCCTCAGGCCGCTCAGAGCTCACAGGCACCCCACCCACCCGCACAGGTGACACCGCCTGCCTCAGGTGGAGTTTGGACCCGCGCTTGCCGAGTTTTCGCTTAGGAGGCAATTGCCTGAAGCAAAGAAGGCGGGTGCGAGACGGGTTGGAGAGGGCAGTGACCGGCTCAAGCAGGTTGCAGCGTGCCTCCGCCCAAGAACTTCCTCACCCAGCTCTCCGCCTGGAGGTACGCTATGGCCAGAACCGGCTGAATCATCGGTATGAGTGCTGGGGCTAACGCGGACCGCGGGCCGTGACGGCCATCGCGGCTGCGACGCTCCGGTTCTTTGTTATCGATATCAATGCTAGAGCTTGGTGATCCTCGTGAGATACTTTGAGGAGCCTGCTCACTCCAAGAGACCCGATAGCCCGATCGGCACGCAGGTGCTACGTCTCAGGAAGAGGCTTAAGCGCGCACCTTACGATCGGCTCCGTGCCCTATATCGTTTCAGGTACTGCTCGGATACCTAACCTTTCGGCTTGGCTTCTGAGCTTTGCGTCGAATGTGGCCAGAGGAGCGTTTCTGCGAATCGCTATCGATAGCACTACTTTATCGTTGAAGCGGGCAACGGATAGCCCCTCCTCGACCACTGTGGAGATCGCCCAGCGGACCTCGTCGGCACCCTCCCTCACAAGCGAGCACTTCTCCTCTGTTAGATACTCGAGCAGCTTCTCCCTTACGTGGGCAGGTTCCACGTTTAGCCCCTTGAGGACCCACACGTACTCATAAATTACGATGAGCGGTATGAGCCAGCGGTCGAGGCTGTCGAGTAGTCGCGCCGCGGCTTCGTGGTAGAGGGAGTCCTCGAACGTATCGTAGACGAGCACGTTGGTGTCAACCACCGCCTCCCGCAACGCTCTCACCCAGCCCCTTCGCCATCAGCTCGTCGATCTCCTCCGGCGTCAGCGGTCTGCCCGATCTGAGAGTCCTCCTAACAGTCCTAACCTTCTCCATGACTATCCTGCCCCTTTCATCAACGTACACGTTCAGGTAGTCGCCTACGCGTATCCCCAGCACCTCGCGAACCTCCCTAGGTATCGTCACCTGAAAGCTCCTAGTCACCTTCACCCTGTTCACAGTAGCGAATCACTCCTACTTTTATATAAACATTTCTACTTTGCCCCCAACAGGAGCCTATCGCCGCTTTACCGGGTGCGCAGTGCCCTCCCAAAGCACGCGGCAGCGCCACCTACTTGGAAAGGGAGGTGAGGAGGGACTCACGCTCACGTATCCGCCGCTAGCGCGCAGAGCTGTGCGCTCCAGCGCGTTACGGAGCCGTGGCGGGCAGCCCCCTCCGCACCCTTAGGTAGAGGTTGGCGAGCGCCGCTCTTCTCTCCCTAACCCAGGGCCACGCAACCTCCACATAGGGCACTCTCCTCCACTTCAGGAGCGCTCTCACATCTCTGACATGTGACTGCACAGCCGAGTACAAGTCCTCCAGCCTACCCCCGACGCCTGCTCCAGTCTCGGGGTCCTTCAGGGTAGCGAGGCAGCTGGTTGGCGGCTTGAGCTCCGCTGGCTCGTAGATAAGCACGATCCCCAGCCCCCTCCCCCTCAGCGCAGCGATTGCAGCGTTAAGCTCCTCGAGCTTATTCGCGTAGTCGGTGAGCAGGATGTAGGGACTTGCTAGCCTTGAGGCGGCGCGCGCCAGCTCCGGCAGGCTGAGCGCACCCTTGGCCTGCTGCCCGCAGGCAGCCTTGGACACGAGGTGCGGTACCCTGTCCGGCCTGGCCCAGGGGTAGGCGAGGACACGGCCACCAGCCCCCAGGACCAGTGCCAGCTCGTCCTCCAGCTCGTATGCTGCCGCGGAGATCACTGAGGCGGAGTAGGCGAGCGTTCTCGCCTTCCTGCCGAAGAGCATAGATGTGGAGAGGTCTGCTACAAGCACTGCTCGGACTCTCCTCTCGGCCCTGAAAACTTTGACGACCAGCCTGTACGACCCGCTGGCGTCGAGACTCCTCGCCGAGAGCCTCCAATCGATGAATCGTGCATCATCGCCCTCCTCGAAGTCCCGGAAGTCCACGTACTCGAGCCCCACCCCCCTTGCGGAGACGGGGGACACGCCCGTGAGGAACGTCGCTGCGTCGGCTCTGGCGGCTCTCACGCCGAGCTTAGCCTCGAGGCACTCCCTCTCCAAGAGCGCTCCCGGCGAGCAGCCCCGGACACGCTTATATTTTAGCTCGGGGTGATGCGCCGGGAGCATGGCGAAGTTCTACGACCCGCAGGAGCTCCTCGAAGCACTGGTTGTGGACTCAGAGGGGCTGGTCTACGGCAGGGTCGGTGGCTTCCGCTTCTCGCAAGACGGGGTCTTCGTCCAAGTGTACACTGTGGTAAGGGTCGGCGAGAAGGTCGCAGACGCAGGGAGGCTGGCGGAGGAGCTGAGGAGAAGGGGCGTGCAGGTGGGCGAGGGCTGGCCGCTAGACCTCCTTGTTAGGAGGGCTAGAGAGGAGGGCTTGAGGGAGGTTTTCAGAGAGGCCGAACGGGAGTACAAGCTGCTGAAGGGGGAGGTGAGGCTCGAGGAGGTGGTACTCATCGACGAGCAGGAGGTTGATAACCCCGCCACGGGCTCCAGGGAGAAGGTGAAGGTGCTCGTGCTCTCAACTCCCCGCGAGGCCGAGTTCAGGGGGTTGAAGCAGCTGCGCCAGTCGGTGCCACCGCTCGAGGAGCTGCTGCGCGGCAAGCTCTGCATCAGCCTCTCCTCGGGGGTTCTCGGGTACGTGGACAGGGTGGTCGTGGGGCCAGGGCTCCTAGGCCTGAGGGTCTGCAGGAGGAGGGGGGAGAGGGTGGCGAGGTGGGCTGCCTTCATGTCGCAGCTGAGGTTCATGGGCGAGGAGGAGCTCTACCGGAGGCTTTCCGAGTTCAGGCACCCCTTGAAGCACAGCATCCTTAGGGGGAGCGAGGTGGAGGAAGCTAGGTCGCTGCTTGAGTCCGCGGGAGCCTCCGAGAGGGTTCTGCGAGCCTTTGAAGAGCACATTCAGGTTGGCGACGCGCTCTGCGTTGACATCCCATGGGGGAAGATAAGGGTGGCCAGGGACGTGGTGATCGTGGAGTGAGGAAGGCTGAACTTGACAGCGTGAGGGAGGTTGGGGCGGCGCTGGAAAAAGAGCTCTCGAGGGCTGTAGTCGGGTACGCTGAGGCCAAGAGGATGCTCCTAGTGTCCCTGCTGGCTGGGGGGCACGTGCTGCTCGAAGGAGTGCCTGGGGTTGCGAAGACCACCTCAGTCAAAGCGCTGGCCCGCCTGCTAGGCCTCACAGAAGCCTTTTCTGCGAGCCTCAACGGCGTGCCGCACAGGGGCTTCTCCAGGGTGCAGTTCACACCCGACCTCATGCCCTCCGACGTCCTGGGGAGCCTGGTGTTCAACCCGGCGACGAGGGACTTCGAGGTGCGCTTCGGCCCCGTCTTCACATACTTCCTGCTAGCTGACGAGATCAACAGGGCGGTCCCGAGGACGCAGAGCGCGCTACTCGAGGCGATGCAGGAGCGCCAGGTGACTATAGGCGGTAGGACCTACCCGCTGGAGATCAGGAGCGCTGGGAAGTTCTTCTTCGTAGCAGCCACCCAGAACCCCGTCGAGCAGGAGGGCACTTACCCACTGCCCGAGGCCCAGCTCGACCGCTTCCTGTCGAGGATCATTGTGGAGTACCCGGCATCCATCGAGGAGGAGAAGAGCATATACGAGCTGCACATGGGCAGGCTGTCGGAGCCCCTTGAGGATCTTGAGAAGGTTGCTGAGCCCAGCTGGGTGGTCTCAGCGCAAGAGGCTGTGGCCACGGGCGTCGAAGTACCGGACGAGGTGCTGGCGTACGTGGCTAAGCTCGTGAGGGCGACGCGACCATCCGTCTTCCCGCCCATCGCCGAGTACTTCGAGCTCGGCGCGAGCCCGAGAGCGGGGATAGCCCTCGTCAGGGCCGCTAAGGCCCACGCCGCCCTCCGGGGCTCCGCGGTCGTCGAGGAGATCGACGTGAGGCCCGTCCTCTTCCCGGTCCTCAACCACCGCGTAATACCTAGCCTGGAAAGGGTCGTGGAGGTGGAGTCCGCCCAGGGGAGGTTCGCGGCCAGGTACAAGGTTATAAGGGAGGGGCTCTCCCTAGCCGAGAGGGTGGCCTCCCAGTGATAGTCTTCGAGGGCGTCGTGAAGAGGTACGGGGCCACCGAGGCCCTGAAGGGGGCAACGTTCACAGTGCCCAAGGGGGTCGTGGCTGGGCTCCTGGGGCCCAACGGCGCGGGCAAGACAACGACGATCAAGATCGCCGCCGGGCTGCTGAGGAGAGATGGCGGCAGGGTGAGCGTCCTCGGCCTCGACCCGTGGGAGCAGGGGGAAGAGCTGCGGGAGAGGGTGGGGGTTCTGCACGAGAGGCCTGCCTACCCCCCAGACGTGCCGGTGAAGGTGCTCCTGCGGCACCTCGCCAGGATCCGCGGGCTGGGCTGGGAGGACGCGCTACGGGCTGCGAGGCTTGCCGGCGTGGAGCGCTACCTTGACCACACCACGTCCTCCCTCTCGCGCGGCTACCTCCAGAGGCTTGGCCTTGCCATAGCCCTGCTCGGCGAGCCCGAGCTGCTCCTGCTGGACGAGCCCACCGCGAACCTCGACCCCAGCGCCAGGCAGGAGGTGCTCACCGCCATAAAGACCCTTGGTGAGGAGATGGGGGCGACGGTTGTGATCTCGTCCCACATCATACCCGAGATGGAGCAGGTGTGCAGCTACGCGGTCATCATCAGCAAGGGCGTCACTGCGGTTCAGGGTAGCCTCACGGATCTCGCCACAGCGCTCGGCGCGGAGGTTGAGTTCGTGGTGCAAGCACGCAACCCGAGGCTTCTGGCCTCGCTGCTCATATCAGACGACGGTGTGAGGAGCGTCGAGGTGGATGGGAACCGGGTTGTGGCGAGGGCTGGCAGCAGGGTGCGCCAGCGGGTCGAGGCCTTGCTCGAGGAGGCTAGAGCGAGGGGCCTTGCGGCCAGCTGGGACGTCCGCTCTAGGAGCTTGGGTGAGGTGTATGAGAAGGCGGTTCAGGCTTCGCGTTAGGGCTTCGAGGCTCGCCACGTACAGCTCCTTCGTGGCTGAGACCCTGGGGGGCAGCCTGACTGTCGCAGCGGCGGTGCTCAGCGCTCTTGCATTCCTCTTCGTGCTTTTCCTCGCACCAGTTGGTGCGCCATCCTCAGGTCTGTTCGCGGTGCTGTTCTTCACCAACGTAGGCTACTCAGTTATCGCCCTGTCGGGCGCCTCCGCAATGGTTAGTGACCTGAGGGGGAGCGCCCAGGTCTTCCTCTCCCAGCCGCTGTCCAGGACCATCTACGCGCTGGCCTGGCTGGTAGCCCTCCTAGCGTCGATGATCGCGGTCTTCTCGGCGCTCCTCCTCAGCCTCGCGGTGATCGACCCCGGCCTTCTGGGCACGCTCAGCCTCAGCATAGCCCTGGCCTGGCTGCTCGACAGCGCCCTGCTATCGCTGCTACTCCTTGCCGCCGCGCTTCTGCTCAGGAGGACCTCAGTGCTCGTGATCACCTGGGCCGCTGTGGAGTTCGGGGTTTTTCTCCTCTTCTTCAGCGAGCAACTAGCTCAGGCAGTAGTGGTCCTACGCCCGCTGTACGGCGTACTCTCGCACGGCGGGGCTGTGGATACCCCGGTGCTCGCTGGGTCAGTGCTCCTAGCCGCTGCGCTTCTGGCGCTGCTCTACTGGCTGGCTAGAGCTCGCCTGGAGGTGTGAAGTTGTGCTGCGCCTCCTGGGCTACGCGCTTATGGCTGCCGCCTGCATGGCGCTGCTGGTGATGCTCTTAGCGGCGGGCTCCAGCGGCATCACTATGCACTCCTCGTACATCTACGGGGGCATCACACTCAGGGCTTCAGCGTACAGAGGGCAGAGCCTTCTGATGCTCTTCGAGCCTCAGCACTTTTTCCCAGCCATGGGCTCCACCCACGTAGAGGGCTTCACGAGCGCGCTGGACGTAGAGATGCGCCACACCCAGAGGGTTACGCTAGGGCTCGTCCTGTTCAACCCCACCCCCGCTAACCTCACCCAGCAGGTGTCGGTGACCTCCGTCCTCCTGGAGAACCTGACCTTGAGGGACCTCTCCTGCTATACGTTCGACCGCAGAACCTACAGGAGCAGGGTGGAGCCCCTGCTCGACATGGCCGCCGGCGACTGGTTTGCCTACGACCTGCTGGAGAGGGCTCTCGGTCTCGCCGCCTCCGAGGTCAAGGGGGTGGCAGACCCCGCCGGCGGGTACAGGGTCACCCTGCAGGTGGGGAACGAGACGGTAGCCCTCTGCGCGCTGGGCTTCGACGCTTCAAGCGCCCACGTTGTCTTCGAGAATGGCACGCGCACGCCCCCAGAGGTCTTCTTCGCGAGCTTGCGCAGCGCGGCTATCCAACCCAGGGCAAGCCATCCCCCCTACCTCACTCTGAACGTGGTGCTGCGGGAGTACCTGCTCTACAAGCCCACAGCGATGCAGGTTGTCAGAGCGCTCGCCCTGCTCGCTGCCGGAGCTGTGCTGGTAGCTCTCGATGTGCTGCTGACGGGCAGCCCGCCCTTCCTCTTCCTCCACAAGCTTAGAAGGATACTCCGGAGGCGTGGTACCTAGTCGCCTGTAGGAGCGCTAGCAGCGCGGCGGCAGCTGCTGCGAAGAGCCAGGAGAGGTCGACCCGCTCGCGGACTGCCCTCTTCACAGCGACGGGCGTCGACGCTCTAACAGCAATCTCTGACACCTTCTCCCCGAGCTCCGCGGAGGCCTCCGCCAGCTGCTGCGCTGTCTCGGCTGTGTACTGCTCGCCGCCGGTCTCCCGCGCGATGAACCTCGTCTCCCCCTCACCCGGCTCGCCCGGCCTGCCTATGTAGACGGTGTGGATGGGCACCCGGTTCTCCCTGAAGAAGGCGAGGAGCCTCCTGTACTCAGGGTCCGAGGGCATGCCATCCGTGGCGAAGACCACGAGCGCCGACGAGTTGAACGCCAGGTAGGGCTTCAGCCAGCTGATCGCGGTGTCCAGCGCGTGCCCGTACACAGTGCCGCCCTCCGCCTGCAGCGAGCTAAGGACCCGTAGCAGCACGGACCTGTTCTGCGAGGGCGGTACGGCGGCTCTCACAGCGTGGTCGAACGCGATCAGCCCCAGGTCCACCGAGGGCGGCACCTGCTCGACGAGCCTCCTCAGCGCATCCCTAGCCACCTCTATTCTCACACCCCCGGGTATCGTTTCACCCATGCTGCCGCTCACGTCGATGATCAATATCGCAACGGGTCTCGCCAGTCTGAACATGGCGACCTCGGCCGGGCCCTGGAGCACCACCTCTCTCTCAACAAAGACTCCGGGCCTTGCCAGGGCTAATGCCAGCGCCACCGCGAGCGCGAGCTTCACAGCGAGCGTCGCACGCCTCCTGGCGCGGCCCCCCTGCCTCACCACACGGGCCAGCGGGTTGTAGAGCGCGTGCTGTCTGAGGTAGCCTCCCTCAAAGCCCCTGTAGTGGAGGTAGGCGAGCAGCGCGGCCACCACTGGGGCGAGCAGCAGTGCCGCCGGCTGGCTGAGCTCGACCTCCAAGCTAGCCACCTACAAGCCGTCGCGGGTCAGCACAGCGAAGAGGGCAAGAGCCGGCAGTAGCAGAGCCTCCGCGGGCACAGGTGTCCTCTCCACTACGTCCACCCTGGCGAGGCCTTTGGCGCTTAGCGCCGCGTACCTGCCCTCCCCCTCTGCTGCCCTTGCGACCTCCGCGGCCAGGCCCACTGAGGCTGAGTCGAGCTCGTAGTACCTCCCGCCCGCCCTCTCGGCGACCGAGGGGAGCAGAGAAGACCCCCTCGGGTCGCTGCCCACCCTGACGACCACCAGGGGGATCTTGAGTTCCTTAAAGCTCGGCGCGGCGTCGAGGGGGTTTGACCCGTAGTTCCAGCCCCCGTCGCTCAGGAGCAGCACAACGGCAGGCATCCCGGAGGCCCTAGCCACTGAGAGGGCTGCAGCAAGCGCGTCGCCGACGGCTGAGTACCTTCCCCCGCACGTGATGCCTGCCACCGAGCGTGCCGCCTCGCGGGCCGGCATAGCCCGGCTCAGCCCCACCGTCTGCGAGAAGTTCACCAGCACCGCCAAGTCAGCCTGGGGGGCAGCCCTCAGGTACTCCGCCGCGAACGCCTTAGCCGCCTCGCACCTGTTCGGAGGCACGTCCGCCTCGAGCATGCTCCTCGAGACGTCGAGCACGACCACGTGGAGGACGCTTGTCGCGTTCAGGAGGTGCGCATCTTCGAAGGGCACTTCCACGCTCACCGTCCGAACCACCGCGGGCTCGGCAGCTGCCAGCACGAGGAGCAGCAGGGCGGCGAGCCAGCCGAGCAGCCTCCACCTGAGCCCGGGCAGCCTGCCCCCGAGAGCCTTCAGGGCCACGGCCCTCCTAGCAGAGGCGCGCTCGTAGAGGGCTAGGGGGACGGCGAGGAGCAGCAGGAGC
>Ga0080008_134442_pt1 | contig 16742 bp, 15 predicted proteins | sample ConCONMetagenome_FD_69211 | JGI IMG/M metagenome (GOLD analysis project Ga0080008, IMG submission 69211) | Hot spring microbial streamer communities from Conch Spring, Yellowstone National Park, USA - CON_C (SPADES assembly) (version 2) | ecosystem: Environmental > Aquatic > Thermal springs > Hot...
AAGCCCTTGTACAGCCATGGGTGGGTATTCCCCAGCGTATATCCACCCGTGGTGGCCAGTCTCACATGCGAGATTATGATCAGGCCTCTAACCATCCTAGCGGTTGAACGAGCCCTCTTCGACTCGTAGAGCGCAAAAGGCTCCTTGACCAGCTCCCATCCCACTCCATTAAACCACGCAATACCCCAGCCGTTGTAATTGAAGCGGGAGAGCCGAACCATACTGTTCCTAGCGTGGTAGAAGCTGAACTCAACGTCCACGGGCATGTTAGCGTATAATCCAAACAACCTGCACAACTAGCGACCACCTCGTGCCTTTTGCCTCTCCATACCATTGAAATAATTTTGTTCACACGGCTTTTGAAAATTTCGCCTCGCTGATCGATAATTCGTTGAGAAAACACCCTAACACCCTTATCCGCCTTAGTGCTCGCAGTCTCGGCTTTAAAACTTCAAGGGAGAACAGTGCCCATAAGACCGGAGGGGGGACGGTTACTTACAATTGAAAGTCCCGGCCCTTGAAGCGTGGAGCAGGGCTAGAGTCTAGTGGATTAGAACATATGGGTGTCGAAAAGGGCTCAGTCCTGAATGCTCTCCTTAAAGCTGTTTTCTAGCCCTTTGAGCTTAAGAGGGTTATAAAGTTTAAGTGGGGATGATATAAGGGAGGTTCCTGTAGAGGAGTACCCGGGCTTTGCTTCTGGGAGTAGAAGCACTGTAGTGGAGGATCAAGCGATCCAGCTTGAGCCAATCGAAGGATAATAGGCATAAGCCTCTACCAGGGGAGCTGACGGATGTGTCCACTAGTGTTTGAAGCTTCCATGAGAGGGGCTCTTGGGCTACTCATAGAGGTGATTACAGGGATAATTGGGCTCAATCACCAAGTGCACTAATCCTTAGGCACGCAGAGCCCGAAGCATTTGTTCTAGACCCGGTGAGCGGTCCAGGCACTACTTGTATTGAGGTATTATTGCTTAGTAGAAACCACATTCGTGTAAGTATAAACTACCTGTCGCAGTGCTCACCCACCACAGGCTCTACTACCTATTGAAGGCTCTGGGGGAAGATGGACGTGGAACTGCTTCACCCGTGCCGAGCCCCAGTTGCGTGCTCCAAACAACATGATTTTCCTCATCTAGTAGCTCTAAGACAAGCCCTGAAACAGGTCGTGAAAAGTGGCAATTCGGTCACTCCACCCGTTTGATCAACGCCTCCTCTTTTCACGGTAAGAAACCTGGAAACCAGTTCTACCACCACGGATCAGGCATTAAAATGCATTACCGGGTCGAGAGACTCGACCAGGTCGTACATAAACCCTCTTCCCCATTTCACCATGTCACACACGTGTAAACCCATCTAAGCGGTCTACGCAATGCTGAGCGTGCAGACTCCATCGTCGAGCTCACCGTGAAGCAGGGGTTGAACATGAACTAGAAGCAAGGCTCGCAGGGTGCAAGCCAATCTGCGAGCGAGACTAGAAGCCCCAGGAAAAGCGGGTAGCAGAAATATGCTTCAAGTAGGGGTAGGGCCTGGTAGAGGAGGGGTCCATGACTCTAAATCCCTGATCCAATATGGGAAGAATAAGCAAGCTTAGAGAGTTATTGGAGAGGAGGAGGTCTAGTTTCCTACCTGAGGAAAAGACGTCAATTACTCCAATCCCGTCTTCTCCATCTCCAAGCGGTTAATCATGGTTAATAGTTGGATCTTTCACCAGGTTGAAGAATTCGCTTGGTAGTCTTGTTCCCTGTATTACTTTAATGAGGGCGTTTATTCTGCTCCACGTAGTGCGGAGTCTATAGTCTAGTATGGATGCCGTTTTAAGTATTAAAGGCCTGAGCGTCTTATGGCATACCCTGAGGAGAGGCCGTGGCCTCTCCCTAGACGCGAGGAAGTGACCCACTAGATAGGTTAGTTCATATGCGATCGTTGTGAAACCTGGTGGCAGTATATATTTATCCGTGGCAATGCTCTTTCTTAAAGCCCTCTTAGACAACTTGAGTAGTGTGGCATCCTGGATCGCGTAGACTGGGTCGACCTCTACAGCTGATATATACCCAGCCTCCACGGCCTCCCTGAACACGTTCAGACCCCTCTCGCTCCTTACGACAACGAGTGTGGCCCCTCCAAGCCTCTTGATAGGCTCGTGCGGGAGGATCCAGGGGTCAGCTAGGGATAAATCGGCCGAGGTATTGGTCTGATCGGCACACAAATAACACCCCACATTATAGAAGTACTGTCCGAAACCCGAATCCCAGAAAACCGGGGATGGCACGCGTATAGTACCTCTCCTCGCCTCTACGACGATATAGCCGGGCCAGCCGCACCCCCTATACCTAACACTCTCCACGTCTTCCACGTTGATATTGAAGTATTTTAGTGCGTACCCAGTAGCCCACGAGCTAGGCACGTTATTACAGTAGAGCCCAACGATGAATACATCCCCACTACGACCCCGGGATTCAAGAACCCTCCTAATGGCTCTAGCATAACACGGTACAGCAGTAATCGCGATGCGCCCGAACTTTGTCAACGCGCAATCAAGAATTTTCGACAGACCGTAAACAGGTGCATAAAGAGAGCCTGAATAAGTATCTAGTGCACCAGGTTCTCGTACAATTGTCCACACACCATAGGTTGAACGGCGTTTAAACCTAGGACTAGGCACTATAACAGCATCCACGTAATTTTTCTCCAGTAGACACTTGAGGAGAGCTGTCGCTACTCCTCCACTAGCAGAATGGTAAAGTGTCCTCGCACTCTGAGCCCGTGCCATGTAGACTCTCAGGTAATCATCCACGAAAAACCTTACATAATCATCCATGGACTCTCACATCAGAAAGGAGCTTCTTCGCTAATACAACCGGCTTTTCAATATCGGGTAAATGCCTACTGATCGTGGATTCTATGATTTTAGTTTCCCGCGATAAATTAAATAGAACGTCTTTCACCATTCCGGGTAATCTCTCGTATTCTCTAGGGTTGAAGCTGTCTATAATGTAGCGTTCTTCGCTTAGTCCAAGGTACGAGAGTATGTCTAGTACCTTAACGTCGTCTCTAGGCATGAAAAACAGCGTGGGTGTACCGTAAGCTAGAGAAACTATGCCAGCATGCACTCTAGAAGTTACAACCATATCGCAGGAACTAAAGACCCTGGCTGAGTCGAATATGCCTTGGGGAGCCATAATTTCGATATTTCTCCTTAGCGATTCATCGAGGACTCCCAGTAAGTCGAGTATGGCATGTTCATCACCGAGGCGTGTATGGGACTTGGCAGTGTGAGGTACAAGCCAGATATCTGCATCAAATTCACTAATAAGAACTCTTGTTAAGTGCTTCAACGCGAGCAGATATCTAGGATACAGCTGGGCTAAACTGTAAAAATAAAAGTAGTCCTTACGGGGGACGATACAGACCACGAGATTCCGCCTCCTTACAATATTGCCAGGGTTTTCAGTAAGAATCTTAATTCCAAACCCCGAGTCTAACGCCACGAGCAATCTACTAGGATCTACAAACTCGGTGAGTATATCGTAGGAGTGCCTGCCTCGAACAAAGATAATGTCGAGGCGTTGCAGTGCTTTTCTAAGGGCTTTTAAGTATCGTTCACGATTTCTAAGTCCAATAGAAGATGCGGAGATAGGGTAGGTTATCAGAGGACCCTTTACGATAAACCTTGCACAGTTATAGGTTAGCAGGTAATCAAGAAAAGCTGAATACTCTATTGTATGCCCCCCTATGAACCCTCCATCGTAGTTTAACCCATCGATGAACCTGCTTATTGCCGGTCTAACATAGGTCGGAATTATATTGTTCTCGTAATATCTCTTGGAGACATGCTCTTTTAACTTGCTCACCAGGCTTTTTGAAGGCTTAGTATAATGCTCGGGGAGCGCTGACTTTTGATATATTTGCTTGATGACGCCGCTACCTACGAACGTTCTAAAAATACTAGATATACTTGTGCGTTCAGGAAATCCTTGAAGTACTCTTATCGAACTACTGCTGGGAACTAGCGTGAGCGGCGCTTTGAGAGAACCTGTAGGGATAAATAAATCGATTTTAGCGTTACTAAGTTGCTTTATAATAAGAGCGGCTCCAACAACGCATTGTAACTCATCCCCTAACCCGCTGGGCGATACTACACCGGCTAGAAGAATCTTCATAGATTACTCACACTATTATTTTTCTAAAGAAACTCAACAATTCATTAGTAATATTGCTTGGATTTAAACGCTCGGAGACTCTTCCGATAATAGCACCTCTATCCCAATCGCGTGAAGTAGTTTTAGTAATAGCCTCTGCGAGGTTATTGCTATCAGCCTCGGCTATCGTCCCTGTAATACCGTCCTCTATGAGCTCTGGCAGTGCTCCTCTATTGGTAACTATGGCCGGGATCCCTAGCCTGTTTGCTTCAATCGGTATCCTACCAAAGGTCTCAGGCCATACAGAAGGCATTACAACCGCTTTCGCCTTGTACATTAGGTGATAATATTTACTTGAAGGCATTTTCTCTGTGAATACTATGTTTCGCAAGTTTATTCGGCGTGCTTTTCCTTCAACCCACGTGTCCCTACATCCAACCATGTAGAGCTTAAGGTCTTTGAACTCCTTGGAGACCTCCTGCCATGCCTTCAGGAGAAGGTGAGGTCCTTTAACCGGGTTAGACCCGGAAGCATAGAGAATGTAATCACCATAAGGTTCGTGAGGGTCTGGCTTAACAAACTTTAAGGGTTCGGTAACAAGGTTATAGACGATGCTAAATGGTTTGCTACTAAGGCTGGGTAGATGGCACATGTGAGTATTCCACAAAGCCTTGGAAACAGCTATAAACCCATCAATAGACTCTACAACACCATTCATTAGCCTAGACCACCTAAAGAAATCGAGAGGGCCCTTGACGAAATCTAGTAACCAGTAGAGCCTTGCTCTAGCATCTCCAAGCAAACCTATCTTCGCTAGCTCATGGTTTATCCCCTGCTTACACCCAGTAATCCTCCGAACCGAACACCTCTCGAGGCAAGGCTCCCCAAACCCGTAGAGAGCACCCCACCAAGGACAGACCATAGCATATGAATGAAGATGGGCAACGGTGGGAACTTTCTTAATCCTTTTTATTTGCAGTGCTATAAGGTACTCAACATCAGTTACCCAAGCGATATCAGCCCATTTAATGAGACCCTTGGTGCCGTCGACGTCCATTATGGGGTAGCCACTACTAACCCTGCAGTGAGCGCGATATACTCCTATCCCCATGGAATTAGCATTGGAGGTAAAGTTTTCATCGGCCTCGCTACAAACTAGGAGTTTCAAGTCGAACCTTCCCCTAAGGCCCTCTAGGAACTCCAATGTAGATATTTGAGCCCCTCCAAACCATAGGCCATGAGCTAGTGCTAGAATCCTCATATATCTCCAACCATAAATAATTTAGTTAATATATGGTAGCATCCAGCATATATTTGGAAAGGCTCAAGGGATTATTACGGGAACATCCACACCTGAAGCAACCCTCGTAAGAATCCCCAAGCATGCCCTTTAAAATAGCGGAATTACCAACGTTGCCGAAACCGTGGAACAAGATGAATATCCTCGTTGCATCACCCGATATATACTCGCTCGTAAACTCCATTGTTGTAAACCAAGCTACAGTGATTACCGAGAGGAGTGAGAATAAATGCTTTAAAATCCTCTAAAGCACGATGTAGATCACCATATCTCAACCCCCATGTTATTCCTGAGCGTAAGTCTACTACTTTGACACCTTGATTACTGAGCAAATCTGAAGTTAGATCACTAAGGTTATTAGCAAGGTCTATTCGGATTGTTCTAATAGAGGCTGATGGATCAAAGTACCGATAGTATATGTCAAAAGGTGATGTGACAACCAAGTCCTTTACGGAGTCCATATAGTTTCTTATAAATAGGGATGCGCTGTCTAGAGGTATTGTTGCCGCTTGAAGAACAGGTATTTCGTGGACTAGTAAGTACCCAGCAAGCGTTGTGAAAACAAGTGCTACGACGATTACAAGTTTCCATGCGTTATTCAATTTCATTTTTAAACTACTTAACGATGCAGTAGCCTTTATGAACAGTATTGTTGTTGGTATGGGTAGCGAGATCAGCATTCTGTCAATAGAGTTACCTAAACTTGCAGCAAATACTGTTGAAAGGAATACGATTCCTATGGCACCAGCTAAAGAGGATGTGACGGCTTCCTCGTAACTTAATTTATTATCCAGGATCCTCATAAACACATATACCAATGCTATCAGCGTTGTTGCTGCAATCGTGACTTTATAGTAGTTTCTTAAGAAAATACCTATAGGTGGAAGAACCTCTCTGATGGTTATAGAGGTCGATATTAATTCCCAGCCCATTACTCGGTAAAAATGATCAAAGAATGATGCTATTCCGGTTCTAACGATATAATTATAGTAATTATAAGTATTCCATGATAACACTATTAAAGCGACAAGGAGAAGATACGTTAGAAGGTATTTTGATTCAAACCCATACCTTCCTCCTCGAAACTGTGGGAAGATCCTTTGGAAGACCAAGAACAACGACATTGTTGGTGGTACTAGTTGAAATAGCGGATGTGAAATCGCGAGCGTAGTCGCCGGTATAAAGAGAGTAACGAATTGGTGCTTATCTCCTCGTGGTAAGAGCAAAGCATAAAATATCAAAAGCACCTGTATTAGTGCGTAGAGCCTAGTGTTAGCATGAATAAATGTGAGCTCATTCCTGTTGAACTGTAGTAAGTTGAAGGCCATAATAGACGTCAAAATTGCGCATATTTTATTTCTAAATATCCTTTGGGAAGCAAGATATATTAATATCATTAGAACGAGCATTGATGTTGGGTAGAATACAAAGAGGTTGGCAACGCGCGTGTCTCTTATGCCTAGGACATTGTATATCTCATATAGCACCAAGAAGAAGCCCGGGTATTCCTTTGGATAAGAATAGTGAATCGAGTAGAGCACACCATATATGTCTAGCTCCCATATCTGTCCATGCAGGTAGACGTCGCGCGCCCACATATTAGGATAGTTAACTAACACTTCCACAACATATATGAATGATAAGAGTAGAACCCAGGTGAGCGTCAGTCTCCCTTCATCAACATTGAGTACGGCGATCGTGACGTTGAAAGAGACGACGAGTACCAACATGAGGATGGCTAGAACCGACACGTAAGACAAAATATCATAATGTACGATGTTATGCAACTTTGAGAAATCGTACACAATGTTAAAGCCTAGGATAGAGAGCAGTAAGACATCCAGAATAATCAGTAATGGCACCCTTATCTTCGAAACAGCTCTCTCTGTGCTTCTGCGCATCCTATATTGCACCTTCTATTAGCTCCATGAATTTTTTCTTGAAAGCACTCAATAAAAATACATGTGACCGCTTAAGGGCCTTATCATGTAGCTCGAATAGCTCTTCCTCTGTGTTTATCACATATTCTATGGCTTCTGCAAGCTCTTCGACAGTTCTAAAGCCCATGCCATATCTTCCATTATCTATTATGTCTATCCATGGACCGCTTAAAGAACCTTTGTAAACTATTGGCAGAGCACGAAACATCATTCCCTCTGCTACGCTCATCCCGAAGGGTTCGAAGTGTGCCGTACTTAGCACTATCTTAGCAGAAGCATATAGGTTGAGTAGATCTCGCTCAGGCAGATTCTCCATGAAATAGATATGTTGCTGTAATCCAAATCTATAGACTAGTTTTACTAACCATTCTTTATACCATGGCACAAAGTGATGTGCTACAACATAAAGCTTGGGCATAGATCTATCCCTATTTCTCAACTCAGCTAGAGCCTTTATGGCATCTCCAACTCTCTTATTAGGTTGTCCACCAATCAAAATCATAGAGTTGTTTTTAAATCTCTCTGGGAAGTTTGCCTGAAACGTAATTGGAGGATGCAGCACCTTTACGCTCCTTTTCCATAGAAGATCCATGAAGACCTTGGTCACTGTGGAGTTAGCTACAAGCTCTACCTCCTTAGGCATGTCATCGTAGTATATTACCTTCTTAAGAGCTACATAGTAGAGTCTTGTCTTATAGCTTTGATACTTCTCTAATCCAACTTCAACAGCGTCAACAATGTTGAAATACACTCGTGTGGCATATGGAAAGTGGGAGTATAGTAGTAATTTAGAAATATTCTTAAATACTTCCTCGCTAAGTTTTGGCACATCGTCGTGAAATATCAGTAAATCAGGCGGGTTCTCTTTAACTAACCTCCTTATGTATGATGCTATGAGATTTACAGCAATTGGAAACGGAATTCTCGGGCTCTCTCCAAAGCCAAATAGGTAATTTAGTACCATTTTACCCTCTCCATAGAACCTTCGTAGAACAGTTCCGTGAACTTTATCCAGCTCCTCGACACTCCAGCCACGAAGAGCAATTAGATGTACTTTCAATCCATGTTCTAGGAGTGTTTGAGCCATGCATAGAGCTACCCTTACACCTCCTCCACCGTCAAATGATAGGCCAATATTTGGCGCAACTATGAATGCTCTTCGCATCTATACTAACCTCTGTTCCTCAACTTCTCAAACATCTTAAGCAATCTCCAGGCAACAACCGTATAAGAGAATCTCTCCCTCACATACTCTACAGTGGCAAATTCATTAAATGAAAATGTTCCTTGCATCACCATCTCAATACCTTCTGCAAGATGTGCGGGACTCTTTCTTTCGATAACTATGCCACCGTAGGAGGGTATCAACTCAGGTATACCACCACTAGGGTACGCCACAACAGGTCTGCCCATAGCCATAGCCTCTAAGACTACCGTGGGACAAGGATCCTCCCACAACGAAGGAACTACTACAAGATCAGATGCGCAATATAGATTTTGCAGTTCATTTCTCTCAATTCTACCAATATACTTGATGTTATCTGTTAATCCAAGCTTGTTTATCAATTCAAAGCAAAACTTGGGATAACCTTTCAATCTTTCTATGTCAAAGTGTCCCAGAGGACCTGCGATAAGTAATTTGAATTTATAGCCTTTTTGTTTCAAGATCTTAGATGCTAATATTAGATGATGAAGACCCTTCTCAGGTATTATTCTTCCAACAAATGCTAACGTGAATTCGTCTTCCACCCCAAATATTTTTCTTTTCACCACTCTCTCAGAAAATTTGCACGGCTTAAAGAATCCAGTATCAACAGTGTTGTAAACTACCCCTATCTTACTTGGGCTAACTCCTAGAACCTCAATAGTGCGATGTTTAACATGTTTGCTTACAGTTAGGTTAAGGTCGTATAACTCTATGAGCAATTTATTTACTTTATTGGGCTTAGGTTCATTATGAAAGTGCCCCACAATAGCAACATCTCCTTCCTTAACGTATTTATAGATTAGAGGCGCAAATGATGTTGTGAAATAGTGACTATGTATAATATCTATTTTGCCATACGCATCCTCGATTTCATTAAACAATTCAATTAGTTTCATAGACAAGTATGGGATATTACTGTTCGGAGGACTAATAGTTGCAAAGAACCTGCGTAGCTTACTCGCGATTGGCGTTGATAGATCTATTACGTGTACATGTACCTTGGTATAGTCTATATCACGTCTTTTCTCAATGGTTACTAGATGAACCTCTGCACCCTGCATAACCATAGCTTTCGAAATGCCATGAACATAAGTTTCAATAGCACCACCTTTGGGTGGTGGGCAGGGTAGTCTATCCGTACACAGCTCTACAATACGTATCATTAGGGTGCCCCCAACACTTTACCTTTTTTCATTCCCTACTCTATACTAGTAGTAAGGAGAAAATATCTGAACTATCTTCTTGCTAATGTTATTCGTATTAGACTTTTTTAATGCAATATTTCTAAGTTTATGACTAAAAGACAGCACTTCATTAGAACTAAATATACTTATTTTTTTGATTATTTCGATTAATTCGCTACTATTTTGTGGTGCGTACGTAAATGACTCAACCATAGTGCCATCTAATAACTCTGGTACACCTCCAACTCTGGAAGCTGTAGGTATCGTGCCCAAAGCCATTGCCTCAACAACCGCATAAGGTAATGGCTCCTCCCATGTCGATGAAAATACCGTGGCCCACACCTTCTCATGAAGCTTTATAAGTTCATGATACTCTACTCTTCCAACTACATCAATCCTTAAGTTCTCGTATTTGTTGATCAGAGCATTCAAGATCTTTATACTTTCGCGACTGTATCTATTGGTTAGTATGAATCTTGTCTCGATCCCTTTCCTACCCAACTCCTTCATAGCCTTTAAGAGTATGTGAAAGCCTTTTATGTAGCTGTCTCCCCCAACGTATAGAAATGTAGGTGTATCGTCAAGCTCTTTCCTTGGCTCAGCATTGATTATTTCCGGTGGTAGCGGATTGTACACTACCTCTATCTTGTCTCTAAGCTCTGGTGCTTGATCAGCTATTATCTCTGCCTGTCTCTTGGAGACGCATATTATCTTATCTGCTTGAGAGACTTGCTTTCTTGCTAGTCTTGGTAGCCACCATAGGAGATTTACTCCTAAACAGTGGTTGAGGCTTCTCATACACTCTAATTTGATGTTGTCTAAGGCGATGCGATGCTTGTGCTGTTCGTATGGAGCCAATATAGTGGCCGTGTACGATAGTGGAATGTAGCTATGCAGGTGAACCACGACCTTCTTGCCCAACTTCTTCGCATACGGTATAATGGGGAAAGCGAAGCGTGGTACGTATACAACATCGTTTTCACGTAATAGTTTTTGAAGTCTTTGAGTGTGAACAAGTCTCGCGGTGTTTAGCCACAATATAGGCTTTTCTCGCTTTGAAAGCAGTGGCTCGTAAACATATCTAACGCTTGGTAATTTAGAGGGGTTCTTTGTACCAGTAACAACAGTCACATCAAATCTCTTCCCCAATATATCGAGAATGAGATGGGTAGCTAGTTCCCCACCACTACCGTCAGGCCAGTAACGCTCCGTAACTACGAGAACTGACAACACGATATACACCTCAGCTTTGCATTATTCTTTATGAGCACTTTATGATGCCAACCTAGGCATTAAAAGTTGCATTTCTTTCTTATGATGCTATGGGCTTCTTCATTATCCCCATCTCTCCAGCACCCGTACCGTTGGTCCTTGGGCCTTTGTCGCAACAACTACCATTAATTGCCTTAGGCTTGGCCTAATCTTTACTATAGGATATGCTAAGAGCCTTAAGGTGTATAGCTCTGTAGCTTCTTTAGAGCGATCCTAACCAAGTCTTTGAACCCTGAGATCCTTGAGTACCTCTCAACAAGCTTTAGAACCTCCAACCAAACCCAAGATAGTAGCTGTGAACAGCCCTTGAATCACTGAATCTCATAACGACCTCTTTAACACTTAGTAAAGCTTCTCTAGCGTTCATAACGATTCACTAATAGTGTTAACATACCTCTTAACTATTCCTATATGGTCAAACTGTTTGACGAATTCAAGACCATTCCTAGATAGCTTTAGCCACAGCTCTTCATCTGTTAACAGCTTCTCCAAGACATTTGCATAGTCCTCGGGATTGAAGCTACCTACCCTGATCCCGTTGAAGTTGTTGATAACAACCTCTTCTGGCACTGCATTCGAGACCACTACTGAGGTTCCACTAGCCATGGCCTTCAAAGTAACGTGTAGGGAGGGCTTCATAGCTTGATGGAAGGATTGGTGCTTTTGCTTCGCATAGAAGCTCGTTCTTCTCGCTCTCCCTTAAGCCATACCTATATTCAACGCTTCCATCTTTCGAATGCTCCGACGAGGCGCCTATAACAATTAGCTTGGCGGTGAAGCCTCCTCTCCTCAACAACCTTACTGCTTCAATGCTTATGTGAGGGTTTCTAACAGGTCTGGTACCAATGTAAACAACTATGTCTTCTCTTTCACTAATGCTCCTAGGCTTGTACAGCTCTAGCTTCGTAGGCAAGGGAACAACTTCACAGATCACTCCTAGAATACTTCTAACCTCCTTCCCAAGCCTGTGACTAACGCAGATAACCTTGTTATATCGTTCGTAAAGTTGCTTTACAGCGTACAGATAAGGCTTGCCTGCCTTAAGCGTTATCCCGTGGTTTACAGCTACCCTAGGCGTAAACCTAGGGGGGACAACACCATTTACGACAGCAACGTCAAACTTGCCTTCTATAAGCATTGCTGATCCTTCGAAGAACTAGTCAAGAGCTATCCTAGTCTACGGATCACCCTCGCAAGGCTTTTTACGAAGCGTGTGAATAGGTATTGTTGCGTCTAGTCCATGGATATCCTTGAACCACTCCTCTAGCCTCTCCCTGTCAACACCTCTATGGCACCAGCTGAAGACTTCTACCTCGTGGCCAAGCCTTCTCAAGCCCTCCGTTAGGAGGGCGATAAACCTGTTGACGCCGTCGAGATGCGTTATATACTCCCTCCTAGTTATGGCTACTTTCTCGATACTGCCACCTTATTGATACAGTTTGTCTAGATATAGCTGGAGTATCTCATTCCACGTTCTTATAGGTGCTTTTTCTGCTATGACCAAATCTCTTACTAGCGGTCTTGCTCGTGCTTCCAAATTCTCCGCTATTTCCATTGATACTATTACTGGGGTTCCGATGGTTAGTGCTTCTGCTGTAAATATGCTGAATGCTTCGTGTTTACTTGGATTTATCGCGTATCTCGCCCTTGATACTAGCTCCAAGTATTTTTCTCTCGGTTGCAGGTCTAAGAATTCTACACCACCTCTATACACCTTGCCTGCATACCTCACCAGTCTTTCTCTGTATGGCCCTTTGCCGATGATAAGCAACTTTAGGTTTAGCTCTTTAGCAACATCTACTGCTAACTCCAGCCTCTTGTACTTCTCAACCCTTCCAGCATAAACCATGTAGTTGCTACTCTGCCCCTTCCACGTATAGCTAAGGACATCCTCATCCACACCGTTCGGTATGACAGCGATTTTGCATCTAGCTTCTGGGTAGTGGCTTGCCAGTGTTGATGCCTCCCTCTTGCTAACGGCGTGAACAGTGTTAGCTTTCTTCAACAGTTCTGCTACTCTCCATCTCCAAAAGATCCAGAGAACCCTCCTCGCGAAGGTATGACCAGTCCCGTGGTAGTGCGAAGTAACAACGATCCTTGAAGAAACATTACTATATGCTACTACTAGCCCTGCATAAACCGTGAATATGCTGTGAACGCTGTGAACATGAACAACATCCACTTGATTAGCCAACTCTCTCAAGAGCCTCTTTAATTCGCTTCTCATTTTAGGGATGTGGTAGGCGTTTCCAGGGCTCCAAACAGGCCACCTAATAACCCTGACACCTTCAACAATACCCTCACGAGGTTTATCAGTGCTTGGCTCTCCAGCGACAACTGCTATCTCGTGACCTACTCTAGCAAGTCTCTCAGCAACGGATTTAACAACGTACTCAACACCACCTATACGTGGATAATGAGAATGTGCAATGAATAGTATTCTCATTGCACAGTACCTTCTAAGGAAGGTTTTTATCTAATAGCTTGAGTCTGAAAAGCCCATCGAAGCACTATTTCCTCCATACAATTTCATTCGTCCATAGGTTTCTAATTGTTGCTAGCATTAACTGCGCTTGTGTCTCTATCCATGTTCTATATGATTTGAGCAGAAGTAATGCTATCCCTACTACAAATAGTGTTGTTGCTATTGGATGTAGCGTGAGCATCTTTACGAGTAGGAGTAGTGCTGATGCTAGTAGTAGCCATGGGTTTGCTAGGTGAAGGTACGACTCTATAAGCCATATCCTGTCGAATGCTGTTCTCCTGTAGATGCCGAGTTTCTTTGCGTATCTCTTTGTGTGGAGGAAGTGTAGAATGAGATGTTGTGCTCTTCTTACCTTTCTCATGAACCTGTTCCTCGATATAGGTTCCTTAACAATAGCGTCATCAACTTGTATAGCTCTGTAGCCCATGAAAGCTATTAATGAGGCTGGTGTAGAGTCATCATTACCTGTGTATGTTGGTATTCCGCCTATCCTATCCAGTAAACCTTTCCTAAAAGCCACGAGAGCACCATTATGTATGGGCGTACTGTGAATCTTTGACTCTGCAACCCTCACATCATTATAGAACCTTCTATATGCAGACTCTGTTCTATGCTCCTTCTCCAAAGGCTCTATAGGCGTTGTTACAGCTCCAACACTAGGATCAGCAAAGTAGGAAACAACCTTCTTAAGCGTATCAGCATCCCAAAAACTATCAACATCAGTAAAGATGACAACCTCACAATCACTAGATACAAACCTCAATGCATAATTCAAAGCGTGAACCATACCCCTCCTAACATTCTCTTGGATCAGCTTAGCATTAACATCTCTATGATCAGCAATCCACTCTTTAACGACTTCTACTGTTCCATCAGTACTTGCAGAGTCGACAATGATGATCTCTACTAGTTCCTTCGGGTAACTCTGAGAGACGATATTATCCAGCTTCTGCCTAATCAAGTTAGCCTCGTTATATGTCGGTACAATAATAGACACCCTAGGCTTATACTCAGGATCTCTCCTCACACTCCAAGGCTTGTTCAGCCACAGCTTCTTCAAGTAGCAGTAGTATGCTAGTGGGAAGCCGAAGTGTAGTAGTCCAAGCCCGATCGCTAGTATTAACAATGCGTCGAGATGCATAGCGGGATCTAGACTATGGTGGCCTAATCTCTTTGAATTTCTCGCCTGCTATTTCTCCCCCTACTCCCCAGTTCTCCCTGGGCACCTCATGTATTACTACATCTATTGCGTACCCTGGTATACCAAGCTCCTCGAACACCTTTGTCATGCCCTCGATTATTTTCCCCTCAGCCTGTCTCGATACCCCACTCGACATGTACACGCGGACTTTGGGCATGGTTGTCGCCAGCTTCCTTGCTCCCGATTAGTGATGATTTCTGGCTTTAAAGAAGTACTCTAATAGTAGGATTACTGCTGTCACTACTGCTAGTACTGCACCTGTCTCCGTTGCTAGTGGGCCCTCCACTATCCCCCTCTGCGTGAAGTCCGGCTTTACCGTGGCCACTGCGATGCTGGGGTTTACCGTTATGCCCGCGGCTGTTGATGCTCCGTTCACTTGTATCTTAACCCGTATTGAGTCTGCTAGTGGGTATAGTATTGGTGTTGGACCTATGAATACGTCTAGTAGTAGGTGTAGTGTGTAGATCAATAATGTTGCCAAGGCCAGGCAAAAGCACCTTCTCCTACGCCAATACACTAGTATTACTAATGGTGTAGCAAACAAGGCCACTAGCACTAAGCTATGCGTAATCCACCTGTGAATCCTCAACAATGCATCCACGTCTGGTATTAAGCCAACTAGCCCAACCAGCAGTACAACCCTAGTATCCACCCTCACCCTAGCCACTAGCGCGCTTGAAGCAAAGTGCACCAGTAGATCAAACATAGCAGTAAATTACCTCGGCCTTAGCCATAAGCTCTGCTTCAAGCCCCGGTGTGAATGGTTGTTTAACTCTCATCATACTCTAATACTTAGAGTCCTGTAGCCTCCTTTACCTCTTGTAATGCGCTCTACCCGAGAATCCTCCACATTGATGGTAGGTTCAAGTAGCCTATTCCCAGTGTTATGAGTCTCTTAAAGTCCCCTAGTGCCTCCTTTAACCCCTGCCTGAGGGCTACTAGTACGCCATAGTATATTGCTCTACCCCTTAGAGTGGAGACCTCTATTTCAACCATGATTCCCGCTAGTACATCGCTTAAAACACGTGACTTAACAATCTTCAAACACCTAGATGCGAGTAGTAGCGCGCGCGAGGTGGTGGGTAGCTTAGACCACACACCCGTGCGTACTGCTTTACGAATAAACCTCGAGATCAAACTACTCGTTACCGCTCCGCCAATGCTCTCCCTAACCTTCCCAAGCGCTAGCTCAACGATCTCCCCCGGAACGCCGCTATACCTAGCTGCTACGAACGCGCTGGCTATAGCCAACAGCTATTCCCTCGACGCGGGTGTGTGGGTAAGCGCGTAGTCAATAATGTCTAATGCGTGGTTTGATTAATAAGTATTATGGTTGATTGCTGTGTTTCACCGGAAGGCCTACTAGGTCTCGCTCCCCACCCTCTTCTCGAGATCCCTCAGTGCCCTCAAAACCCTGATCTCAAATCTCTTTAAGTACAGTGCTAGAACTGCGAGGATTGAGCAGAGCGCTCCCAGGCCGCTGAGCGTCATACCCGCTAGTGCTCTAACATGGTGTACTACACCGTAAAATAGCCACCTGTATAGAACAAACATGTCTAGGTACAGCCCTGGGATCAGCATCAGCGCTCCTAGAGCAAAGATGAAGAAGACTGGGCTATACCTCCAGGTCAATCTAACCATGTCTAATGCTATTTTAAAACCGTGTCTAACGCAAAGCTTCTTCCTGCCGACACGCCTCCTGTAGCCTATTGGTACCTCTGTGACTCTAAAACCGGTTGAGGCAGCGTGTGCTACAATCTCTGCTTCAACACTGAACCCGGTGAGCTCGAAGCCTACCTCCCTCAGCAGTTTTCTCCTTGCAGAGTACATTCCACTTAGCACATCGCTCAGCTTGACGCCGAATAGTACTCTGAAGAATAGTGAGAGGGCCTTATTACCTAGCTTGAACAGCGCGCTCTGGGAGCCTTTCTCCAAGTACACTCTCGAGCCGATAACTAGGTCATACCCGTTCTCGAGCTGCTTAAGCAGGTCGTGTATGTGCTTCGCCGGGTAAG